>FLMP01000227.1_pt1 | contig 16495 bp, 14 predicted proteins | sample 887161 | NCBI WGS metagenome assembly FLMP01 (sample SAMEA4017660, study PRJEB14154) | seawater metagenome
GACCCTTCACCGTGTTCGCACCTACTGACGCAGCATTCACCGCAGCGGGAATAAACCTCGACGACTTTTCAACAGATGCAGAAATCGCCGCACTGGCAGATATTTTGCTGTTCCACGTGGTCTCAGGCCAAGTGAACGCTGCTGATGTGACTGATGGTCTGGTTGCAGCAGCCGTGAATGGTGATAACCTCACGTTCACTGTCTCAAACGGAGCAGTGACCGTCAACGGTGCATCTGTTCTTCTTGCTGATGTTCCAGCAAGCAACGGTGTCATCCATGTAATCGATGCGGTCTTGATGCCTCCAACTGATGTTGTTGAGCCTGTATTGCCAGATTGTGACGTTACTGTTACCATTGCACCTAGTGGTCTCAAATTCAGCCCATCAGAAGTGACCGTTACAGTCGGTGAAACAGTGTGCTGGCAATGGACTGATGAATCAATGGCTCACACTGTTCGAGAAGTTGATTGCGATCATTCAACAACCTATGCTGTCGATGGTGTTACCTCTGGTGCAGCATCTTCAACAGTTGATTTCCGTCATACCTTCGATGTAGACAGCACATCCTTCTACTATGCTTGTGAACCACATCTGGCCTCAGGAATGTTCGGTAAGGTCGTCGTAGGTGACGGTGGAGCTGTTGTTGTTCCAACCCCTGTTGATGACAGTGACATGGATTCCGATGATGAATCCGTTCCTGGATTCCTCGGTGTAATGGCAACTGTTGCCCTTGCAGGAGCTGCATTTGTTTCATCCCGCCGTGACGAGTGAAATCACTCTTCAGATGAAGTCTCTCGAGGCAGTTCTTCTGGCATCATTGTCCAAACGATGATCGCTGCAAGGATGGCTACGGCGGCTGTGATGTAGCATGATCCAACCATGCCTTCGACGAACGCGTCTTGCGCTGAGACGATGAGCAGTGCACCATCTGCCCCGTTTTCAGCCCCTATGCGCATTGCTGAAGGAAATGAGTTCAAGAGGACATCCTTGTAGCCCATCAACGACTCAGGAATGACCAGTGCGGATTGATACATTTGGTTAAGAACACTTCCACCTATTGCGATCCCTAACGCTCCACCAATTTCACGGCTTGCGTCGTTGGTTGCACTACCTACACCTGCTTTGTTTTGTGGAATAGCCTCCATGATCGCTGTTGTTGAAGGAGCCATAGTGAGTCCCATACCGAGTCCTAGAAGGGCGAACGTGACTGCAATTTGTATGTAGGCTGTATTTCTATCGACTAATGCGAACAGCAGCATACCAGATGCTACCAGACATAGGCCGAAGGTGATGACTTTTCTGCGTCCAAATTTGGCTACAAATTTGTCACTGTTTGCAGCAGCAGGCATGAGACCAAGTGGTAAGGGGAAGAATCGAATAGCCGCCTCCAAAGGTGAAAGTCCTCGAACTAATTGGAAATGCAGCATTTGCATGAACATGAATGAGAACATTACAAACATTGCCAAAGCAATGGCCATCAATCCGATGGTAAACTGTCGTTGGGAAAAGAACTCCATCGGTAATAATGGATATTCAGCTTTCAATTGCCATCGGACAAAGGACACACCAGTAGTGAAGAAGACAACAAAAGCCAAGAGAACATTTCGATCGTCCCATCCAAGACTTGGCCCTTCGATGATACCATAGAGGAGGGAACCAAGAGCAACAACTGAAAGGAATGCTCCTAACCAATCGAGAGGTTTCCCAGTTGTATCCTTTGAACGAGGGACGATTATGGCTCCCAAAAGAAGAGCCAAAACGATAACAGGGGCGTTAATCAAGAAGACCATTTGCCAATCATAATTTTCGACAGCCCAGCCACCAACGAGCAATCCTATAGGTGCGCCAATTCCTGCCATTGCAGCCCAAATACCGATTGCTTTTCCACGTTCTTCAGAAGGGAATACCACTAGCACAACAGATAATGTTGAAGGCATCACAAGAGCCGCACCTAAACCCATTACTGCGCGAGCGAGGATGACTTGGTTTGAGGTTTCAGCATACAAGGCCGTCCATACTGAAGCACAGGCGACAATAATCAAACCAATCTGTAATGCACCCTTTCTTCCAAACCGGTCTCCAAGCGCACCCATGAGTAACAAAGTACCTCCAAAGACAAGCGCATAGGAATCCATAATCCATTGCAATTGACTGTTATCAGCCTTGAGGTCTTTAGAAAGTTCAGGTAGAGCCACATTCAATGTGACGTTATTTAACATCACAATGACCAGGCTGAGACTCATTACGCCGAGAATCATCCATCTGTTGTCAGGATAATTTGTTTCATGTTCCATACCCTACGCTTTCGCTCAGCCTTTTCAACTCAATGGTTGCGAAGATGGTACTCATCACATTTTGCTTCTTCATTGAATCTCATGGGTGCGGCATATCCAAGAACAAGTACAGGCTACAGGGCATGAACAGCATGAGCGAAACACCACGAAAAAGCCGTGACCTTGACCATTTGATGGAACAGAACTCGACAGAATTAGATTTCCTCTCTGCCTATGGTGGTTCGTCTTCAGAGGGGGACGGTGCCGCTCTTTTCTCTGCATTACGACGTTTTCTCAAAGCCGGTAGTGTCGCCTTTACCGTCAATAAAAAAGAAAATTCCCTGAAATTTCATTTCGGCAAAGCGTCCATTGAAGACAACGGTTGTTTTATTTCATTCAAAGGAAAAAATTTACCACTAGTGACGAGTGATCTGCAGCAAGCAGGATTTATTCAGGGGAAATTAACCAAGACCAGAACATCATGTAAGGTCACTCTAGTCGAATGGGGTATTGACCAACGAAGATTTGTTGAGCGTATGGTTGAATATCTCAATCACGGCGAATGAGTACGGTTGCCATCACAAGACTGGTGGCTGCTACAGCCAAGCCAAACCCTGGCATTGCATTATCAGAACTGATATCACATTCTCCGTCCTTGAAATCAATTCCATCCCATCCAGTATCTTGCTGGTAATAGCAGGAAGACCAAGTTTTGAACCAGTCCCCGTTTGGATAATTCGTGTAGGAATCGTCGCTGTAAATCGCTTTAACTCTCCAATTGACATAGGTGTGGTTCGAAGGTGGCTTGACAGAAACCGAGTAAACTTTGTCATCGATTGAAGCCTCCATCAAAACCGGAGGATCGCATACACCATTGTTCGTGCAAACTTGGGTTGTAATTTCAAAACTGGTTCCATTTTCATAGACATCATCATCCATTACGACCGTGAGCATCCATGATTGACCATCAACTGAAGGAGAGGTGCGTTTGGAAATTGAAAACGGGACCTCATCCTCAGAGGGTGAAACATCTTCACCCGCAACCACTCCACTTCCCAGAGCCGTTGATGGCATGAGGATGACAGTTATCATAAGCAATACCACCAAGTTGCGGATGTACATACATCTTCCACTCGGATGTTGTATTTATGTGTAAGGTGAAAAAGCCCTCGATTACGGTTCCATGTCCCAAAGTTCATCGCCAACCCAATGAAGCGTTTTGATGCCCTTTCCTTTTGACAGATTTGTGAGGTCATCAGCGTTCATGGTCGACCATCCAATGGCGAGTGGACGTTTGTGTTTCATATCACGAATCCATACAAGGTCACCAACTTCGATACTTGCATCTGCAGCATGAACGCCAGCTACCATGCAATCAGCACCCTTCATCAAAAAAGGAATAGCCCCGTGGTCAACTTCGACCCATTTCGCAGCATCATCATGTTCGAGGAATCCACGAAGGGTGAGAAATACAAACCGTTCATTCTCCTCATTTGTCACTTCAATTGCTTTGGCAATTTTGTTCACCAAAACCATCGACCACGGCCCATATTCGGCCATTTCAAGAAACGCTCCATCGACTTGGAGGTCGATACTGAGTGCTTGTTCTAGAGTGGCGAGAAGAGGAGCGACTTTCTTTCGACGAACAGGTCGTCGCTTTTTCATACTCCAGTCACGGGTCATGAACCTCAGAGGCGACCTCTCTTTTTGACGCTTGGCTAAACCCTGTGCTTGATGAAGGGGAACCCCTTGGTTCGGGTATGGCCCTCTGGTGTACCATCCGAACCTTCGCCAAACATGCTGCCGAACTGGGCAACCAACAACCGGAAACTCCGATTTTCTTTGTGAAGCCGAACAATTGTCTTCAACGAACTGGGCCGATTTTGGTCTCTTCACATCCTGGAGAGGTTCACCATGAAATCGAATGTGTCGTACGCTTGAATGAACATGCACAACCCGAAGCTATTGCCGTTGGCCTTGATCTCACTGACCGTTTGACCCAAGGTGAGCTGCGAATGGAACAATTACCGTGGACCAAAGGAAAATGCTTCCGCGGCAGTGCCTATGTCGGTGGCTTTGTGCAGTGGGAGCATCCTTTTGAGACGTTGATTGATGAAACACAAAACCTTTGTCTGAATCTTTGGGTCAATGATGTCTTGGTTCAATCGGCTTACCTCTCGGAGATGACCCTTTCACCAGCCGTACAAATCGAAGAACTTCTCACATGGGCTCCCGTTTCGGCGGGAGATTATCTGTTTACAGGGACGCCAGCAGGGGTCGGCCAATTACATCATAATGACCGTGTTTATGCTACACTTGAATCCCAAGATGGAACGGTCTTATCGTTTATTGACACACAATGCGAGTAGGGTTGCTTTCTTATATGCCCTGTTGGTGGCTTTGACTGCAAGGTGGCATAATTATGGCTCAATGGCATGGTATCTCTCGACGTAAACCTAGTGGCGGACGCAAAGTACAGGCTCGTAGCAAGCGTTCTACGGAAATCTCTTCTGAGAAACAAATGGCTCTCGTTGGAGATTCAAAGCGCAAGATTTACCGCCGAACTGGTGGAAACACCCTTGTTCGCGTCATGTCCGAAAACCGTGTTTCAATTAACAATCCAAAGAAGGGAACCACAACCATCGGAACCATTCACAATGTCATCGAAAATGAATCAGACCCGAACTACGTCCGACGAAACATTTTGGTGAAAGGCGCAGTTATCGAAACCGACCAAGGTCGAGTTCGAATTACTTCTCGACCTGGCAAGGATGGCGTTATCAACGGCATTCTCCTTGACTGAAGTCGTTCCGTAGGGTTCAAGTCATTCCCGCTCTTCGGTGCAAATGGTGATTTTAAATGGACCACAATCCTGACCGAATTTGCGTTTGGCCGGGATATTTTGATACCCGTTTATCTCGTAGAAGTGGTCGGCGAGTTCCAAAGGACTCTTCAGTCATCAAACCAGACATCGAAGGGCTCTTTCTGGCATCCCGTAAACTTGGTTTGAAAAAAATAAAGCGCGATGAAGGCGTCTCTCATCCCTCGCGCCCACATCTCAAAGAAGGGCGAATGTGGGTCTCCCGTGCTGGTTCCAAACAATCGGTTGGCGCCAACTCAAAAGAAGAACTCCTCCAACTCATTGGCGCACAGTGGCGTCAAATGCAACGGGAACAAAAGGATGCATCGAATGAGCGTATTGCAAAAGGCCCTCAAGCGGGTGATCGAAGGGCTCGTTCACAACGGAAGACACAAACCAGTGATTCGAGTACAAGTAAACCCAGTTTCAAGAAACGTTCCGGTTTCAAGAAGCGATGAATCATTGTGGGACTTCGTGTAACCATCCAAAGATATCTTCTTTGGTTTCATTTTGAATCCCGACGAGGTGATTGTATAATTGCTCAGTAATTGGGCCAGGCTTCTGGTCCCCATAGATTGCTTTCTTCTCACCTTTGGTGATTGAACCAATTGGCGAGATAACCGCTGCAGTGCCGCAACAAAACGCTTCATCAGCACTCATAGCAAACTCAGCAGAAACCTTGGTTTCGACGACTTCATAGCCATTGTGTCGGGCTAATTCCATAATTGATTGTCGAGTAATTCCGGGGAGAATAGTTCCGGTAAGTTCAGGAGTGTAAAGGACATTCTCTTTGATACAGAAGAAATTAGCTGCTCCAACTTCCTCAACGTAGGTGTGGGTTTCAGCATCAAGGTAGATGACTTCTGCAAATCCAGCATCCTTTGCTTTGCGGCTTGGCATCATTCCTGGAGCATAATTACCGATTGCTTTCACGCCACCTGAACCACCAGGTGCTGCACGGTGATATTCTTCTGAGATGAGCAAATCAATCGCAGAAACTCCGCCCTTGAAGTAGGGGCCGACAGGCGTGACATACACCAAAAAAGTGTACGATGGTGCAGGTGCAACACCCAAAATAGGACCGGAGCCCATGAGTAATGGTCGAACATACATGGCGCCTTTTCCTGTTGGAGGCACCCATCGAAGATTCGCTTGAACGCATTGTTCAACAGCATCAATAAAAATAGATTCGGGGACAGGCGGCATTTTCAAACGGTCTGCACCACGTTGCATACGCCGAGCATTTTCTTCTGGACGAAAGAACACAACACGATTCTTCGAGGTTCGGAATGCTTTCATTCCTTCAAACAAACCTTGTCCATAATTCATAACGCCAGATGCTGGAGACATTTCGATTGGTCCATAGGGCCGTAGTGTGCCCGGCATCCAAGGTTCTGTAGAACTTGTTTCTGTGAGATACATGGTATCTGTTGGGGTAAGTGAAAATGTAAGGCTGTCCCAATCAATTTCTTCTGACATCATGAGCACCTTGCCTTAGCATTTCATCCAAGGGGCTCGGGCTTTCAATCATTCCTCTCGTAAAACATGGAGAACAGGCGTGTTTTTGGAGTGTTGGCATTTATTCCCCTCACATGCAACCAAAGGCAAGACCCTTAGAGTGGGTCGCCATCCTTCATCTTGAGGTAGATTGATGACATACAAAGGAGACATTGGAGTCGTCAATGGCCGCTACCATTCGGTTGAAGCCAATCCCGAGACAGGCACTTCTGAGAAAACGGTCTTGGAAATTTTTGGCCGCAGTAAAAATGGTGAATCTGTATGCCTTCTTGTATCCGGGCTCCAACCCTCGTTTGAGATCACTCCATTGAGTGCTTGGCGTGAAGATATGGAAATTAGTGACTTCATTCTAGACCGAATCAAAAACATCGAGAATATGAACGATGTCGTAGAAGTGACCGGTCCAGTCATGAAACTTACCGACCTTGGTCAAAGACCAATCTGGTCGGTCACTGCCCGACAACCCTTCTTGGTTCCCAATTTGCGCAAGACAATTGCAAAGCAATCATGGCAAATTTATTCGGGGGATATTCCTTTTCTCAATCGGTTATTTCTCGATTATGATCTCGGAATGCATATTTCAGTTCAAGGCTCTGTAGTGGACCGACGAAATGAACCTGATGAAAACCTCGAACGAACACATGCAGTCATCCAAGCAGGCGGTTCGGGGCGATATGCAGTCGATGTCACGGTTGCCTGTGACGTCACTCAACTCGAAGATTGCCATCCATTCCCAGTTCCTTTCCGGGTCTTTTCGTTTGATTTAGAAACCAGTATTGAGCATGAAACCATCCTGTGTGCTGCTGCCTGGGTCGAAGATATGGGGACTGGGACACGGCAAGAGTACTCATTTAGAGGCGATGAAGTAAGTATTATGGAAAATTTGACCTTAGTTGTTCGTAGTATGGACCCCGATATCATTACCGGATACAATATTGATAATTTTGATTTACCACGATTAAATGACCGGATGCAGGTTCAAGCGAAGTCGAAGGAGTGGAGAAAGCGCGCCCTACTGTTTGGATGGGGGAGAGTTGAACAGAGTGAATCCGAATCAAAGCGCAGTCGATCAGGCCTCTTTCCTCGGCGCCAATCCTCTCGTGCTTGGAATCTTGCAGGTCGAAGTGTTGTTGATGCTTGGTGGCAAGCTCGAATGGCGTTGAAGCCTCAACGTGAAACTCTTTCCTTCATCAGTAACTTGTTATTTCCCGATGATAAAGAGAAACACAAAATGGATGTCGATGCATCGAAGATGGACATGGAATGGGCCAACCGCCCAGATGTAGTGATGGAATATTGTATTCGGGATGCAGCATTACCTCTTGATATTCTGAACGCTCTACAAGTGATTCGACGCAAAGAAGCGGTTGCAGCAGTTGCCAAAGTCACGTTTGATTCTGCTGCCATTGGAAGTACAAGCCAACTGGTCGATTCATTAGTCATACGTTTAGCCGATGCAGAAAACGTCGCCGTTCCATTAACAGGCTCTGCTGAAGCCAAAGAAGGACAAATCACAGGCGGCTATGTTCACGAAGTCGATGCTGGACTTCATCCTTGGATTGCAGTCTTGGATTTCAAGAGTATGTATCCTTCGATTATGATTGGCCAGAATATCTGTTACACCACTCGAATTGACCCTGCTCAACCTGACCAACCAAAAGAGGGTGAGCCTGTACATACTGCACCAACAGGTGCTCGTTTCCGTCATCAATCGGTTCGCAAAGGCCTTGTTCCACGGCTTCTTGAAAATCTAATGGAGCAACGTGATGTGCATAAGACTGCGCTCAAAGACGCTCAGAACACAGGTGATGCTGCCAAAGAAGCGTTCCATGATTCGATGCAATATGCGGTAAAAATCCTCATGAATACCTTTTATGGCGTCTTTGCCAGTGGTTTTTACCGTTTCACTCACCGTGATCTTGGCTCTTCCATTACCGCGTGGGCTCGTCATAACATCAAAGCCATCATCGCTCAATTAGAAGAAGAAGGGCATGGAGTTGTTTATTCGGATTCCGATTCAATTTTCGTCCGGTCACCCGTTGCCGAACATTCCCCTTCATCGTTACGAGAAGAAGAGATTCTTGCCGCTAAAAACGGGCAGAAAGATGCTGTTGAAAAAATTGAGAAATGGGAAATTGCCAAACAATCCATGATTGATTTTGGCCTTGAGATTGCAGAACGTTATAGCCGTGATTCCGCTGTTCTTGAATTTGAAAAAGGACTTTCAGTCTTTTTCAGCCATGGGTCAAAAAAGCGCTACGTCGGGCAAGTTGTTTGGCCAAAAGAAGAAATGTTGATCCGCGGTTATGAAACGCAACGTACCGATTCATTCAACTATCTCACCTCGACCATGAAGCGCATGTTCAGCCATGCTCTTTCTGATGAAGGTGATGAATTGGTGAAATATGCGCTTACTCGAGTGAAAGCACTGAAAAACTCTGAAGTCGATGCCAGTGAACTTATTCTTGCCAAATCGTGTAAAGGACGAGTCGCTTCGAACGGGGACATCGATTTCACCAAAGACTACGCCAACCCCGAGAGTATGGCTCAAGTTCGCATTGCTAAAGCAAGAATTGCTCTCGGCCTTGGTTTTACTTCCGGAATGAAGGTGTCTTACATCGTTTCGGATGCATCTCAACGACCTATGCGAGTCGTGCCTTGGCTGGAGAATGAGGAAAATGGCGGTATTTTAACCTACGACGGCCAATTTTACGCTGAACGTTTAGCAGCAGCATTAGGGCGTATCACTGAAGCCTTTGGTTGGACAGCGAAAGAATTGGTCTCTGGTAACAAGCAAACATCGTTGTTTTCCTTCTAAATCGACTTGATAGAAGGAAGACCTTTTGATGAAGACACCTGCAACTCAGCCTATGAAGTCGGCCTCTATGCCCGTTCTCCTCGCGCTCTTAATGGTAATTTCCAGTCTTGCTGGTTGTACTGCCATCACCGGCGGTAGTGATTCTGATGCCGAGGTTCTTGCTGTTTTCAGCTATTCTCCATCGTCAAATATTCGCACTGGAGACACTGTTGTTTTTGATGCCTCAAGTTCGACACCCAGTAACGGTGTGACCTATCGGTGGGATTTTGATGCCGACGGTTCGATTGATGAAACGGGTCGTTCTGCTGAGTGGCAATTTGATTCAACAGGTGTAAAAACCATTGAATTGACTGTTTCAGACGGTTCAAAGTCCTCTTCGCAAACGAAGGAGATCACCATCGCTGATGCCACAGCCCAACCACCATCTGCTGAAATCACTCAATATGCCGATGATGAAGATTGTTCCAATGACGACCTCGATGAAAACACACACATTGTATTGTGGATTTGTGAAATGGATAAATCCATGACTGACCGTGATATTTCTGCAACCACGACCGTTACCCTAGACGCAGCAACCTCCGAAGCAGGCGATTCCAGCCAATACATTACAGAATGGAACTGGGACCTCGATTCGGGAACGGACAATGACAACGACGGAGATTCTGAAAACGATGTTGACTTCTCCGGTGAAACGGTTGACTGGTCGAATGTCGCTCCTGGTGAATACGAAGTGAACCTCAATATCCTCAACAGTGCAGGATTGACTGATTCGGATACCATCAAAGTCTATGTCAACTATGCTGGCCAATGGTCCGATTTCGAAATGGGCGGAAACACGTCCGGAAATGCTCAAACACTCGACTTCGATGTGAATATTGTGTATGACAAAGACCGGGACCGAAATATAGAGAACACGATTCGAAAAGCCGTTGGTGAACTCACTTACCCTCAACAAGACGACGATTGTAATACTCTTCCAGGTGCTACAAACTGCCGAGCGAAACTCGACATCCATGCCCTCAATGAAGAAGATGAAGAGGCGAGTAACACCTCAAGTAGGGACTTAGAACAGCGTACGGATGGCGATTGTGATGAAGACAACAACGATTGCGTCCATCTTACACTCAATTCGTACACGTTCACCGACACCGAATCAACATACGGTGACGGTGAGTGGATTTTCCAAATCCGCAATGAAAAAGTCAATGACTTGCAAGTTGAATCGTTTGTGATTCGGCTGCATTATCGTTGAAACAGTGTTTCTGTTGAGATAGATGTTTAACTCTTGGCAACTGAGGACTTTTTATGCGCCGAACACGAATTGTAGCCACCATCGGTCCTGCTTGTGATGACGAGGAGACTTTACTCTCTCTGCTTCAAGCAGGCGTCAACGTCTGCCGCCTCAACTACTCACATGGTGTTCCAGATGACAAAACGCCATTGTATCAACGTATACGTTCTCTTGAAGAAAAATTGGGCCGACCAACATGTATACTCGCTGATTTACCAGGTCCAAAACTTCGCTTAGGTCGTTTTCCGGGCGTCGTAATACTGGAACGTGGTGCTTCAATCCAACTCCATTGTGGCCAGAAATCAATGGACAATGCTGATTCAGGTAAGATCCCAGTTGAATACGAAGGCCTCTCTGCAGAATTAAACGAGGGCGACCCTGTACTCATTGCTGATGGCCTGATTCGCCTCAAGGTGATTCATTCTCCACAACAACCCGGTGGCATCGTTGATTGCCTTGTCGAAGATGGAGGGATTGTAAGTGAACGAAAAGGAGTCAATGTTCCTGGAACAATGGTTGACCTTCCTGCGATCGGTCCCAACGACGAAGCTGCATTAGCCCATGCACTCAAGGCTGGAGCGGATTACATCGCGGTGAGTTATGTACGAACTGCCAAAGACCTCGAACCTGCGCAAAAAGCAATTCGTGAAGCCGGCTTACACGTACCTTTGATTGCGAAAATAGAGCACCCTGTTGCTCTTGAACACCTTGAAGAAATTCTTGATTCTGCAGATGCGGTCATGGTTGCTCGTGGAGATTTAGGTGTCGAGATACCGCTTGAAGATGTCCCTGAAGCGCAACAACGTATTATTGATGGTGCACTCACCCGAGGAAAGATTGTCATTGTCGCAACTCAAATGCTTGAATCAATGACCTTGCAACCTCGCCCGACCCGTGCTGAAGTCAGCGATGTATCAGGGGCCATTCGACATGGCGCTACTGGAGTCATGCTATCAGGAGAAACAGCATTGGGCCAATATCCTCTTGCGGCTGTTGAAACAATGGCTAAAATTGCAGTTGCGAGCGAAAAGGGACTGACTTCATCTGAACAACGCCCAAGTGTCTTGGCGAGGTTTATCTCAACTCGTTCAGTAGCGCACGCAGGCGTTGAACTCGCCAAAATCTCAAAGGCGAAACGAATCGTTGTAGCTACACAACATGGAAATGCTGCCCGCTTGGTTGCTGGCTATTGTCCAGGCATCCCCGTTACAGCAGTCAGTAATCGAATTCGTGCCATGCGCCGTTTACAATTGATTCCTGGTGTTGAAGGTTTGATGGTTGAAGAATTCGAACGCGGCTCACAGACCATGCAGGCCTCTCTTCATTCACTTCTCGAAGCAGGGACCATTGGTATTGGAGACCGAGTTGTAGCCATCTCGGGCAGTCCAAAAGCCATCTCAGGTGCAACCAGCACCATCCGTCTGTATGAAATCGCAGAAGACGGCACGATTCACGGTGCTGAGTGAATCAAAGTGGAAAATCTTTGTAAATACCTATGCTGCTGACTCTAAAGGGCGAATAGAAGCGCATATATCCAGATTCGGTTGTGTGTTGGCGCGTCGCGGTTTTCAAATAGGGGTGGTTGTTCGGAGGACTCGATAAGGAGTAATTATCATGGGAAGTCAATGGGAAGATAAGAGCAAGCCTCACCTAAACATCGTGTTCATCGGACACGTCGATCACGGAAAGTCAACAACAGTCGGACGTTTACTTTTGGACTCCGGTCATATTGAAGGCCACGTTATTGAAAAGAATGAAAAACTCGCTCAAGAGGCAGGTAAAGCCGGTTTCGGTCTTGCTTACGTCATGGACGGACTCAAGGAAGAGCGCGAACGTGGTATTACCATCGACGTTGCTCACAAAGAGTTCTTCACTCCAAACTACTACTGGACTGTTATTGACGCTCCAGGTCACCGAGATTTCGTCAAGAACATGATTACTGGTGCATCACAAGCTGACGCAGCGGTCCTCCTCTGTGCTGCTAACGACGGTGTCAACGCCCAAACCAAGGAACACGCTTTCCTTGCAAAGGTACTTGGTGTTAAGCAAATCATCGTTCACGTCAACAAAATGGATATTTCCGGTGTTGACTGGTCCGAAGAAAAGTACAAGACAGCATGTGCTGAAGTTGGTAACCTTCTCAAGATGGCAGGATTCAAGCCGGATGATATCCCAATGATCCCTGCTTCTTCTTTGCTCGGCGACAACGTTTACAACAAGTCAGAAAACTGTTCATGGTACAAGGGTCCTACACTCTTCGAAGCTATCGACAAACTCACCATGCCAAACAAGCCAGTCAACAAGCCTCTCCGTTTGCCAATTCAGGATGTCTACAAGATCTCCGGTATCGGAACAGTGCCAGTCGGTAAGATTGAAACTGGAACTTTGAATGTTGGAAAGACTGTTGTCTTTAACCCTTCACAAAAGTCTGCTGAAGTCAAGTCGATCGAAATGCACCACACAATGGTCCCTAAGGCAGAACCTGGAGACAACGTTGGTTTCAACGTCCGTGGCCTTGCACAAGTCGACATCCGCCGTGGTGACGTTGCTGGATACACTGACAACGAGCCTATGTTCGTTCGTCACGACGAAACTTTCGTTGGACAAATTCAACTTATGGATATTCCAAAGGCAGTTTCCGTTGGATACACACCTGTTTTCCACGCACACACCGCACAAGTTGCAGTTCGTTTCCTCGAACTTCTCGAGAAGACCAACAAAGCTGGTAAGGAAGCTAACCCGTCTTTCCTCAAGACTGGTGACGCATGTCTCATCCGTTTCCAACCAAACAAGCCAATGGCAATTGAGCAAATGGACACGTTCCCTGAACTCTCCCGCTTCGCTATCCGTGACATGGGTAAGACCGTCGCAGCTGGCGTTTGTTTGAAGATTGACAAGAAGTGATTCTCACTTATATTGGAATGAAGAGGAGGTATCACTATGGCAGCAGTAACAATCATCAAGCTTACGGGACAAAATCACCGTGATATCGATACAGTTGCAAGTCAAATCAAAACTATCTGTGATAGTGGCGGTATTTCTCTTCGCGGACCGATCCCATTGCCTACTCGACACCTTGTTGTCCCTGTTCGCAAAGCACCAGATGGTGAAGGCGTTGAAACATACGATCACTGGGAACTGCGTGTCCACAAGCGCTTGCTTGAAATGGACATCACTTCCGGTAAGGGCGAATCAGCTCTTCGTCAAGTGACTCGAATTCAAATTCCAGATACTGTGAGCATTGAACTTTCAATGCGCTCTGTCAACTGATTCGTTGAACGGATTGATTTTACAACACGTGGTATGCCGTAAGGCTGTTCCAAGAGGAACAGTACGATTGATTAAGAACACGGCAAAGGCCTTGCTCGTATATTTATTCAAAGTGGAGCGGCTTCAGCAACACCCGAATCAATGAGCCATTGCGCAGTTTCAGTATCGACAAAATGTATGTCGCCTTCTTCGAGTGTGAGTTCTTCTCCTGTTTTTGTGGCTATAGGTTCTGGACTTGCCATCAAAACTCGAATTCGATCGAGTTCTTCTTCGAGTACTGGTTCAATACTGGTTTCTTCTGAAACAATTGGAGTTGATGGTTCGAGCGTTACAGATGCATCCGGCTTGACCTCAGGTTCTTCCATCTCAAACATCTCAATCGAGGAGGAAGCATTCTTTGAAGGCGCTAATTCCAATGCTGCTGCATGTTTTTCATTTGAGTCGGCAGGTTTTACTTCGCTTGCCACTTCAACTTTCTTCGAAACGTCTTCGGTCAAATCTGCATGAATATACTCATCCAAGTCAGGCCATTCCTCATCGATAAACCGTTCTTCTTCATCTCCAGTGGATTCGAATGCTTCTGCGGGGTGTTCACGGTCTTCAAACGCTAAATCGGGTGGAGCAGAACCTGTGAGGTTTGTTTCGATGAAAGAATCGAGTTGAACCGTGCCAGGAGCATGCCGTATTTGCCCTTGCATCGTTTCACCAGCGATTCCATTTTGCATTGAACTCCAATCCACTTCCATCTTGAATCGGTCTATTTGAACTTGCATCATATGGTAAATTGCTTTCTCCGCCGGGTCATGACGTTGCCAATCGAGTGCAGGCAAATCTTGGGTAACTCCTGGTTGAGTCGATGTCCGTAACGATTGTGATGATACGTGCTGCATCAATGCTACTAACCGCTTACGAGCTAACTCCGAAGCGATGAGTCGAATATTTGCTTGTCGCTTTTGCAAATTCTGCAAACGCATACCAGTCATGCCTTTCATCAGCATATTTTGAATCTCTAAATCTAAACTTGTGAGTAATTGATGTATCTTATTCCAAAAGTCTTGACGGGGAAGAGGGACGGGGACATGTCGATTAATTTGCAGTCGATGGGTGGCAAATAACTGCTCTTCGATCTCGCGCGACTGAGCACTGTCAAGGTCGCCGAGGTTGGACATCGTTCACTCCTATGGCCGACATACTTTGAACCCTTCATCGTTGATTTATCAAACATCAAGCGCGCTGATTGATAATCCATGGCCAAACCTCGCATAGCGAGGTGTTTTCCCAGTGTTGAAAAATTACGGTTCATCGAACGACTTTCGAAGGTCGTCAGGTACTGCTTTTTTACTGGTCTTTTTGATGCTAAGTGGTACGCTAAGCGCTGCCTCTGACGCTTCGTTTTCGTCGACCTTACTTCCAGAACCTGTACAAGATACAACAGGCGAATTGTACTTTCATCCGGGATTGAATCAGTCAAGCGTGAATACCAGTTTATCTTCGACTGTTGTCGTTCCTTCAAATAACACTTTTTTGAGTGGAACCCTTGAAGTCGAACCGCTTTGGAATGTCTCGTCCAACAATGGGACTCAATTCGGCGTCACAGCCTCGAATCAATGGAATGGAACGCATGAATTGACCAATGGTATTGGACATGGTGGGAAATTGACATTGGCTACGAATTCATCTCTTGGAACCATCACCGATTTTGAATCATCCGTTGTTGTTGCACCTGGATGGATGGGGACGGGCAGCGATCACGAAGCATGGTCCATCCAACAACCAAGTCTTGTTCCTTTTTCCTCCGGTTCCGGTATGCTTGTTCCAACGAATGGCTCGAACTCAATTGGTTTTTTAGCCACGCAAGCACGAGGTGATCTTGGACCAGAGATGGAAGGATGCCTTCGCTCACCACTGATGGCAACTCCTTCTTTTGTCAAAAATCTCACCCTCTCTTTTGAGCATTGGAGTGCCCTGCTTGATGACGATGCGGCATGGGTCGAAATTCGGTATGCAAATGGGACATGGGGGTTGCTTTCACCCTTCGATGGTTATTCTTCTACTTCAAACTTGAATCACTCTCCAACAACTGTTTGGAATGGGGAAGAAACCAATTGGAGTCGATCGCAATTCCAACTTGACGATTATGTCAGCGATATGCAGACAAGCGTTCAATTCCGCCTTTGCTTCCAAACAAGTTCAAGTTCTGGAATACGCGGTGGATGGTTTATTGATAATTTCGCCTTGTACAATCAAGGTGATGATTTCGGTGCATGGTTCCACGGCAATACTTCTGGTGATTACGCTGCCAATGCTTACGGTGACTTGGTGTTCCCTCTCAATCTTTCAAACGCAACTGGCCAAAATGTCGAATTGGAAGTGTGGGTGAATTGGGATATTCAAGGGGGCTCAAGTGATTATCTCACTGCATGGCTTTCACTTGACAATGGTTCGACCTATTCGCCAATCTCG
>FLMP01000229.1_pt1 | contig 16341 bp, 33 predicted proteins | sample 887161 | NCBI WGS metagenome assembly FLMP01 (sample SAMEA4017660, study PRJEB14154) | seawater metagenome
AATCACCACAGGAGTAGTAAGATCATCCTTATGATATATTTTATATACTCCAGTCGCTTTTATTCTGCCCACGCTGAAAGGTTTATTAGATTTACCACCTTCTATACAGAATATGTTAGACCATACAGGCTCTTCTAGCTCAACGAGTTGTTGTATTGCTTGTTCTGCTTCGTATAAGGCATTGGATATAGCTTGTTCAAAGTGTTTCATTAGTTGTTTCGTCCTTTCCTATTTTACGGAATCGTTTATTATATTGTCGCTTGATCTTACGAAGTACACCCTTTCCAAAGTTATGATACTTACGACCTTTAGTAAGAGCATCGTACTCATCACCCCCTTCGAGTGGTATACGTTTATTCTTCATGCTTCCATTCTCCTTGAATCCATTTGCGATTCGTACCCCACGCTAGCCAGAACTGATCAAGTAGATACTCTTCGTATTTATCTCTATACTCTTGTTTCCGAAGTACAGGTTCTCCGTAGGCATCTCGCTCTGAGCAATTTGCAGTCCACATCTTATGGCAGAAAGCCTCGTATAAGTTTAGTGTCTCACTGGTCATTCTCTAGCCCCAGTACAGTGGCTAACTCAGGGCGGAAATAGTTAAGACCTTTTAGTACCTTACCATCGCTACGATAGATAGGCTTGCCATCTTCCCCTAGCTTGGACATATTACTCTCATGTACTTCTAGGAAACATGCATCCAGATCAATACCGAAACTAAGGCCAGCTCCATATACGACATATAAAATATCTGTAAGGGCATCTGCAACCTCAACCAGATCATTCTTGTTAAGTGCTTCACGTAACTCATCTACTTCTTCCTCAATTAATGCGAGCCTTAGCTCAGTAATAGCACGATCAGGTATAATAGGTGTCAATTCTACGTCCTGTCCAAATGCTAACATAAAATCTTCTACCAGTTCTAAATTTGTACCATCCATCTTGTGCTCCTTGTGTGTTGACTTCGCTACGGGGTTAGTGCGACCTGAATGACCGAACACCTTATCCCAATTGTTTGCAATTGCTACTCTATCCTCAGTACGCCTACTACTGCCCTTACTCACTTTCAATTCTCCTCAATATCACTAATTTCTCTTCGTCCGTTAGTATGATCCACTCTCGTATCTCTGACGAAGTTCTCTTGCAACCGATGCAGTATAACGCTCCCGGCTCCGTACTGTACGAACATACCTGAATGCAGGGAGAAGGTACTGTGCTTTCTGTTCTCTTAACCCCTCTTCTCAATTTGATACTCCTTTAAGTATAACTCTGTAAGTTTTGTGTGCCACAGTTCCTTAAACTCTGGATTGCTTGCATTCTTTCTTGCTTTGACAAGCGCACGAACTCTGCGCTTGTATAGCTTCATGTCCATCCGTGAACGATATTCGTCATGATGAAGATAGCACATACGCAGTTAATAAGTACAATGATAGTACGAATGAAAGCTACTTTGTCAGCTTCCCTATTCTCTTTTGAGGCTTTCTCGCCCATAGCTTTCGCCCAGATTCTCCAGTATTTCTTCAATGCCATTATCCACATAAACCATAGTTTCATTACCAGCTCCTTATAATATTGTACATAAATAAATATGCACAAGCTAAGTTAGATAGTACTATAAATGTACGAACATATGAGATTGAATCCTCATGTTTTGCATCGTACCCATCTTCTTCGTCAAACGAACCCAGTGCATGTTTCCAAACTTTCCATAACTCTCCCATAATAATCTCCTAGGGAAGTTATGCTTCGGTTTTTCTCCTTAGACACACGTTGCCCTCTTCTGTTAATACTGCTTCAAACTGATCACCGACCTCAATGCCAGATCCTCGTCTTAAATGGTTTGTAGTATAACCGTCCTGATCTAGGAAAGTTATACCCTCTTTGTCGATAGTAAATATGTAACCTACATATCTCATAAATCTTTTTCACTCTCTTTTCGTTGTTCCCACGCCATCTGCTTATCCTGAACCATTAAAACAGCTCCATACAGTGCTGCGGCAAAAGCAGTAACAAAAAGAATACCTAAAATAATCTCAATCATAACTTACTCCCAAAACAAATCTGTTAGTATACCCTCAAGAGCGTAGGCTTCCTGCTCCCAAGGAGTTTCGTTGTACTCTATGTGTTCGCAATCTACACTTTCACCGTTGCGTTTCCATACATAGTCTACTGTGTTAATTTGATGTCGAGCAAACTGTCGTGCGTGCACAAGCTCGTGTGCAATGTTGGATGCAAGTTCATGTGGTTGATACGCACATTCATCTCCGCATTCCAATTTAAAATGAGTAGCAACATCAATGGTGCTTTCGTGTTCATCACCTGAGCATAATCCAGCAACACCCTCTTGCTCTTCAATCAACTTCGACACTCGTATGAGTATGTCAAGGCTTGGCTCTGGTGGTTGCTCGAACAGTGAGTTCAATACGTTTTCTATAAACACATCGTACTCAGGGTCTAGCTTTATACCTTCGACATAGTATGTAATCATCTGGTTCTCTCTCTTTTGAAATACTATTATACCGAGTTTTCAGCAGTATGTCAAGTCTTAAAATAGTTTAGGCGGAGCATTTGCACCGCTCTGACGCTTATTTTCTCTATTCTTAGCTGCTGCCATTTTACGCTGTCGCTTTGTTGTATCTTTCTCGTGATACATCTTTTCTTTGTACTGAAAAAGTAGTCCACTGTCTGTTACCTTTCTACGAAAAAGCCTTAGTGCCCCTTCGATGTTGTTCCCTCTAACTGTTACTTTCATTTTAACCCTCATGGTCTCTTGTTACTAACCATAGTAACAGTATTATCAGTATAACGGATGCTACACTCACTTAAACCTGTATCCTCTCTTTCGGAGGTAGGATACTTGGCTTCTTATTGCTTGCTCTGTTCTATCAGGGATCATGTGCATGACCTCTTCAATAGATGCGTGAAAATAAAACGTAGCTAGTGCTTTACGTTCATTGTCTGACCAAGGCTTTGTTTTATATTTTTTCATGAGACTATTATATCGAAACATAGGCACATTGTCAAGAACAATTTTTAAGTATCCTTTTAGACCGTACAAAAAAATATCTTGACAACTTAGTATTTTTCGGGTATAATTCGCACATAAAGTTTAAAAATATTTACGGGAGCATGAATAAAGTTCTTGACAGTTTCCTTATTTGAGCGTATAATTGTTCCATCAAGTGAAGAAACCAAGTAAAGCAAACGGAGAAATGTATGATAGAGTATGCCGTCTTTTGCTTCTGTTGTGTCGGTTGTGGGTTAGTAAGTCACAGACTGGGCAAGCAAGAAGGAATAGAACAAACGATAGAACATTTAGTTGACAACGGTTTAATCACACTGGATGAATAGACTAATAATCGAAGAGGTGCTGTTAGAGGAAGGAACGATGATATATAGAGTAAGAGATGCAACCACTATATATATCATAACAGCCAACAGACCAGTAGCAGAACACACACATAATTTACTTAAACAAGAATATGACGAGGAAAGACAAAATGCCAGCTAAGTTCAAAGAGTCAGCCAAAGTATTAGTAGACCGCCAATCAAAGAAGTACAAGACAGTTAATTACTTCTTGCACGCTACAAAGCTAGAAGATGTAGTAGCAGCATACGAGAGTACTCATACTACTCCTAAACGCAAACAGAAGTTGCGTAATGAATTAGTGCGTCGTAAAGCACTATGACTATAAGAGTAGCAGCAACGTATAACCCTAGTGTTCCAAGCGAGTTGTTTGACCGTTATCGACAGCTTTATAGCCGACCAGCAGATTTAGTTTTATCTAAACAGTATGTCACGGATCAATTACGCAGTAAGAATACAACGATCCTTGTTGCTCATGATGAGATCATGGATGCTTATGACGATATCATTGAAGCTGAAGTTGTAGGGTTTCTTCAGCTTAGCTATAGAATATGTAGTTGCCTAGGAAAGATCCTTTTATTGAATGATCTTTTCGTACACCCTGACAATAGGAATATGGGCGTGGGTAAAGCACTCATGGATGCCGCGCTAGAATGTGGTAAGATAGCAGGGGCTTCATCAGTAGAACTTGAAACTGAGATAGATAATAGAAGTGCACAACGTCTTTATGAGTCCCTAGGGTATAAGCGCGATGATTATTACATAACATACACTCGGAGTATAGTATGAAGATAAAGATATATAGTAAACCTAACTGTGTCTTCTGTGTGAAGGCAATAGAAGTGGCCAACGAACAGGCCGCTAAAGATTCGAGTATCGAAGTGATAGTATTAAAACTACATGATGACTTCGACTCCCCAACAATGCGTATTATCTTCCCAGAAGCTAAGACGTATCCTCAGATTATAGTAGACGATATGCACGTCGGAGGATATGAAGAGTTTATCGAAGAGATTCGCATGAGTGCATAGGCAATCGTTGAAGCCAAGATCTGGTGCGACTCCAGTGAAGAGACGTAATTTAACAATATGAAAGTGTCGAAAGACGAAAGGAAATCGTAATGAGAAAGAAAAAAGAGGCCGTGTGCTATTTCTGCAACATGGTTACAGCAGTAAGCTGTTTAGCCTTACCGTTCGTAACAATATACGCTAGCGCAGCAGGTATGTAAGTAATAGGAGACCTACATGAATAGAGAACAAGTACAAAAACAATTAGCAGTAGACGAAGGCGTGGTAAATGAAGTTTATTTAGATCACCTAGGTTATCCTACTTTTGGAATAGGACACCTCATCTTGAAAGATGATCCCGAATACGGGTTTGCCGTTGGGCATTCTGTCGAACCAGAAAGAGTAACTGAGGCGTTTCAACACGACTTAGATATTGCTATTAGTGAGTGCAAAGTCCTCTATGATAGGTGGGACTTTTTTGAAGGGGAAGTTCAAGAGATACTCGTCAACATGATGTTTAATCTTGGGAGGCCTCGACTTAGTGGCTTCAAAAACATGAAGAAAGCACTGGACATGGGCGCTTATAAGACTTCTGCCAAAGAGGGTAGAGATTCTAAGTGGTATCGTCAAGTGGGCAATCGTGCTGAGAGGTTGATGACTAGGTTAGAAAATGTCTAAAATTTTGATGGGGATTATAGCAGCGATGGGAGTCGGGGGTTACCTCTACTACTATACTGCTGTAGTACCTATGAAAAATAAATTAGAAGAACAAACGGCAGTAATCCTTGCCCAAGACTTGCGAGATCAAGAGCAAAAAGCTACAATCGTCGCAATACAAGAGAACATGGAGAAGACAGCAAAAGCAACTGCAAATCTCCAAAAGCAGAATCAACAGTACGAAACTCAGATGGCCGACTACTTGGACATCTTTCGCAGACATAATATAGCGCAGTTAGCTAGTGCAAAGCCCGGCTTAATGACTACGCGAGTGAACAAAGGCACGGAGAAAGTATTCAATGAAATTGAAGATATTAGCAAGCGCATTAACGCTCTTAACGATTAGTGGATGTAGTTTACTACAACAAGCTCCTCGTGAAGTACAGATTATAAGCAAACCGATAGAGATTATAATCACTCAGCCTATCATGCCAAGACCCCTGAATCTTAAGGAGCCACATTGGTATGTAGTATCAGACACTACAATAGCCAACAAAGATGGGCTGTACCCCGAAGGCTATACCTATTTCGATAAGTTTGTAGATGACATCAAAAAGAAACATGGTGGCGATCTAGTATTTATCGCAATGAGTGTCGCAGATTATGAGCTTATGTCATATAATACACAAGAGCTAAAGAGGTATATTAGCCAACTCGGAGAAGTAATAGTTTATTATAGAGATGTTACTCTCCCTACGGAGACTGAGGATGAGAAGAAAGAACCCAGTAGCGAAATTCCAGAGACGGTACAATAAAGCCAAAGTATTTAAAGACCGCAAACGCGAAGCCAAAAAGAGAGGCGAGCTAGCATACAACGAGGTAAAAGACAATGGCATACAGTAAACAACTACTAGATCACTACGAGAACCCACGCAATGTGGGTACACTTGATGAACATTCAAAGAACGTAGGCACTGGCATGGTCGGTGCTCCAGCGTGCGGGGACGTAATGCGTCTCCAAATACAGGTAGACAACGAAGGTATAATCACTGACGCAAAGTTCAAGACCTACGGGTGCGGATCGGCTATAGCATCCAGTTCACTTCTGACAGAGTGGGCAATCGGCAGGCATATCGACAGCGCAGAACAGATCAAGAATACACAAATTGCCGAAGAATTAGCCCTACCCCCAGTAAAAATACACTGCTCAGTTCTTGCAGAAGATGCAATCAAGACAGCAGTAAAGGATTTACGCTCTAAGCGTATGCAATGATAGAGGTAACGAATGAAGCAGTATCTAAAGCAGTGGAAAAACTGGCGAACGCAAGTAGAAAGGCTTTACTTGTGGGTCTGGTGCCTTCTGGGTGTCATGGGTATAGTTATCTCCTCGAGTATTCTGATGGGGCTGATATGGATACTCATACGGAATTTAGCTTCAAGGATTTAATCGTATACATTAACAACAAGTCCCTACCCCTACTAACAGGAATGACATTAGATTATGCTTACGAAGGTCTGAACGAAGGATTTAAGTTCGTAAACCCGAATCTAACTAACGAATGTGGGTGCGGTGAATCAGTGAGTGCATAAAATAGTTCTTGACAAAGTACCTGTTCTCTAGTATAATAGTCATTCAAATTTAGAGAATATCAAATGAATTTATTTTACCTAGACGCAGATTTTGACAAGTGTGCCGAGTATCATGTTGATAAGCACATTGTCAAGATGCCGTTAGAAGTAGCCCAGCTTATGTGTACTGCCGTATGGGTAGACAAACACCTAGGTTTTGTACCCCGAGCTTTAAATAAAGAAGAACGCGACCACCTTAATGCTCTCAAAAAAGACATTAAGCATCTTCCTATGGAAGAACGCCCCCTTACACCCTATCTACCGATGATGTATAACCACCCCTGTACTATATGGGTGCGGTCATCGTTAGACAATTTTGAATGGACACACTGTTATGGTAATGCTCTTAATGATGAATACAGGTATCGCTATGGAAAAGAACATAAGTCGATTGTGGAAGTGGTTAATCGACTACCTGAACTCACTAGATGCCCCAGAGTAGGCTTTACTACGTTCGGATTAGCAATGCCAGACGAGTTAAAAGACTACGATAATCCTATACAATCGTATAGAGACTACTATCACCTAGACAAAGCTACATTTGCTACATGGAAATACAGAGACAGACCACATTGGTGGAATGACGATTACGCAGACTACGAGAAAAGGATCACAGCAAAATGAACAAAGTACAACTTATAGCATCAACAGGTACTAACTTGCTAGAAGATATTGCAATGATGGCTAGAGTATCAAACCCTAGTAACCAGTATAATACTGAAACTTCTGAGAAGTTAGTACGATATTTAATTAAACACAACCACTGGTCGCCTTTTGAGATGGCTAGTATCACTATGGAAATCAATACTACACGAGATATCGCTCATCAGATCGTTCGTCACCGTAGTTTTGCTTTTCAAGAGTTTAGCCAACGCTATGCAGAGCCTAGTGCTTTGGACGGTTGGCCGTTTGAGCTGAGAGAAGCACGCATTCAAGACGAGAACAATCGTCAGAACAGTTTACCACTAGATCCAGAAATGGATGGACACAACATACTCCAAGCTAGATGGATTCGAGAACAGAAGAAAGTTATTGCTGCAGCCCAGAACACCTATCAATGGGCACTTGATAACGGTATAGCAAAAGAACAAGCAAGAGCTGTACTTCCTGAAGGATTAACTAAGACCCGTCTTTATATGACAGGCACTGTAAGATCATGGATACACTACGTTGATGTTCGTACCACTAATGGAACGCAGAAAGAACATGCAGATATTGCACGAGAATGCGGGTATGAAATCAATAGTATCTTTCCTATGATTAAGGATTTTATACATGAGTAACTATGTGATGAACGCAGAACTAATGAAAAAAGAAGGTAAAAAGTTTGATAGTGAAAAACCTATGATGCAACTACTTCCTTCTAAAGCATTGGTAGAGGTATCAAAAGTTCTTAGTTTCGGAGCAAACAAGTACGGAAAAGAGAACTGGCGAGAGCTAGACGACCTTCAGGACAGATATACTGGTGGTACATTACGACATATCTTTGCCCATATGGACGACGAATTTAAAGACCCAGAAACAAACTATTCACACTTAGCACACGCAGTATGTGGGCTATTATTTAAGTTGGAGATTGAACTTGAGAAAGACAAAGAAAAAAGACTACGAGAATCTATCAGCGCAGAACATAGAGAAAGTGACAGCACTGCTAAACCCCAGTTCTTCGGAAAAACCTACAGAGAAACCGATTACTAAGAAACAAGCGTGTGATATGCTAAACATTGCCTATAACGTAACTAGGCTAAGTAATATTATCGAGGAATACAATGAACAAAAGGAATATGTTAAAAAGAGGAAAGGATCTTTGCGCGGTCGTCCTGCAACTGATGCAGAAATCAATGAGGCGTGCACGAGCTTCCTCGGAGGCGATCCTATATCAGATATTTCAAAACGACTCTTTCGTTCAGCAGGGTTCGTACGCGCAATTCTTGAAAGAGTTGGAGTTCCAGCAAGACCAAACAACAAAGAAGAAAGACTAGATCCGCATTACTTTCCTGACGAATGCGTTGCTACTGACTTCGCCTACGGGGAAGTAGCGTGGTCATCAACCTATCATGGCACAGTCATAGTTAAAGAACAATTAGACCTAGAATACCTTGCAAGTAGAAAGGGTATGGTAAGTATGGACTATGAGGCCAAGTATGGCTGTCCCTGTTATGCTATCTATGTAATTCAGAAGATAGACAGTGACGACACTAATTTTTCAAGTGCAAGCACAGGAGGCTTCAACGCTTATTCTCCTGCGTATGAACTTGGCAAGCTACAGCACTTAAAGAAATATGGCGTAAATTTGGAGAGACTATGACCTTAATGATTATCGGAGACTCAACCTCGGGTGTCAAGTTAGGAGAGATTGATCAAAATACCGCAGGTTGGGCAGAGTATGTTAATGATTATTTAGATAGTGGCAGTTCGGCTAATAAATGTGTTGTTGGTTGGGGTATTCGTGATTTCTTTAATAGAGGACAAGTAAGTTGGATCGACCACACCCTGTCGAAGCTAGATGGAAACGATACCATACTAGCATGCTTTGGTACGTTAGAAAGATCTCCTTTATCGAGAACAGATTTTGGAGGCTTTGGCGCTAGAGGCTCACTGTTCGGTCAGCACGATAGACTTAAAATAGTATACGATGAACACTATAAAGTCGAATATAAAGTATATACGTTCGGAGAGTACCTAAGAAGACTAGCACAGAAGGCTAAGGATAAAGGTGTCAAGTTATATTTCTTAAGTCAGATACCAAGAAACACATGGGAAGACGGCCACCATAAAAGAACGTATTCAATTGAGTATGCTAAAATTATGCAGAATATTGCGAATGAAATGGGCGTTGACTTCCTAGATACAAATGAGTTCCTGTCAGTATTTCTAGAAGAACTTGGAGAAGAGGCGTCCCAAGAGTTGTATTCCCCAACTGATAAGTCACACACAACTCCAAAAGGCGCTAGAGTATATGCTCAAATGATTTTAAACAAACTGGAATTATAAGTAAGCATCAGAAAAATACTTCTTGACGCTTAGCTTAAAATTGCGTATAATAGTTTTTCAAAAGAAGGAGAATAGCATTTGGGAGACCGATTTTATACTCAACAACTACAATCACTGGGCGATTGCCCGGGAAATAAAAACCCTAACAAAAGGATAAGAAAAGTGGCTTGGACAGACGAAAGTAAAGCACAGGCAGTATCAATGTACGAAGCAGGCGAGCCAACTCCAGAAACATCTATGGAGATTGTGAAGTATATCGCAGACGAATTAGACGAATCACCTAACGGTGTTCGGATGATCTTAACAAAAGCTGGCGTTTATGTTAAGAAAACCCCAGCAGCAAAAGCAGCTTCCACAGGCTCTACTGGAGGCACTCGTGTTTCTAAAGTAGCGGCTCAAGAAGCTCTCACAGCTGCAATTACTGACGCGGGGAAGGCTGTTGATGAAGAGATTATCTCTAAGTTGACAGGCAAAGCAGCGCAGTATTTTACTACACTTCTATCAGATACGTCTGAAGATTAATAGTAACACAGCCTCTACTGACTCGTTCAGTAGGGGCTTTTTGCTATCCGCTTAAAGTGACCAAAGAGTATGTAAGTTTGTAATTATTATTGCCAAACTACTACATAAGGAAACTACAGTGAAAAAGCAAGAACTAGCACATCTAGTGCGAGACTATGGCGATGCAATTATCACTTATCGAAGTGAGCATTCCAGAAAGTTGAAATACAACGTATGTACTCTAGATTTTTCCACTCCCTATATTCAGGAAAAGAAGAATCGAGCAGTAGAGAGTGAAGATACAATGCTTTTCTTTTGCTGGGACACAGACTCATATCGTTTATTAAAACCTTCTAGTGTGTCTAGCGTTGTCCCTTTAGCTTCGATACTAAAGAATGAGGGGCGCAGATAATGGATCTTCATGAAGCTCCTGAAGCTTACTCACGCGTAATACATTATGACACAGTTAAAGAAGTACAGGTGCGTCTAACCATTAATACTTTCAGAGGTGTAGAATATATGCACCTGCGAAAGTACTACATGGATTTTGACGAGGAATGGAAACCAACACCAGAAGGAATAGCACTACCCTTAGACCTAAGCAATTCGAGAGAGCTGTTCATAGGTTTAGTAGAAATATTATCACTAGCAGAATCAAAAGAGATTATACAGGAGCATTTCTCAGACCTGATTCAGGAGTTATACATTGAAGAAACCAATACTATTAACAGATGAATATCTAGCCTTATTGGAGCATGAACACTCTTACGGCGTATGGGGGACTACGTCTCATTTAATAGCTCATAGAGTGCTGCCTCCACTTATAAAGAGTGGAAGTAAAGAAGTCTTAGATTATGGTGCAGGAAGAGGTACGTTAAAGAATGCTCCTGAAATGCAAGGCTACACAATGTACGAATACGATCCTGCTATAGCTAAAATAAGCATGACTCCCAGCCCTTGTGACTTTGTTGTTTGCATAGATGTGCTAGAGCACGTAGAGCCTGACTGCTTACGCAATGTTATGGAAGACCTTAAACGCTTAGTTGTAAATAAAGGTTATCTTGTAGTTGCTCTAGTACCTGCCTTCTCTGTATTGAAGGATGGGAGAAATGCTCATATAATGTTGCGCGAACAGGCATGGTGGCACAGCTTTGTAAGTCAGTATTTTAAAATAGATACTTTTAAACTGTACGGACTTAAAGGAGGGCGTGAATATCCTTGGCCAGAAGATAAGTATCCATACGGCAAGGTTGATATACACATCAGTCCTTTAGATAATTAAGGTCAAGCTGAAATAGTTCTTGACAATATACCCAGAATTGCGTATAATAGTTTTTCAAATTTAGGAAAACAATAATGCGAGAATTTTTACATAAAGCAAGTATGTTATACTATGAAGGCTCTCCTATTCTTTCAGATGCGGAGTTCGACCTATTAGCTCAAAAGCATCATTACAATGCTGTTGGGTACACTGTTACTGATGCGGTTCCGCATACGTTCCAGATGTTTTCCCTACAGAAGTGTTTTGATCTTAACGATGCTCCTGCCGATGTTATCAATTCTCAATACATTGTAACCCCTAAACTTGATGGTGCAGCTGTATCTATTCTCTATGTAAATGGAGAATTACAGTTAGCCCTTACTCGCGGAGACGGAGTTCAGGGTCGCGACATTACCGAAAAGATGAGACACTTAGTGCCGAGTAGTATTCCTATGGAGCATTTAGTACAAATCACAGGTGAAGTCGTTGCCCCTAGTAGTATACCTAATGCACGGAATTATGCTTCAGGTGCCTTGAACCTTAAAGACTTGGAAGAGTTTAGGACAAGGAACATCACCTTTGTTGCATATGGTGCAGAAGGCTTAGGTTTTGATAATTGGACAAATGCGATGAACTACTTAAACCTTAACGGCTTTAAGGAAGTTACCCGCTTCGATCACGAGTCTTATCCAACGGATGGATATGTGTATCGAGTAAATTCGTTCCAACACTTTCATGGCTTAGGATATACTTCTAACCACCCTCGCGGAGCTTTCGCTCTTAAAGAACAGGCCGAAGGTGTCATTACTACATTGCAAGATGTAGTGTGGCAAGTAGGTAAGAGCGGAGTAGTAAGTCCAGTAGCAATCTTACTGCCGGTCACGATCGGTGATGCGGTTGTTGCTAGGGCGACACTACATAACATTGAGTACATAAGAGATTTGGATCTGGAAATAGGCTGTCAAGTAGAAGTTATACGTTCTGGGGAGATCATACCTCGCGTTGTAAGACGAGTTGAATAGGTCTACCTGTAGAAAAATAGTTCTTGACAAAAAGCCCAAAGTTCCGTATAATACTCTTTCAATTCAAAGGAAAAGCAAATGACTAAAATCGAAGCCCCAATAATCTGCCCTAGTTGCAGTTCGGTCTTAGAATCAGTGAACTATCTTTTGTATTGTAGAAACGCATCTTGTGGTGTTAAAGTATCAAAATTAGTAGAACACTTCGCATCTACGCTGAAGATTAAGGGTCTCGGACCTGCAGCTGTTCAGAAGTTAGACATTCATTCTCTCGAAGAGATATATGAGTTGACAATGGAAGATATGTGCGATGCTCTAGGCTCTGTCAAACTAGGCGAAAAGCTCTACAACGAAGTACTAAACTCACGAAATGCACCACTAAACGTACTATTACCTGCTTTTAGTATACCACTTATCGGCAAAGTAGCATCGGAAAAACTATCCAAAGTCTGCAATGATATTGAAGAAATAGACTATGATTTGTGCCGTACTGCTGGCCTCGGTGAGAAAGCTGCTACTAATCTATCTAAGTGGATGGATGAAGAGTTTTATCAAGTATCATTATTACCGTTTAGTTTTAAGTTTAGCAAGACAAGTACCGCCCCAGTAAGCAAGGGTATCGTATGTATAACAGGTAAGTTACTTAGTTATAAAACGAAAGCACTTGCACACGATACTCTACAAAAGCTCGGATATGGGGTTAAACCTAGCTTGACGAAGGATGTAACAATCCTGATAAACGAAAGCGGTGTTGAATCCGCTAAAACCAAGAAGGCCAGAGACTCTGGTGTTCAAATCATAACAAATCTTTTAGATTTAACAGGAGAATAAAACTATGTCCTTACCTAAATGGACTGAAGAGCGTACAGCTCAATTGACTGAATTTGTCGGTGGCGAAAGCCCCGTATCTCAAGGCACTGTTGCGGAAGCAGCTACTGACCTTGAAACCTCTACCCGATCTATCTCTAGCAAGTTGCGAAAGATGGGCTTTGACGTAGAATTAGCTTCTGCAGGTGCCGTTCGTGCATTCTCAGACGCTCAAGAAGATACTCTATCTGCTTTTGTCACTGACAATAGCGGTGAGTATACCTATGCAGAGATTGCAGGCCACTTTGAAGACGGTCACTTTTCTGCGAAGTCAATCCAAGGAAAGATTCTTTCTATGGAAATGACTGACCATGTTAAGCCTGCTCCTAAAGTTGAAGCTGTACGAACGTATAGCCCTGCTGAAGAAGTTACCTTTGTATCTATGGTACAAGACGGTGCTTTCGTAGAAGCAATCGCTGCTGAACTAGATCGTACTGTGAACTCTGTTCGTGGTAAGGCTCTTAGCCTATTACGCTCTGGTGACATTGACGCTATTCCTCGTCAAGAAACCACTAAAGGCGCTTCTAAAGAAGATCCATTAGCTGGCATCGCTGTTGAAGGATTAACTGTCGAAGCAATTGCTGAGTCAATCGGTAAAACTGCTCGTGGTGTTAAGACTATGCTAACTCGTCGTGGCCTAACAGCCGCTGACTATGATGGCGCAGCAAAGAAGGAAAAAGCATCTGCTTAATTGCTAGTGCTTGATCAATGACCTCGCTTGCGGGGTCGTTACAAATTTCATGAATCGGGAGAATTTCATTGAACATCGCTAGTGCTTTAATAAGGCAAGTGCTAACACTCGGAGACTTTGAGACTTGGAGTGTTACCCACAAGCATTATTTGCCTAGCGAATACCATAGTTTATATCAAGTAATTGATAAACACTGTAGTACGTTTCATAAATTGCCCACGATTGATGATCTTAAACTTGAGATTCGGGACTCAGGTACACGCGATAAGCTATATGCAGTTGAAGCCGTTGAGATTGATTCTGCCCCTGATATGCTTCTCGAGTACCTGAAGAACGAATATACTCAAAAACAAATTCTGGATTCATTGGAAGATTTCGTAGACAACTCCGTAGCGTTCGAGAACGCGCAAGAGTCTGTCGATCACCTCCATCAAATTGTCTTAGACATTGAGAATAGAGTTGATTTGGATGATCCACAAGAAAGTATGCAACGTATTGACTTGTTTGAACCTGAAGAAGATATAGCTAAGTACATACCTCTCGGACTTAATGCCGAGTACGACCATGTTGTGCAGTTCTCTCCCAGAGATCTTGTAATGATGGGTGGTAAGCGAGGAGCTGGTAAGTCAGTTATATGTGCAAACATTGCTAACAATGTTATCGCTTCTGGTAAATCTGCTATGTATTTCACTATTGAGATGGATAGCAGAGATATCATACAGCGCTGCTGTTCGATCGCTACTAATGTTCCTTTCTCTCGTCTGCGTACTAAGAATCTTAGTATAACAGAGTGGGAGTCAGTTGCTGCTTGGTGGTCGGGACGCTTTGTGTTGGGACAAGACCGTTTGAAAGAATATAAACAACATCGTGACTTTGATAAGTTTCATTCAAAACTGAAAGAAGGAGAGCTCCTCCCGACTCAACAACTGGATGTTATTTATGAACCTTCTCTAACCCTAGCTAAGATTCGTGCCGAGCTTGATAAAAAAGTTCGTCCTCTTAACGTAGGTGTTATTATTGTTGACTATATAAATCAAGTAAAGCGGTCGAGTCTTCCCGGCAGAGGCCAACAGTACGACTGGACTGAGCAGATAGAAGTTAGTAAAGCCCTCAAAGAAATGGCACAAGAGTACAACTGTACTGTTCTGACGCCATATCAAACAGATGCAAGTGGAGAAGCACGTTTCGCAAAGGGTATCCTTGATGCCTGTGATGCGGCCTACACATTAGAAACATGGGATCATGAGGATGCTTGTATGACCTTTAACTGTGTGAAGATGCGTAGAGGTGGCATGGATTCATTTACATCGACGGTAGACTGGGACACATTAAAAATCGGCCCAGAATCCGCCCTAACACCTAAAGAGAAAGACGATTCCACCCATAAGACGGGTGAAGATATTAATGATATCTAAAAATAGTTCTTGACTTATGAGGTGATTTCTAGTATAATTATGTTTAATAAATGAGGATAAGTAGTTGACCGTAGAAGAGTTACTCAAACAACGTGATGTGTATTTCATACCCAAAGGCGGAGACTTCTTAGTTAGCTGTTTAAATCCCGAACACCCAGATAAAAACCCTAGTATGAGGATAGACCAGATTACGGGTATCTTTCAGTGTTTTTCCTGTGAGTATAAGGGAAATTTATTTACATATTTTGGGGAAAAGGCAAACCAACTACAACTACGACGAGAACTTTTAAAGAAAAAAATTAAAGATAAGAGGTCAGAAAGTATTGGTTTGTCTTTTCCCAAGAATATGATGCCATATTCAGGCAACTGGAGAAATATTAAACCAGCAACGTACAAAAGATTTGAAGCGTTTCACCAAGCCGACCCTGATTACATCGGCAGGATTAACTTTCCTATCAGAGATATATCAGGTCGCATAGTAGCATTCAATGGTCGTCATACTACAGGCGGAACGCCTAAGTATATGATCTCGCCTGCGGGTGCGAAGATGCCGTTGTTCCCTATCGTAGTACCAATACAAGGAGATGTTATCCTAGTAGAAGGTATATACGATATGATTAACTTGCATGATAAAGGATTAACGAATGCAATTTGTACGTTTGGTACAAAGAATATAAATGAAGATAAGTTACAGATGCTTTCCATACAAGGAGTAAATTCTGTACACGTTTTCTTCGATGGCGACGATGCAGGACAGCATGCCGCAGAGAAGGTAAAGGAGATGTGTGAGCGAGTAGGCCTACACACCAGCAACATTCACTTAAAGCAGAGCGATCCGGGTGCTTTACCCGAGGGCTCAGTTCAAAAACTAAAGAGTAAATTATATGGCTAAGGTAGCCCTCGTAGAGACGAAACCGAGTAGAACCAACTAT
>FLMP01000236.1_pt1 | contig 16280 bp, 16 predicted proteins | sample 887161 | NCBI WGS metagenome assembly FLMP01 (sample SAMEA4017660, study PRJEB14154) | seawater metagenome
CCCTAGGGGATACCGTACATAGCCATGACCTGCGATTGGGTTCTGGGTATCGTCAACCAGCAGCATCAGCCTGTTTAGGTCAGACTTGTCCGTCGTCAGGGTTTTTGGCACCATTAGCAGCTTAAACTAAGAGAGAGTTTGGCTCATCTTGTTGGTTACATTATGCGGCGTATTGTCTGTGATGCAAGCGCCGTACTTCGAGTGTCTTTCGTTTGATCCTTTCCCTTTGTTGTAGAATGGCTTTGTCGCGTCCGAAGTATACGTCGGAGGGTGTGACGTTGCACAGGCTCTCGTGGTAGCGTTGGTGATTGTAGTGATCTACAAAGGCCTCGATTTGGGCTTCGAGATCGCCGGGCAGGAAGTAGTTTTCCAGCAAGATGCGGTTCTTCAAAGTTTGATGCCACCGCTCGATCTTGCCCTGAGTTTGGGGGTGATACGGCGCACCGCGGGAGTGTTTCATGCCTTTGTCCTGCAACCATTCAGCCAACTCTCCAGAGACATAGCTGGAGCCGTTATCACTCAGCAGGCGAGGCTTGTGGGCGACATGAACTTGGCCACATCCTGACGCTGCTAAAGCCAAATCCAACGTGTCAGTAACATCCTCAGTCCTCATGTTGGTGCAAAGTTTCCATGAGATGATGTAGCGGCTGTAATCGTCGAGGATCGTGCTGAGATAGAACCAACCCCAGCCAATGACCTTCAGATATGTGAAGTCAGTTTGCCAAAGCTGGTTGATGGCTGTGGTTTTGTCAGTGAACTCACTGGCAGCCTTGATGACAATGAAGGCGGGACTAGTAATCAGATCGTGTGCCTTCAGTATCCGATATGTCGAAGCCTCTGATACAAAATAGCCTTCTTGATCTGTGAACGTCACTGCCAGCTCGCGTGGCGACAGCTCTGTCTCCTGCAACGCTAGTTTGACCACCTTGCGCCGGACCACATCTGGGATGCGGTTCCAGACGTGCCTTGGTTTTGGTGATTGGTCTTGCAGGCCAGCCTCGCCACGCTGGAGGTAGCGATCATACCAGCGATAGAATGTGGTGCGTGGGATACCGAGCTTTGCCAGCGTCAGTCGTGCTGACAGGTGGCTTTCTTCAACCAGCCTGATGATCTCCAACTTCTCAGATGCAACATATCTCATTCGTGGCCTCCCCCACCGTCGAACATGCTTTTTTTAAGCAAGCGGAGTTCCAGTGTTTGCTCGGCCACAACTTCCTTCAAGTCACGGGCTTCGCGGCGAAGGTCCTTCACCTCGTCAGTGTTTGCGGCACGTGCCGTGTCGCCAGCAAGGCGCCGCTTCCCAGCTTCCATGAAGTCCTTAGACCATTTGTAGTAAATGCCCTGAGCGATACCCTCACGGCGGCACAGCTCAGCGATGCTATCCTCGCCACGCAGTCCGTCCAGCACGATCCTGATCTTCTCTTCTGATGAATATTGTTTGCGCGTGGCCCGTTTAATGTCTTTGACGATCTTCGCGCCAGGGCTTTTACGTGTTCCAATTGGCTGTCTCATGTCCACTCCTCAGTGGTTACGATGAGCCAAAAACACTCTCTTATCAAATTACCCTATTTGGACCCATAGGCGCTGACGTCAGACACACCAGAAATTCTTGCCAGTAATGGTTAGAATTAGAACGCGAAAAGGACCAGTGAATAACCCTTAAATTAAAGGGACTTCATGAGTCTAATCGTTCAGTAGTAGCGTGGTAATAGTGGAGGTTTCTGTTGCCAGGCACCTCCGAGCCCCGCCTGCCGCTGCTAGGCGACAGGGCTTAAGTGTTCAATGTCTCGAACTGCTTACGCAGCCAAAGCCATTGGAGCTTTGTTGTCATTTGCAACTAGCTATAGTGAACCGATAACGGTGGTATCTCACCGAGCCAAAGCTTACCCCTTTAAACGTCCGTCGATCCTATTTCAGCCCCATCTGTCCCCAAATGAGGGAGGTGATGGTGGAGCTGCCGGGTACCGCCCCCGGGTCCGATCCATGTATTGCGAGCGCGTTTATGACCATAGTCCCGAAGGACAATTACTGTGTAAGGCGCTTTGGGGCGGATTGAAAGGGGGCGATGGGCTGGCAATCCAGTTTTTGAGCACACCGACACTGCGTAACCTTCCAGTTGGCTACTCCGGCTCTGGCACTTGTGGGAAAACCGGGTTAGCACTGCGCCAAAGTTATAACTTCGGAGAGACCCATGTTTAATGCCCTTGTTGTTGAGAAAACTGAAACTGGTACCCATGCCGCTGTGCGTGAAATTTCATATGACGATTTGCCTGCGGGCGATGTGACAGTTTTGGTTGAATATTCCACCGTCAATTACAAAGATGGCCTGTGCATTGGCCCTGGTGGCGGTTTGGTACGCACGTATCCGCATGTTCCGGGCATTGATTTCGCGGGTACCGTCGAGAGTTCTGATGATCCTCGCTACAAAGCCGGTGATGCGGTCGTGCTGACTGGCTGGCGCGTCGGCGAAAAATATTGGGGCGGCTATAGCCAAAAGGCCCGCGTGAAGGCGGATTACCTCGTGCCGCTTCCAGAAGGTTTGAGTAGCCGCCAAGCTATGGCAGTTGGCACGGCAGGGTTTACGGCCATGCTTGCTATTATGGCTTTGGAAGATCATGGGCTGCACCCCGAACAAGCCCCCGTGCTGGTCACCGGTGCGGCGGGCGGTGTGGGTTCGGTTGCAATCGCGATTTTAGCCAATTTGGACTATGAAGTTGCGGCCGTGACCGGTCGGCCAGAAGCCTCTGACTACCTCAAAGCACTGGGTGCCACGCAAATTGTGGCGCGCTCTGACATTAATGAAACCACCAAACGCCCGCTTGAAGCGGAAACATGGTCTGGTTGTGTGGATGCGGTAGGCGGCGACATGTTGGCGCGGGTCTTGGGACAGATGGCCTATGGTGCTTCTGTGGCCGCTGTGGGTTTGGCGGGGGGGGCAGGGCTGCCCACCACGGTAATTCCGTTTCTGCTGCGCGGAGTGAACCTTTTGGGCATCGACAGCGTGATGCAACCTTTTGAAAACCGCAAACGCGCTTGGGCTCGAATTGCAAATGATCTGCCCATGGACAAGCTTGAAGGCATGATCACCGCGGCCACTTTGGCGGACCTGCCGGCGCTGGGAAAAGATATTCTCAGAGGCCAAGTGCAGGGTCGCGTGGTGGTTGACGTCAACGCCTAGGCTGCAAGGGTCTTAATTTTCAGCGATATCTGTGCTGCGGGGTTGATCCCAAGCAAATTTCAAACAACACTAGCCCTTTGGGTCCCGGCCTAGGGGATTTTTTATGCCAAGGAACGCGATGATGCAGCTCGACCTAGATTTTATCCGCCAACAGTTTCCAGCCTTTGATGTGCCATCGCTTGATGGGCAATCCTTTTTTGAAAATGCCGGCGGCTCTTACACATGCGCCCAGGTGCAGGAGCGATTGTTTCGATTTTACCGCGAACGCAAGGTACAGCCTTATGCGCCCTATGAAGCCTCCCGTCTGGGCGGGGAGGAGATGGATGAAGCGCGCTTGCGCTTGGCGGCGATGCTGGGGGTCCAGACTGATGAGTTGAGCTTTGGCCCCTCCACGACGCAAAACACCTACGTTTTATCGCAAGCGGTGGCTCAGTGGTTGGAGCCGGGGCAATCGATCATCGTGACGAACCAAGACCATGAGGCCAATTCTGGTCCCTGGCGGCGTTTGGCAGAGCGCGGGATTACGGTCAAAGAATGGCGCATCAATCCTGAAACGGGGCTGTTGGATCCGCAAGATTTACAGGCGCTTTTAGGGGATGACGTCCGCATGGTTTGTTTTCCGCATTGTTCAAATGTAGTGGGGGCGGTGAACCCTGTGGCTCAAATCACGGCCATGGTCAGGGCGGCGGGCGCTTATAGCTGTGTGGATGGGGTGAGCTATGCCCCGCATGGCTTTCCCAATGTAGATGCCCTGGGCGCAGATATTTACCTGTTTTCAGCCTATAAGACCTATGGGCCGCATCAGGGGGTGATGGTGATCCGCAGAGAGCTGGGCATGAGCCTGCCGAATCAAGGCCACTATTTCAATGCACACAGCCTATACAAGCGCTTTACCCCGGCAGGACCCGATCATGCGCAGGTGGCGGCCTGTGCTGGCATGGCTGATTATGTGGATGCGGTGCATGCGCATCACTTTGGCGGTGAGGCTTCTCCGGCGCTGCGTTGTGCTCAGGTACATGATCTGTTTCGCGCCCATGAAGTGAAGTTGACCCAACCTATTTTGGATTATCTTGCCGCGAAAAACTCTGCGCAATTGATTGGCCCTGCGAAGGCCGAAGACCGCGCGCCAACCATTGCGATCAAGCTTCAGATGTCCGGTGAAAAGGCAGCTGAAAAGCTGGTCCCCTTTGGTGTGATGGCAGGCGGGGGCGACTTTTATGCGGTGCGTCCGCTGGAGGCAATGAACATCTCGCCAGAGCATGGCGTGCTGCGCCTATCTTTTGTGCATTATACTGGCCGTGAAGATGTTGACCGTTTATTGAACGCGCTAGATCATATCCTATAATTGATCAAAAAGGACGCATGATGACCCCCACAATTCTGTGGTTTCGGCGCGATTTGCGCCTGCAGGATCATACTGCCCTGACCGCCGCTATCGCGCGTGGGGGGCCGGTGATTGCCGTGTTTATCTGTGATGCTCAGGTTGAAAGCCTGGGAGCGGCGCCCAAATGGCGGCTCGGTCTCGGCATAGAGGCTTTGCAATCCGCCTTGGAGGCGAAGGGTAATCGGCTTATATTGCGTCGAGGTTCTGCCTTCGAGGAGCTGAAGGCTCTGGTGGCTGAAACCGGTGCTCAGACTGTCTATTGGCAACGTGCCTATGATCCAACAAGCCAAGAGCGCGATGCGGCCGTTAAAGCGGCATTGCTGGAGCTGGGGGTGGAGGCTCAGAGTTTCAAGGGCCATTTATTGTTTGAACCCTGGACTGTGCAAACCAAAGTGGGCGGGTTTTTTAAAGTCTACACGCCGATGTGGAATTCTGTGCGGGGACGCGACGTGTCTGCACCTTTGCCAGAACCGGCCATCGTTACTGCGCCAGAGGCATTTCCCGCCTCTGATAACCTAGCAGATTGGCGGCTTGGCCGTCAAATGCGGCGCGGGGGGGCGATTGTGGCGGGTTATGCCCGTGTTGGGGCTGCAAAGGCCATGGCGCGGCTGGAGGAGTTCACTAACGGCGGATTGCGCGATTATCGCGCCAATCGTGACATCCCGGGCGAAGATGGCACCTCGAAGCTGGCGGAAAATCTTGCGCTGGGCGAAATTACCCCGGCGCAATGCTGGCATGTGGGGCAGGCGGAATTGGAACGCGGCAATCCAGGAGCGGAAACTTTCCTCAAAGAGCTAGTTTGGCGCGAGTTTGCCTATCACCTACTGCACCATACACCACAAATTTTAAACCAAAATTGGAAGCCCGCTTGGGACGCGTTTCCTTGGAGTGAGGACAGTAATAGCCGCAATTTCACCGCATGGAAAATGGGTCAGACTGGGCTTGAGTTTATCGATGCAGCCATGCGCGAACTCTATGTGACAGGCACAATGCACAACCGCGGTCGGATGATTGTGGCGTCCTATTTGACCAAACATTTGATGACACATTGGCGCTTAGGCCAAGCGTGGTTTGAAGACTGTTTGATCGACTGGGATCCCGCCAGCAATGCTATGGGCTGGCAATGGGCAGCGGGCAGCGGCCCGGATGCAGCTCCCTATTTCCGTGTGTTCAATCCTGAAAGCCAAATTGAGAAGTTTGATGCGGACCGTCGTTATCGGCGCACATGGATTGCAGAGGGCCAGCAGGCGCCGCCAGACACGGCTTTGCAGTTTTATGCTGCAAGCCCCGTGTCATGGAACCTTTCGCCCAAAACACCTTATCCGCAACCGATTGTAACCGCCAAAGAAGGGCGCGAGATTGCTTTGTCCTACTATCAATCTCGTACTTTCTAGCTAGGGAAACGCTTGCTTTTTGTGTGTTCTACTTTAATTCGTACATAATTTCGACCTTTGCTGGAGAGCTTTGATGATACTGACGACTACTGACGGCCAGAAAGATTTGCCTCGTTATTTTGCAACGGCCTTTGGTATAGCGCAGAAAGGGCAAAACGGGCGCATCGACTTTGTGCTGGACGATGGCCGCACGTTTCGAGCTGAAGGACCGGGCGTGGGTCCTATTTGCGAAATTCGGATCCATAATAGTGGTATTTTTGAACGGCTGCTGAGGGAAGGCCAATTGGGCTTCTGCGATGCCTATCTTGATGGGCAATGGAGCACCCCTAACTTGCAGGCCTTCATGGATTACATCCATGCGGATAATGACGAAGTGTTCGACAGTTTTCCGGGCCAAAAGTTGGTGCAATTCTATGAGCGATTCCGCTTTTGGTTGCAGGGCAACTCAAAAGGTCAAGCGCGCAAAAATATTAGCTATCACTATGATCTTGGAAATGATTTTTACGGCCTCTGGCTTGATAAAACTATGACTTATTCCTCCGCCATTTTTGCGGATGGTCAAGAAAGCCTTGAGAAGGCCCAAACTGCAAAATATGCTAGCATGGTTGACCAAATGGGCGTAAAGGCCGGCGATCATGTGCTGGAAATTGGCTGTGGATGGGGCGGATTTGCTGAATATGCCGCTAAGGAGCGCGGATTGAACGTGACCTGTCTGACCATCAGCAAAGAGCAAATTAAATATTCACAGGACCGGATCACGGCTGCGGGACTACAGGATTTGGTGACATTCAAACTGCAAGATTACCGCGATGAAACTGGGGTCTACGACGGGATTGCCAGTATAGAAATGTTTGAGGCTGTGGGGGAAAAATATTGGCCCTCTTACTTCAAAACGATCCACGACAGGTTAAAGCCGGGGGCGCAGGCCACGTTGCAAATCATAACCGTGCGCAATGATCGCTTTGACGTGTACCGTAAAAGCGTTGATTTTATCCAGAAATATATTTTTCCGGGTGGCATGCTGCCTTCGCCGGCGGTGTTGGCGCAGCAGGTAGAAAAGGCGGGTTTGAATGTGGTCAAATCGATTGAGTTTGGTGAAAGCTACAGCCAAACTTTACGACGTTGGCATGACACTTTCAACGACAAATGGGATCAGGTGGTCGCTATGGGTTTTGATGATCGGTTTCGCCGGATGTGGAATTTTTATCTCACCTCTTGCGCTGCCACCTTTCATTATGGCAACTGCGACGTGACCCAGATCACAATTTCCAAACCAAACTGAGTAGTTTATATGACAAATGTGTTCCTCTTCGGAACCCTCTGCTGGCCTGATCTTTTGCATCGGGTGGGCGGCCAGACCTGCCCTGAAGGGCAGGCGGCTGTTTTGAACGGTTTTCAGGTCAGCTGGGCGAAGGGACATGGTTTTCCAGCCATCCATCAGGTGACGGGCTCGGCGGCTCATGGGATGGTTCTTCGCGGCTGCGATGCTGCGGTTTTGAACCGTTTAGACCATTACGAAAGCGGTTTTGGCTACAGCTTACATCCGGTTGAGGTCCAAGAACCTGACGGGCCGCTGCAGGCTCAAGTTTACTTACCACCTGAGGGCATTTCGGCCGGAGAGGTTTGGAATCTTGATGATTGGGTGCGCGATTACGGTGCTTTGACCTATGAGGCGTCTTCGGAGATTATGTCGGTGATGGGTCGAATATCGGCGGCTGATATGGCCCAAGCCTATTCGATGATTCTGGTGCGGGCCGATGCGCGCTTGAAAGCCCGTGCTTTGCCTTCGCCGGTGTCTCCGTCGGGTTTGTCGCACGGGGATGTCACCGTGCATCAACACCAACAGCCCTATACCCGGTTTTTTGCGATGCAAGAGGCTGATATCTCGGTGCCGCGCTTTGACGGTGGCCCTGCGCAGCGGATGTTTCGCGCGGCCTATATGGGCACGGACGCCGCGATTGTATTGCCCTATGATCCTAAAACAGATCGGGTGTTGCTGGTGGAGCAATTTCGTTTTGGCCCATTTTTACGCGATGACCCAAACCCTTGGTTGATAGAGCCTATCGCGGGGCGCATTGATCCAAGCGAAACCCCTGAAGCCGCGGCCATACGCGAGACGCAAGAAGAAGCCGGTCTGATCTTGCGTGCCCTGCATCAGGTGCACAGCGGCTACAGCTCGCCAGGCAGCAGTACTGACTACTTTAATATCTACGTGGGCATAACCGATATTGGCGACGATGCCGCTATTTTGGGCGGGTTAGAAGATGAAGCTGAGGATATCCAAGGCCATATTATGCCCTTTGATGATTTCTTGGCTTTGCTTAAATCGGGCCAACTCCCGGTCGTGCCTTTGGCCGTCGCGGGCTATTGGTTGGCACTTAATCGTGATGAATTGCGCAACAATTCTTGAGATTCTCCGCTTAGGGGACTAGGAAGATAAAAAGAAAAGGGCTTGCAATGACGACTATCTACTCGGATCTGGCTGCGGCCGTGGGCAATACACCTTTGATCAGGCTGAATGCCGCAAGTGAGGCTACGGGCTGCGAAATCCTGGGCAAAGCAGAATTTATGAACCCAGGTCAATCGGTTAAAGATCGTGCGGCGCTTTATATCATCAATGCCGCAGTGGCGTCTGGTGCGCTTAAGCCGGGCGGGACGATTGTTGAGGGCACGGCTGGCAATACCGGCATTGGTTTGGCCTTGGTGGGTGCCTCGATGGGCTTTCGCACTGTGATTGTGATCCCTGAGACCCAGAGTCAAGAGAAAAAAGATATGCTGCGGCTTGCGGGGGCTGAATTGGTCGAAGTGCCAGCCGCCCCCTACAAAAACCCGAATAACTATGTGCGCTATTCCGAGCGTTTGGCGAAAGAGCTGGCCAAGACCGAGCTGCATGGCGCAATTTGGGCCAATCAATTCGACAATACTGCCAACAGGCAGGCCCATATCGAAACCACAGCGCCGGAAATTTGGGCCCAAACCGACGGCAAAGTGGATGGTTTCATCTGTGCCGCAGGCTCAGGTGGCACGGTTGCCGGCATGGGGATGTATTTGCAGCCTAAGGGTGTGAAAGTGGGATTGGCCGATCCAGATGGTGCGGCATTGCACAGTTTTTACACCACTGGCGTTTTGGCCTCCTCCGGCGCATCTATCAGCGAGGGCATTGGGCAAGGGCGGATCACCAAAAATTTGGAAGGCTTCACCCCGGATATGTCCTACAATATCTCTGATGCTGAGGCTTTGCCCTATGTGTTTGATCTGCTGCGCAACGAAGGTCTTGTCTTGGGCGGATCTTCAGGAATTAACATTGCTGGCGCCGTGCGTATGGCCCGCGATATGGGCCCCGGTAATATGATAGTGACAATCTTATGCGACTACGGAACTCGTTATCAATCAAAACTCTTTAACCCTGATTTCCTGCGCTCAAAAGGATTTGACGTGCCGGAATGGATGGAGACCAGCCGTGATATTAAAACAGTTTATGAAACTTCCTAAGCTCGCACTTGTCCTATGCTTATGCCTTTGGGGTATGGCAGGGGGCGCACAAAGCACGTCTGGGACGTCTCCTGATTATGACCGCTGGGCTGCGACCGCCTCTATAGCCCAAAATACGCTTGAAAGTGGCGCAGCTAACGAAGCTTTTTTGACAAAACTGCGCGAAAAACTGGCGCTGCGCCGGGCTGATTTTGTAGCGGCGCAAGATGCTAGTACTATTCGGCTCAACACCTTGAAAACGCAACTCTCCGCTTTGGGTCCAGTGCCAGAAGAGGGCAGTGAGCCTGAGGATATCGCGAGCCGTCGCACCACGTTGAAAAGTGAAATCGAGACTTTGAATGCACCACGCATTCGCGCCAAAGAAGCCTTTGAGCGCGCCGAGGGATTGATCCGCGAAATTGATGCGGCCCTTTCGGCCCAACAAGCTGCAATTTTGATGCGTCTTGGCCCGTCACCCTTGGATGTCCGCATTTGGCCCTCAGCAATGGGGCAGCTTACCGAAGCGCTTCAGGTCGTGATTGGCAGTGTCTCAGCCGCTTGGAACACACCGGTGGTGCGTGAGGAAATCCGCGATAATCTCCCTGTCATCTTATCGCTTTTGCTGGCTGCGGGTTTATTGATGACCCAAGGTCGCCGTTGGATGGTGCATGTTTCACTGACCTTCAATCGTGCTGAAAGCCCATATGCCAATAAATTCGCCTCCTATCTGCGCTCTTTGGGACAGTTGGCGATTGTGATTTTGAGCCTGCATCTTTTAGCCCGTGCTTGGGACATCTCACGTCTACATGGCAATGATCTGGCGTTTTTGTTGGAACATGCAGTTTGGATTTTGGCGCCCTTCTTTGGCAGCCGTTGGATGGGGAAACAGCTGTTTCCTTTGGATGGTCTGACCCAAATCCCCGTGCCATTGCAAGCCGACCTAAGGCCACAAGCGCGCCTCATCACACATTGGCTCGGTTTGATAGTTTCGGTTCAAGTTTTCATGGGGTACTTGCGAGATACCGTTGACTTTAACAACGGCACGATTGCGGTTTATTCGTTCATATTGGTGTTGATTGCATCTGTCGCCACATTCCGCCTTGGAATGATGATTTGGAAAAGCACCGCAGGTGCAGCTGACGATCAATCGATTGCCAAATCGACAAATCGGTTGATCACGCGCCTTGGCCAAGCCATGGTAGTTGTTTCGGTGATATCTTTGGGACTGGCTGTGGTTGGCTACTCGGATGCGGCCGATGCGCTGTTGTTTTCCAGCTTGTTTTCTGCAGGATTGCTGGTGGTACTTTTTGTGACATTTGAGTCCGTGCGTGACCTCTGCGGGATGCTGGCGTCGGATGAGGCTTCGGGCCATGATGGCCTCACGGCGGTTGTCATCAACGCGACCCTGATTTTGATGTCTCTGCCCGTTTTTGCTCTGATTTGGGGTGCGCGGGTGTCGCAGCTTACCGAGCTTTGGACCCAATTTAAAACGGGTGTAACACTAGGTGATGTACAGCTTTCCCCTGGTGCAGTGCTCGAATTGATCATTGTGTTTGGCATTGGCCTGTTGTTCACACGGCTAATTCAACGCACCTTGAAATCGCGCGTTTTGGCCAAGACTAAAGTGGATGCAGGCGGGCAAAATGCCATTGTCTCTGGGATTGGATATCTTGGTATTTTCATCGCGGCCCTGACAGCTATTACATCTGCAGGGCTTGATCTGTCGTCACTGGCCATCGTGGCGGGTGCGCTGTCGGTTGGTATTGGTTTTGGGTTGCAAAATATCGTCTCAAACTTCGTGTCAGGTATTATCTTGTTGATCGAACGCCCGATCAGCGTGGGTGACTGGATTGAAGTGGGCGGTAATATGGGGATAGTCAGTAAGATTTCTGTGCGCTCGACCAGCATTCAAACCTTTGACCGCACCGATGTGATCGTGCCCAATGCGGATCTCGTTTCTGGTACAGTGACCAACTACACGCATGGCAGCGCCGTTGGACGCATCATCGTGCCTGTGGGCGTGGCCTACGGCAATGATACCCGCAAGATTGAAGCAATATTGCAGCCCTTGGCTGCGGCTCATCCTATGGTGCTGCTGGATCCCGCTCCGTCTGTGGTGTTTCAGGGTTTTGGCGCAGACTCCCTCAACTTCGAGATCCGGGCCTTACTGCGCGATATCAACTATGGGCTTGCTGTTAAATCTGAGCTGAACCACCAGATTGCTGAGACCTTCGCGGAACAGGGTATTGAAATCCCATTCGCTCAGCGTGATATTTGGATCCGCAATCCCGAAGCCCTAGGCATGATTTTGCCCGAGAGCAGCTTATAACAGGCGCGGGTTTCCCCCTAAACCACGCTATCATGCGCCGCTACGATCGGCGGTGCAAAAAACCATCATTTAGGCTCTTGAAACCCAGGCCACAGTCTCTTAAACCGCCCCTAACGGACAGGTGGCCGAGTGGTCGAAGGCGCACGCCTGGAAAGTGTGTAGGCGGGGAACTGTCTCCAGGGTTCGAATCCCTGTCTGTCCGCCACAAACTGCCTTACTAGCAGTGGCATATCCCAGATAAGCATCAGTTATTACTCATATCTTTTAGCCCGGCGCTTGTAATGCCGCATGTGAGTACTGACCAAAATGCTGACCAAATCTATCCCCTATACTTTCATTCGTGGCGGTTACTTTTACTTCTCTCGCCGTGTCCCTGCTGATTTACGTCAGCATTATTCCTATCACCGTGTCGTCCAAGGGCTTGGTACATCGTCCCGACAAAGGGCTAGAGTTCAGGCTAATATTGCTGCTGCTAAATGGGCGTTGCTTGAAGTCACACGCGATACTTCAAACTATTACTCAGTGCTTTCTGAGCCAAAACATCGCGCTTCAATGCGTCAAGCTTGACATTCAGCCGATCATGGCTCCGCAACACCTTAAGCTCATTTAGCGTTAAGCTATAAGGATTATTCTCCAGCTTCATGAGTAGAGCCATATCGTTACAGACCATTGTGATGATGTTGAGTTCTTGACTTGTCATACGTTAGTCAACGACAGAGAATGGTGCCGTGTTAGTTTTCTGTCGAGTATTCATCTTTGAGTGGCCTAGTGCGCGCCCTGCCAGACTTTAGTGATGCCGGTGCTGACCTGAGCGAGATGCAGAGGCATCAGCCGATTTCTCTCCATTGACTTTATAATACTGAAGTGGACTTAGTCTCTTTTCATGAAGGCAGGTATTTCTAAATCCTCATTGAGTGAAACCGTCCTGTCAACATTATTGTTCTGCTTCAACAAATCTCTTATTTCATTCAGCAGCGTCACACTTTCATCATGCCTCTGACTAATATTAAGCAATACTGAAAGCGTTCCCACCAAAATGACATAAAGTAAAAAAATGATGGCTAGTATCATCTCAAAACTTGGATTGAGTAGCTTCATCCAGTTAAAACTGCCGATGATTTCTCCCGCCGTCTCTGGATCCGACTTAGCATATAACGCAAATAGCAGGAAAACTACCATAACTAAGTGCATGGTACCAATTAAGAATCCAAAAATCTTAACTACTGCCCAGTTTAAATTCATACCCGAACCCTAAAGATAAAAATTCACACCACAACTCTACGGATAAATGTGTTTAAAGCAACAACCTCGCTTGGTATCCCCATAGCGAATGACCTGCTATCAGATTTCCGAAAGTTCCTCTTCGTTTGAGAACGCCGGTGCAATAATCCCTCACAGAAGCGGCTGGATTTTCTGGTTGGCCGGAGTAAAACTCCATCAGTGTTAAGCTCTCTATTTACCGAGGGCGAGGATGAAACAAGTGGGTTTGTATGGACGTGTGCGTCACGCGGTTTCAATTGAGGGTATAAGCCAACGGGAGGCGGCAAGAGTATTTGGGATTGATCCTCGTACGGTTGCCAAGATGCTGGCGTTTTCTGTTCCTCCCGGATATCGGCGCAGCCAGCGCGTGAGCCGCCCGAAGCTGGATGCATTTACAGGGATTATCGATCAGATCCTTGAGGCAGATAAGCTGGTTCCAAAGAAGCAGCGACACACGTCGAAACGGATATTTGAACGACTGCGTGATGAGCATAACTTTGAAGGTGGCATCACGATTGTGAAGGACTATATCTTTGTTGCCAAGCAGCGTCAGCGGGAGATGTTTGTGCCGCTGACGCATCCGCCGGGTCATGCTCAGGCGGATTTTGGTGAAGCGCTTGCCGTGATAGGTGGTGTTGAACAAAAGATCCACTTTCTGGTGATGGATCTGCCGCATTCAGATGCGTGCTTTTTGAAGGCGTATCCAGCAGAGACGACGGAGGCTTTCTGTGATGCGCACGTAGCAGCATTTGCGTTCTTCGGCGGCGTGCCTGCGTCGATCCTTTATGACAATACACGGATCGCAGTTGCCCGCATTCTAGGGGATGGCAAACGCAAACGAACCCGGGTGTTCTCAGAACTTGTATCCCATTATCTGTTTGAGGATCGCTTTGGCCGCCCGGGCAAGGGAAACGACAAAGGTAAAGTCGAAGGGATGGTGGGGTATACACGTCGCAACTTCATGGTGCCCAAGCCCCGGTTTGCCAACTTTGATGATCTCAATGCCCATCTGGCTGAACAATGCCGCAGGCGGATGAACGACAAGCTGCGCGGTCAGAAAGGCACCATTGGCGCGCGGTTTGAGGCTGATGCGGAGCGGCTCCAACCCTTGCCTGCGGTTCCCTACGACGCCTGCGACAAGCAATCTGTTCGCGTGAGTTCACTGTCTCTCGTGCGTTACCGCAGCAACGATTATTCAGTTCCGACTGCCTACGGTCATCAGGAGGTTCTGGTGCGGGGCTATGTGCATGAGGTGGTGATTGCCTGCGGGGCTGAGGTCATCGCCCGTCACGCGCGGTCTTGGGAGAAGGAGGATTACGTCTTTGATCCCCTTCATTATCTGGCGCTGATCGAACAGAAGACCAACGCGCTTGATCAGGCCGCACCGCTGGCAGACTGGAACCTGCCGGAAGCCTTCATTGTCCTGCGTCGACTTATGGAGGCCCGCATGGGTAAAAAGGGCAAGCGCGAGTTCGTTCAGGTTCTGCGACTGCTGGAAACATTCCGGATCGCGGACGTTGAAGCCGGAGTGCAGGGCGCCCTTGAACGCGGCACCATTGGCTTTGATGCAGTGAAACATCTGGTTTTGTGCCGGATTGAACGCCGACCTCCACGGCTGGATATGACGGTTTATCCATACCTACCCAAGGCCCATGTTGCGGTCACATCCCCAGGCGATTACATGGCGCTGTTGTCAGGAGATCGGTGATGACTGATACGCCCCAATTGTTGCTGGCCCATCATCTAAAGGCCCTGCGCCTGCCAACCTTCCTGCGCGAGTATGACAAAGTCGCCAGACAATGTTCAACCGAAGGGATTGATCATTCTCGTTATCTTCTGCGCCTCGCTGAACTGGAACTGATCGACAGGGAACGGCGTATGGTCGAACGGCGGATCAAAGCCGCAAAGTTCCCGGCCATCAAAAGCCTCGACAGCTTTGACTTCAAGGCCATGCCCTCGCTGAACAAGATGTTGGTGATGGAACTGGCCCGCTGTGATTACATCACTCGCAATGAGAACATCATCGCAGTGGGAAACAGCGGCACCGGCAAGACACATATTGGCCTCGGTCTTGGGCTGGCGGCCTGTCAGAAGGGCCTGGCTGTCGGCTTCATCACCGCATCGGCATTGGTGCATGAACTCCTCGAAGCCCGGGACGAGAAGCGGCTGCTGCGTCTGCAGAAGCAACTGAGCAAATATAGCCTGCTGATCATCGATGAGCTTGGATATGTGCCACTGTCGCCAACTGGTGCTGAACTGCTGTTCGAGGTCTTCTCACAGCGCTACGAGCGTGGGTCCACCATCGTGACATCCAACCTGCCGTTCGATGAATGGACCAGCACCTTTGGCTCCGAACGCCTGACAGGCGCACTTCTCGATCGGCTAACCCACCATGTCCACATTCTGGAAATGAACGGCGAGAGCTTTCGCCTCAAACACAGCCGTCAGTCCGGCAAAGCCTAAACACAGACACCAAAAACCGGTTTGACCACAGCCCCGCACACCTCCATCGCTATATAAAAGCACTCCGCCGTGCGGGCCTATGGACAAACTTAGCGCACCTCAACTGATGTACTTTCTCTCCGGCCGTTGATGTAACTTTAGTCCGGCGTTGACAGCTGTGCTGTCAGCGCGTGGTTCATAGGAATGAGGCTGAATCAACGTAATAGAGCGGCGGGCATCAGAGTCTTTGAGGTGCCGGATCAAGACACGCTTTGTGCGGCGGGCCTCTGTCATGGCGTAGATCTGTGGAAGGATCGCTATGACTGCACACGTGGCGGCCATAAGCCGAATGGCAGCCAAGCTTGTGCCTTCATATTCATCCAAAACCCGCCCCCCTGCGCTTCAGGCCAGCATCGCCACCATATGAAACAATCTGTATTTGGTCCGAGGGTCAAAAACGTTTGTTCGTACAAATCTTAAAATTTCAGACTTTTAGCGTGGCTGTCTTGCAAATAATCTAAGGCAGATGCCACCCAAAACTTCCCCTCAAACAATGCCGTATGATACATGCTGAAGTGATCTTCCGGGATTAAAATGATCATATTCAACCTCTCACTGCGCAATCCTTGATCAAAATCACGGGTATTTTATTCGCGCGCCACAAGCCAAATCGGGCATATATCTATCTCTGTCGTTAGGGTTGCCTTTCCGTTCAACCTCACCTTGGGATTGCCACTCTATATTGCTTTATCCAGTGTCGTATAAAGGTAGATAGATACAGAGCAACCAAGAGCGCGGGTATCCCAGCCCTTGGTCAATAAT
>FLMP01000238.1_pt1 | contig 16244 bp, 17 predicted proteins | sample 887161 | NCBI WGS metagenome assembly FLMP01 (sample SAMEA4017660, study PRJEB14154) | seawater metagenome
CCATTGGGATGATGCTGGCTAGAAAGTTTTTATCTTGTTCGTAGGACACCATGCCCTTGAGGTAATAAGCGTAGTCAACATTGGGATGAGTGGGGTGCAATCGGATAAACCGATCTGCAGCGGAACGTGCGGCTTCGGGTTGCACGCTTTTGTAATAGGCAAAGATAATCTCAAGCTGAGCCTGTTCCGCATACCGGCCAAAGGGGAAGCGGGATTCCAGTAGTTGGAGCTTCTGGATGGCACCTGCATAGTTGCCGGCCCTAAGGCTATCCTGCGCAGAGGTGTAGTAGGCCAGTTCGGTGGCCTCCAAATCGTCTTCTACCTCGTCTTTAGAGCAGCCGGTTAAGAGAGCTAGCGAGAGTAGGATTACAGTAATATAATGCATGAGTAAGATCTGAATGCTTGAAAATCGGCTAATTAAACCATAGCCTCTCCGCAAAGCCCAATTAGTAGCGCCTGTGCCCCTTCAAATACATCATAAGTTAGTGGTTCCAAAGACACATACTCTTCGTCGCTTGGATCAGTCCGTGTCCGAATTGCTGCCTCAGTACTCGAGAGCTCGTCTGCAACAGTGGATTAAAGCAGGCGATCTGACCGTTAATGGTAAACCCGCCAAATCAAAAGACCGCTTGGTGGGCGGAGAGCAGGTGCAGGTATCAGTTATTGAGGAAGATAACGACGACCGCGGAGAAGATATACCGTTAGATGTGGTGTTCGAGGACGAGCACATGCTCGTCGTCAACAAGGCGGCAGGCTTGGTGGTGCATCCAGGGGCAGGAAATCCCAGCGGCACCCTGTTAAATGCATTGCTGCATCATGAGCCAGGGCTAGCCTCGATCCCTCGGGCTGGTATTGTCCATAGGTTGGATAAGGAAACGAGCGGTTTGATGGTCGTCGCCAAAACGTTGGAAACACAGAACCATATCGTCAAGGAAATTCAGGCAAGAACTGTGTCGCGAATATACGATGCCCTGGTTTATGGGGTAGCCAACCCCAGGCAGGGTCGCGTGGATCGACCGATTGGCCGACACCCTATTCATCGAAAAAAAATGGCGATACGCAGAGACGGCAAAGAGGCGCGGACCAATTACCGTGTCCTGGAGCAGTTTGACGAGCATGCGCTTGTTGAATGCCAACTGGACACTGGCCGGACCCACCAGATCAGGGTTCATCTTCAATCGCTTGGTAATCCGTTGATTGGTGACCCTACCTATGGCGGGCATTACAGGAGACCAAGGTCTGGTGATGAATGGTTGTCAGATGCGCTCCGCGATTTCAAACGTCAAGCCCTGCATGCAAAAAAACTAGCCTTACAGCACCCTGCAACGGGCAAAAAGATGACGTGGACCGTAAATCCGCCTGAAGACTTTACGGAGTTGCTGGACCTTCTATACGGGTAGATCGCCACATGAATAGTCTGTTGCCGGATTGGCCTGCGCCAATGAATATCAAAGTGCTCTTTTCAGATCGCCGGGGTGGTTTTAGCAATACGCCATATGCCAGTCTTAACCTTGGCGTTCATGTTGGCGATGACGCGGATCTGGTGGCGTGTAACAGAGCGTCAATCGATGTCCCCGGCGAGCCTTTCTGGCTGGAACAAACCCATACCGATATCTGCATCAACGCGGATATAGAGGCAACCGATCGGTTGGGGGATGCGAGTGTCACAAGGGCGACGGGCAAAGTACTGGCAATCATGGTGGCGGATTGTCTGCCTGTCATGTTTACGTCAGTTGCTGGGGATATCGTCGGGGTTGCCCATGCAGGCTGGAAAGGCCTTGCTGATGGTGTTTTGTTTTCGACAGTGACTGCACTGGGTGGGAATTCGGTGTTGGCATGGATGGGCCCGGCAATAGGTCCCTGCCACTACACGGTAGGGGAGGATGTCAGGGCCAGGTTTTCATCGGACACAGGTTTTGTCGAGGGCAGCGACAAGAAGTTCTCGATGGACCTTTACGCGATCGCTAAGGAGCAGTTAGAGAGTCTTGGTGTTGAAACATACGGGGGAGGCCTGTGCACCTATTGTGATTCTTCAAAATTTTTTTCTTATAGAAGGGATGGGGTGACCGGACGAATGGGCGGGTTTATCTGGATGGAATAAGAGGGCATGCCGACCCTCTCTGAAAGATCAACCTAGCGGCAATTTTCCGCGATGGTTTTCTTTGCCGCATCGACCTTGGATTGTTTTTCTTGCTCCGAGAGTACCCTGACTTGTCCATCGATACCCTGAACCTTGATGCGATTGTAGCTCTCAAGTTGCGCGAGGTTTAGCTTCCCGATATTACAGTTGGATTTCTCCGCCGCGGCGATTTCCTGATGTATGCGGGTTGTCTGGGTAGCGATTTCAACATCAATATCTCTCTCTTCCTCCTCGGTTAGCGAGGGGGCCGGTTGAGTTGGTGTCTGTTTTTCAATCGTCTTGTCTCGCTGGTATCCGAATCGTTGACTGCGAGTGATAAGGCGTGCTTCGAACCCCTGTGGGTTACGTTCCGAATAATTCACGACGCCATCTTGGTCGACCCAGGTGTAGTACTCATCTTCGGCGCTAGAGTTAGCTGAATAGAGTAAAAGGATCAGGCCCAACATACCTACGGTAGATGCTAAGTGTCTAATGTAAACCATCATAGAAAAGCAATATTTCCAGAATATTACTGTAGGATTGTGCACTATTCAGATCGATGAAAATAGTCATTATTCAGGCTCGCTTCAGTCAAGTTTGACTAGGCATTCAGGATACATGAGAATGCCGGCCCCTTTCGGGGCGAAATTTACGTAAAAATCAGAGGTATATCGTGGAAAAGTTATCTGGCGCGGACATGTTGATCCGGGCCCTCCAGGACGAGGGCGTTGATCACGTTTTTGGATACCCTGGCGGGGCTGTGCTGCATATCTATGATGCAGTGTTCAGACAAGATAAAATCCGGCATGTGCTGGTGCGCCACGAACAGGCTGCAACTCATATGGCAGACGGCTATGCGCGTTCTACCGGCCGCCCAGGCGTAGTCTTGGTAACCAGTGGCCCGGGGGCGACTAATGCGATCACGGGCATAGCGACTGCCTATATGGATTCCATTCCCATGGTGGTGATCTCCGGACAGGTACAAAGCCACCTGATTGGGACAGATTCGTTTCAGGAGACAGATATGGTGGGCGTTTCCAGGCCCATCGTGAAACACAGTTTTCTGGTCCGCACGGCGGCCGAAATACCCGAAACGATCAAGAAAGCCTTCTACATCGCGACTTCTGGTCGTCCGGGGCCTGTGGTCGTCGATATTCCTAAAGATTTAACTGATCCGACAAACCTGTTCGACTATAGCTACCCGGAAACGGTAACGATGCGTTCCTACACGCCTGCGACCAGAGGTCATACGGGCCAGATCAAGAAAGCGATCAAGTTGCTCGCCAAGTGCGAGCGGCCAATGATTTATGCCGGCGGGGGTGTTATCCTGGGTGATGCTTCGAGTCAGCTGATCGAATTAACAAGACTGCTGGGTTTCCCGATCACCAACACGTTAATGGGGTTGGGTGCCTTTCCTGGCACAGACAAACAATTCCTGGGCATGCTTGGTATGCATGGCACATTTGAAGCAAATAACGCGATGCATCATAGCGATTTGGTATTTGCTATTGGAGCCCGCTTTGACGACCGTATAACGAATACTGTCTCCAAATTTTGTCCGTACGCAGAAATTATCCATCTCGATATCGACCCCACGTCGATCTCTAAGACGGTTACCGCTGATGTGCCTATCGTTGGGCCGGTTGATACTGTGCTGGATGAAATGATTGAACTACTGGCGCCGGAAGTTGCTGAACGTTCTGAGAAACAGCAACAAATGTTGGCGGAATGGTGGGAGCAGATCGAGGGGTGGCGGAAGCAGGATTGCCTGGCGGTTATCAGGGATGAAAGCGAGGATATTATTAAGCCGCAGGAGGCCGTTCAGGCTGTCTATAAGGTAACCGAAGGAAAGGCATTCGTGACTTCCGACGTCGGCCAGCATCAAATGTTTGCAGCGCAATACTATCCATTTGATGAGCCTCGAAAGTGGATCAACTCTGGCGGACTTGGAACGATGGGGTTTGGGTTGCCAGCTGCCATGGGCGTTCAGGTTGCCTTTCCGGATGAACAGGTCGTTTGTATCACGGGTGAAGGCAGTATACAGATGAATATCCAGGAGCTTTCGACGTGTTCGCAGTACGGATTGCCTATTAAAATCATCAACGTTAACAACCGTTCACTGGGTATGGTGAAGCAGTGGCAGGATATGCAGTATGAAGGTCGCCATTCACATAACTACATGGACCCGCTGCCAGATTTTGTAAAACTGGTTGAATCATATGGGCACGTGGGATTCAAGATAGAATCGCGGGACGAGCTAGAGCCAGTAATGGCCCAGGCCATGGCGATTAAGGACAAGCTTGTGTTTGTCGACGTTATGGTCGATCCGTCCGAGCACGTGTACCCAATGCTGATTGCGCCGAATGGATCGATGCGTGATATGTGGCTCAGAAAGGGAGTGCGAACCTGATGAGAAGAATTATTTCCGTGCTGATAGAAAACGAGCCTGGTGCTTTGTCCCGAGTGATTGGTCTGTTTGCCCAGCGAAACTATAACATCGAAACGCTCACGGTAGCGCCGACTGAAGATCCAACCCTGTCCCGTCTCACGCTGTCTACGCTAGCCAGTGACGAACAGGTAGAGCAGATCACCAAGCAACTCAATAAACTGATCGAGGTTGTAAAGCTGGTTGATCTGACAGAGGGTGAGCACATTGAGCGTGAATTGATGTTGATCAAGCTGAAGGCAACCGGTGCTCAGCGAGCAGAAGTAAAGCGCACGTCGGATATCTTTCGCGGGCAAATCGTCGATGTGACGCAGGGTACGTATACAATCCAGTTGTCCGGTACGACGGAGAAACTCGATGCCTTCCTTCGAGCGATACCCGAATCCAGCGTGATGGAGGTCGTGAGATCTGGCGTATCCGGAATTTCGCGAGGCGAGAAAGTGCTTACAACCTAGTTGTAATGGGGTTGTAATGCGGTGGTAAGAATAACGGGGTTCGACCCCACCATTGAGGCGAGTCAATGACTGACCAGAAGCCGGTAACCCCGGAGCAGGGAACGGTAACGCAGCTACCAGAACGCAAGGGTCTTAAGAAAGGTGTCTATCTGCTGCCTAATCTCATCACAACCGGCGCACTCTTTTCGGGCTTCTATGCGATTATCGCTGCAACGACCGGTGCCTTTGAAACAGCCTGTATCGCAATAGTCATTGCGGGGTTCCTTGATGCGTTGGATGGACGAATCGCCAGATTAACTAACACCACCAGTCAGTTTGGGGTGCAATACGACAGTATGGCAGACCTGGTTGCCTTTGGTGTTGCGCCGGCAGTTTTACTGTTTAGCTGGGCGCTGCAGGACCTTGGTAAGATCGGCTGGATCATAGCATTTTTGTATATGTGTTGCGCCGCCCTGCGTTTGGCGCGTTTCAATATTGCCCCTGAAACAAAGATATTTTATGGGCTGGCAAGCCCCGCAGCTGCCGGCACGATGTCCACATTGGTTTGGATCTCGGTTGACAACTTCCCGCCGATGGAAAGTGTCGAGATCTCGGTGTTGGTTGCGCTTTTTACGACAGTCGTTGCGTTTTTGATGGTAAGCAATGTTAAGTACTTCAGTCCAAAAAACATCAAAGGAAGGGTGCCATTTCCGATCATGTTGGGCGCGGTATTGCTTTTCATTGTGGTTGCCATATACCCGCCGGGCATGTTGTTCTGTGTCGGTCTTGCCTATGGCGTGTCTGGCCCTATCCAGGCGCTGTTGAGGTTAGCCCGCGGTAAGAATAATACATCTGAGTTGTAACATAGCCGGGTTTGGCTCGTCTGTTACTTAAGCAGGAAAGTGACAAACCGGAGGTAGTTATGTTGATCAAACGGACGCGAGCAAGTGACATTCCGTCATCAGAAATCACTAGTGAAACCGTCTTTCACGAACGAAGGACAATTCTAAAGGCGATGGGTCTGGGTGCTGTCGCGCTTGGGACGCCTATTGTCGCTGGCGCAACATCAGGTGAACGCAAACTCTATACCAATGAGGCACCCTTATCCGGGCCAGTCTGGCTCCAAGACAAGCTAAAAACGCTGACCCCTAGCCTGTATTCAACAGCCGAAGCCGCAACGCCGTTCGAGTATGTAAGTACTTACAATAACTTCTACGAGTTCGGGACAGGGAAAACAGATCCTGCAGACAACTCGCAGAATTTCATTACTGATCCATGGGTCGTGGAAGTGGCGGGAGAGGCGGAGTTGACGGGCAAGTATAACCTCGAAGATATCGTGAACCCTCATACCCTTGAAGAGCGGGTTTACCGTCTTAGGTGTGTGGAGGCCTGGTCAATGGTCGTGCCTTGGGTGGGTTTCTCGCTCGCTGATCTCTTAAAGCGGTTTAAGCCGAACTCAAATGCAAAGTACGTCCGCTTTGAAACTCTTCATGACCCGGAACAGATGCCTGCACAGGCGTCCCGTTTTGCAGCGATTAACTACCCATACGTAGAGGGCCTGCGCATCGACGAGGCAATGAATGAACTCGCGTTCCTGAGTGTGGGGGTCTATGGCAACGCAATGCCTAACCAGAACGGCGCGCCGATTAGGCTGATTGTGCCATGGAAGTACGGCTTTAAGAGTATTAAGTCCATCGTCAAGATAGAGTTCACGAAACGCCGCCCCAAGACGACCTGGGAGATGTCCAATAGCCGCGAATACGGCTTCTATGCCAATGTAAACCCTGATGTTAGTCATCCACGCTGGAGTCAGGCTCGCGAACGCCGGTTGCCTACGTCTATTTTTCGCCAGAATTATGTCGATACCCTTAAGTTCAATGGCTACGGGCCGCAGGTAGCACATCTTTATCAAGGCATGGACTTGGGACGGTATTTTTAGTGGGTGGAGCACCGATGCTGAGTTTTTGTCGTGCTTAAATTACCGGCCTTCAAAAGTTTGACATTTTTTTTGGGTCTTCTGCCTTTGGGGTATTCGATTTACCAGGTGTATCAGTTGCAAGTGGGTGGGGTTAATGCCCTGGGGGCTGACCCAGCGAAGGCTTTAGTGCTGCTCCAGGGTGAGTGGACGATAAGGTTTCTAATACTAACCCTGTTGGTAACGCCGCTAGTAAGGCTTACTGGATGGCGCCAATTGCAGAGGGTCCGTAGAATGCTCGGCTTGTTCACGTTTGCCTACGCATCGATCCACCTGATGGCTTATCTATTTCTGTTGCTTGAGTTTGACTTTCGCAATCTATGGGCTGACATACTAAAACGTCCCTATATTACCGTTGGGTTCGCGGCATATCTGTTGCTGGTGCCGCTCGCAATAACCTCTAACCGTTTTGCCATACGGCTGCTGCGAAAACGCTGGGCGATTCTGCACCGGCTGGTTTACGGCATCGCTCTCCTAGCAGTAGTGCATGTGACCTGGCTTGCCAGGTCCAGTTATTTAGAGGCGACCGTGTATGGCGTTATTGTCGTGCTTTTATTGTTTTCCCGTGTTTTTAAGGACAAGTTAGCGTCGCTCCAAGAGACCCTTCGAAGACCCGCATAAATGTCCTCGATTTTTAATAGACATTCCAGAAAACACTGCTAAGATGCGCGCTCTTCGCTCTAGGGCGGGGAAAGAAACAAAGCAACATTGCAGGTAAATAACCAGTTAGAAATTATTTACTAAATATCCACAAAGGTGGTTGCAATAGGAGCTCTAAGGCGTATAGTGCGCTTCCTCGGTCAGATAGATCGGGGCTGAATTACAGGCCGTAGTTCAGGGCTTTCTACCCAAGGGTAGGTAAGCCGCTCTAAGTACCAAGGTCTAGATCCACCCGCTGAAATAAACGTCGGCGAGGGGTTTCTTGCGCAGGAAGTTCTGCCGCTACGTGAAGAACGCCGTAGAGATACCGGTACCTAGATTGTTCTTTAACATGGTTGGAAACAAACAATAGGTGTGGGTGCTTGTTGATTGAATGCGAAAAATATTCAGCAACAAGTTACTGACACTATATTTGAGAAGCGAAAGACAGCTTTAGTACATGGGTTGCCGCAAGGCGAACATGGAAAGCCGAAAGGCAAAGAGTTGTTGACGCAATACTTACTAAGTAACAGTAATTCTGTTGTGGCAGTTCATTGATGGCAACATTGTTGAACCTAAGCAGCGGATGATAGGACATCTTCGGATGTTCGATTCTTGTTTGACTGAGCATAGTAACGGAAACGATTTTCTTCGGAAGGTCAAAGCCGTTGCCATGAAAAGATTGGTGGCTTATACCACTACTAATGTCCTGAGGGAGCCTCAAAAGGGTGTATCGAGGGAGGTTAGAGAAATACTCTTAAATTGAAGAGTTTGATCATGGCTCAGATTGAACGTTGGCGGCAGGCTTAAGACATGCAAGTCGAGCGGTAACAGGTCGCTAGGATCCCTTCGGGGTGACTTTGATGCTGACGAGCGGCGGACGGGTGAGTAACGCGTAGGAATCTACCCAGTAGCGGGGGATAGCCCGGGGAAACCCGGATTAATACCGCATACGCCCTACGGGGGAAAGGGGGGGCTCTCTTCGGAGACCTCTCACTATTGGAGGAGCCTGCGTTGGATTAGCTTGTTGGTGAGGTAAAGGCTCACCAAGGCGACGATCCATAGCTGGTCTGAGAGGACGATCAGCCACACTGGAACTGAGACACGGTCCAGACTCCTACGGGAGGCAGCAGTCGGGAATATTGTGCAATGGGCGAAAGCCTGACACAGCCATGCCGCGTGTGTGAAGAAGGCCTTAGGGTTGTAAAGCACTTTCAGTAAGGAAGAAAAAGCCGAGCCAATAACTCGGTAATATGACATTACTTACAGAAGAAGCACCGGCTAACTCCGTGCCAGCAGCCGCGGTAATACGGAGGGTGCAAACGTTAATCGGAATTACTGGGCGTAAAGCGCGCGTAGGTGGTTTGTTAAGTGGGATGTGAAAGCCCTAGGCTCAACCTAGGAATTGCATTCCAAACTGACAGACTAGAGTACGATAGAGGGAGGTAGAATTCAGAGTGTAGCGGTGAAATGCGTAGATATTCTGAGGAATACCGGTGGCGAAGGCGGCCTCCTGGATTGATACTGACACTGAGGTGCGAAAGCGTGGGGAGCAAACAGGATTAGATACCCTGGTAGTCCACGCCGTAAACGATGTCTACTAGCCGTTGGGGGGCTTGACCCCTTAGTGGCGAAGCTAACGCGATAAGTAGACCGCCTGGGGAGTACGGTCGCAAGATTAAAACTCAAATGAATTGACGGGGGCCCGCACAAGCGGTGGAGCATGTGGTTTAATTCGATGCAACGCGAAAAACCTTACCAGGCCTTGACATCCTGAGAATTCGGTAGAGATACCTTAGTGCCTTCGGGAACTCAGTGACAGGTGTTGCATGGCTGTCGTCAGCTCGTGTCGTGAGATGTTGGGTTAAGTCCCGTAACGAGCGCAACCCTTATCCTTATTTGCCAGCACGTAATGGTGGGAACTCTAAGGAGACTGCCGGTGACAAACCGGAGGAAGGAGAGGATGACGTCAAGTCATCATGGCCCTTACGGCCTGGGCTACACACGTGCTACAATGGAAAGTACAGAGGGCCGCAATGCCGCGAGGTGGAGCAAATCCCAGAAAACTTTTCGTAGTCCGGATCGGAGTCTGCAACTCGACTCCGTGAAGTCGGAATCGCTAGTAATCGCGAATCAGCATGTCGCGGTGAATACGTTCCCGGGCCTTGTACACACCGCCCGTCACATCATGGGAGTGGGTTGCACCAGAAGTAGCTAGTTTAACCTTCGGGAGAACGGTTACCACGGTGTGATTCATGACTGGGATGAAGTCGTAACAAGGTAGCCGTAGGGGAACCTGCGGCTGGATCACCTCCTTAACCTAAAGCATCTACTGCAAGCACTCACAACCTATTGTTTGATTCCACGTCATTGGCGACTTGTTAGTTGCTGTTGGCGCCTGCGTATAGACATCAGAAGTCAGAAGACCCTGAGATTGAGATTAAGTATTACTCAAGTTGTTCTCGAAAGTCTTCTGACTTCTGGCGATCTAGCCAGAGAAACTCTGTTGGTAGTCCCAGCAGATGTTCTTTAAAAAAGTGTATAAGTGATAAAGCAATTTTCCTTTGGAAAATCGCCCCAAGCGAAACCGACAAACCTCGAGTTGAGATTTGCAGGAAGCACCTTTGGGCAACAGACCTGAGGAGAATATGTAGTCTGTAGCAGAAGATGTTGTCATGACATCATCTGTTTACAAAATTTGACATCCGCAAATGAGTCAGCGAACGCGAGTTCAATGGCCGAGACAAGACCTTTTGCCAGGTCGCGTCTTGCTAAGAGATGTTCTTTATATCAGCAGTGTTAATTCAAACGCGCACGGTTGTTATGTTAAGAGGAACTGATCTTCATTTGTTTTTTTAAATTCAAGATCACGATAAAGGCGAGAGACTTCGGTTTCAAGCCATAATAGTGGTCTAGAGTTCGTATATTTCAAGCGTATTATCCGGTGATAAACCAATAGCTTCGAGCAGTCTCTGCTTCACAAAAGGTGAGAGACGTTAAGTTTCCTGAATAACACTCCGTTATCCAGGTCGTTCAAGTTATATGGTCAAGCGAATAAGCGTATATGGTGGATGCCTAGGCAGTTAGAGGCGATGAAGGACGTTGTAGTCTGCGATAAGCTCGGGCGAGCTGACAAACAAGCATTTGTAACCCGAGATTTCCGAATGGGGAAACCCGGCCCTTTGGGTCATCGTACACTGAATACATAGGTGTACGAAGCGAACCCGGTGAACTGAACCATCTAAGTAACCGGAGGAAAAGAAATCAACCGAGATTCCCTTAGTAGCGGCGAGCGAAAGGGGAACAGCCAGCAATCTTTATGTTTTATGTTAGGGGAACGGTCTGGAAAGTCCGGCGATAGAAGGTGATAGCCCTGTACCCGAAAACATTTAGCAAGAACTAAGTTTGCAACAAGTAGGTCGGAGCACGAGAAACTCTGACTGAACATGGGGGGACCATCCTCCAAGGCTAAATACTCCTAACTGACCGATAGTGAACTAGTACCGTGAGGGAAAGGCGAAAAGAACCCCGGAGAGGGGAGTGAAATAGATCCTGAAACCGTATACGTACAAGCAGTAGGAGCAGACTTGTTCTGTGACTGCGTACCTTTTGTATAATGGGTCAGCGACTTAAGTTCAGTAGCAAGCTTAACCGTTTAGGGGAGGCGTAGGGAAACCGAGTCTTAATAGGGCGATTTAGTTGCTGGGCTTAGACCCGAAACCAGGCGATCTATCCATGGCCAGTGTGAAGGTTGAGTAACATCAACTGGAGGCGCGAACCCACCTATGTTGAAAAATGGGGGGATGAGCTGTGGATCGGAGTGAAAGGCTAATCAAGCCTGGAGATAGCTGGTTCTCCGCGAAATCTATTTAGGTAGAGCGTCATGTATCACCATAGGGGGTAGAGCACTGTCTCGGCTAGGGGCCCATCCCGGGTTACCAACCCGATGCAAACTCCGAATACCTATGAGTGCAATCATGGCAGACACACGGCGGGTGCTAACGTCCGTCGTGGAGAGGGAAACAACCCAGACCGCCAGCTAAGGTCCCCAAATCACAGTTAAGTGGGAAACGATGTGGGAAGGCACAGACAGCTAGGAGGTTGGCTTAGAAGCAGCCATCCTTTAAAGAAAGCGTAATAGCTCACTAGTCGAGTCGGCCTGCGCGGAAGATTTAACGGGGCTCAAACTGTGTACCGAAGCTGCGGGTGCTCCTTTTCTTCGGAAAGGGGGCGCGGTAGCGGAGCGTTCTGTAAGCCGTCGAAGGTGTGCTGTAAGGCATGCTGGAGGTATCAGAAGTGCGAATGCTGACATGAGTAACGATAAGGGGGGTGAAAAACCCCCCCGCCGGAAGACCAAGGTTTCCTGCGCAACGCTAATCGGCGCAGGGTTAGTCGACCCCTAAGGCGAGGGCGAAAGCCGTAGTCGATGGGAAGCTGGTTAATATTCCAGCACTTGTAATTATTGCGATGGAGGGACGGAGAAGGCTAGGCTAGCGCGGCGATGGTTGTCCGCGTGAGAAGGTGTAGGCTGAGATCTTAGGTAAATCCGGGATCTCTTAAGGCTGAGGCCGAGGACGAACCGAGTCTTTGTACTCGGGAAGTAGTTAATGCCATGCTTCCAGGAAAAGCTTCTAAGCTTCAGATAATTACGAATCGTACCCCAAACCGACACAGGTGGTCAGGTAGAGAATACCAAGGCGCTTGAGAGAACTCGGGTGAAGGAACTAGGCAAAATGGTACCGTAACTTCGGGAGAAGGTACGCCGCTTTCGGTGATGGGACTTGCTCCCTAAGCTGAGGGCGGTCGAAGATACCAGGTGGCTGCGACTGTTTACTAAAAACACAGCACTCTGCAAACTCGTAAGAGGACGTATAGGGTGTGACGCCTGCCCGGTGCTTGAAGGTTAATTGATGGGGTTATCTTCGGAGAAGCTCTTGATCGAAGCCCAAGTAAACGGCGGCCGTAACTATAACGGTCCTAAGGTAGCGAAATTCCTTGTCGGGTAAGTTCCGACCTGCACGAATGGCGTAACGATGGCCACACTGTCTCCACCCGAGACTCAGTGAAATTGAATTTGCGGTTAAGATGCCGTATACCCGCGGCTAGACGGAAAGACCCCGTGCACCTTTACTACAGCTTTGCACTGGACTTTGATTTTACCTGTGTAGGATAGGTGGGAGACTTTGAAGCGCTGTCGCTAGATAGCGTGGAGTCGACCTTGAAATACCACCCTGGTAACGTTGAGGTTCTAACTTCGGTCCCTTATCGGGATTAAGGACAGTGTATGGTGGGTAGTTTGACTGGGGCGGTCTCCTCCCAAAGAGTAACGGAGGAGCGCGAAGGTACCCTCAGCATGGTCGGAAATCATGCAACGAGTGCAATAGCAGAAGGGTGCTTGACTGCGAGACAGACACGTCGAGCAGGTACGAAAGTAGGTTATAGTGATCCGGTGGTTCTGTATGGAAGGGCCATCGCTCAACGGATAAAAGGTACGCCGGGGATAACAGGCTGATACCGCCCAAGAGTTCACATCGACGGCGGTGTTTGGCACCTCGATGTCGGCTCATCACATCCTGGGGCTGAAGCCAGTCCCAAGGGTATGGCTGTTCGCCATTTAAAGTGGTACGCGAGCTGGGTTTAGAACGTCGTGAGACAGTTCGGTCCCTATCTGCCGTGGGCGTTTGAGAATTGAGAGGAGCTGCTCCTAGTACGAGAGGACCGGAGTGGACGAACCTCTGGTGTTCCGGTTGTCACGCCAGTGGCATTGCCGGGTAGCTACGTTCGGAAAGGATAACCGCTGAAAGCATCTAAGCGGGAAGCCCCCCTCAAGATTAATTCTCACTGGGACTTTAAGTCCCCTAAAGAGCCGTTGAAGACTACAACGTTGATAGGCTGGGTGTGTAAGCGCTGTGAGGCGTTGAGCTAACTAGTACTAATTGCTCGTGAGGCTTGATCATATAATTTGAGCGATTGTGGTGTAACCACATGATCTAGGACTGTCATATCGACTTGAGCGCATAGCGTGTATAGGAGAAATGACAGCCAGTAGAAACTCAAGCTATATTGGATAAGACCTTGAAATAGAACGAAGATGTCAGACTGAAAAAGACTTATCACTTGTATTACTTTTTAAGAATTTAGTCACCCAGGATCTGATCCTGGTGTTGGCAACACGGACGAGGCTTATCGTAACGAACGATGACGCCACACCGATTTGCCTGATGACCTTAGCGAGTAGGTACCACCTGATCCCATATCGAACTCAGAAGTGAAACTGCTTAGCGCCGATGGTAGTGTGGGAGTTCCCATGTGAGAGTAGGACATTGTCAGGCATTAATTAAGAGACCCCAGTCGCGCAAGCTGCTGGGGTTTTTTAGTTATAGCGCCCCTAAAAGCGACCACCACTGCTAGCTATCAAGCACTGCTATCTACCAAACACTGCTATTTATCAAGCTCAGGAATACCGGCATCACAAAAAAAAACAGCACGCGATAGCTCCCGGTTTACCTGCAGGCCAAATAGATAAACCACCGCTGCCCAGAGTCGAACCTAAATCGTCGTGATTGAACTCCATTCCGCTAAGGAATTATAGATCAACGCTTAGCACCTGGTTATCGAACGACACTGCTAGTACTCATTGCTAGCTTCATGTGAGTTAGCCTAAGTAGGTTGTTCTGCCACCAACTATGGTTCTTATTGCCTTTATGCCAATGCTCAGTCCCCTAACTCTTATCCAATTGCTCCAATCACTATGGTTAACAGAGCTAAGCAGCCTGTTACCACAGAATTAGGTGAGGGTAGTGAGATTGAAATTGCCTTTCGTATTGTTCATACGAAGAAAGGTACATTTCATAACTTAGCGGCTATCAAAGTCCTTAAGTTCGTGAAGCCTTTCTCCATCCTCGATGTGTTCGATGATGTTGATGGTGAAGACGTGTTAGATGCGTTCTAATCTGGCATTAGGATTAGTGGGATTCCTGCTAATTCTATGCGTACTTGTGATACATACTATCACACTCACGCAAATAGTCTTGTAGTACGCTCATCACAGAGCAGGGGAGCCTTACGGCTCCCTTCACCCTTTTTAAGGTCAACACCTGAGGTGTCGCCCCTAAAGATACTTAAGCTTACGCTTAAGCCTTACACAATGACCCTTCGGTCCATTGAGCAAAGCACACTATTGTGTGCCTTTAAATACACTGTCGTGTATCCTTCAGTACGCTGACGCGTACCACAGCACCAGCCTGCGGCTGGGATACAGCAGTGGGGTGGACCGACAACATGTACTAAATCTAATCCAAAAGGAATAAAACCATGAACACATTAAATCCAGACCTAGGACGTACCGCTCACGATGGCTTACACTCAGAAGATGAGATGCAGGATATAGTGGCATCAACCACAGGACGTAGAGCACAGACTACTGAAGTCCAAGACAAACAGTTAGATGATCTTATGTATTTTATATTCAGTGACATACTGGATCAGGAGGACTCTTATGATTACTAAGAGTCTATTAGCAACAATGATCTTCATCTCAGCAGTAGCAGTTGTCAACATAGCACTCTGGTGGTACGTATCACTAGGGTTCTACATAACCATAATCCAAGCAGGCTAACATCTAATGAAAGAACTAACAGTAGAGCACAACACCCAGTGGGCAGCATCAACAGTAGTCTTCACAGACTCTGATGATGTCTTCCTACGTCTGGTGACATCAGGTGAGGGTCTCCAGCCTATATGGTATGTCCTCAACATGGGCTCATTTGATTGGGTAGATGATTCACATGAACTTGATATTGCTTTTACCAAAAGGAGTAAGTGATATGAACACATTACACTTAATATCCGATGACCGGATACAGCACACAGTGCATATTGATGGTGGTAACACCAGCACATGTGACACAGCTATCGAACACCTCAAGTCAGAGGCTACCGGTACTGATAACACCATCATCATATGTGATAAGAACAACATGCCATTAACCTACCTAACCTTTGCAAGTTCACCAGAACCTTCAAGGCTTGATGATATTGACAATTACACTATGGTTGCTGTTGCAGTTGCAGTGTTAATACTATATATGATCATAACTTAATATGCTCGTCTAAGGCCCGTAAGGGCCCTCACCTATACCAACGTCAGACCAACAAACCGTAAACCTCTTAGAGGGCTCATATGGAGCTCTCAGTGGCATAACCAACAGGAATTATCCTCATGAAAAGAACAGACATACTGAAAGCACAACTAATGAACTCTCGTGGACGCTTCTTCACTGCCAAATACCAGACTCAAGTAGGTGGTATGATGCAGATGAACTTCAAGGTCCCAGAGATCCTAAAAGTATCAACAACAGCTATCAAAGCAAGTGTCCATATACCAAGTATTGGTAAGACACAAGTAATGGTATTTAACCTTGGTAAGTCAGGTGACTTGCAGTACCTTGCAGCAGATCGTACTCGTATAAGCATGACCGGATCAGGTCTCTTATAACCAGAAAGAAGGGCTATATTCTTTAAAGAATTAAGGAGCTATAGCCCCTACTCTAAGAATGCAACTAATCCAATAGGAAGTAATAAACATGCAACTAGCAACGTACGGTAACGCAGCACAAGTAGTGGGTGTAC
>FLMP01000248.1_pt1 | contig 16010 bp, 9 predicted proteins | sample 887161 | NCBI WGS metagenome assembly FLMP01 (sample SAMEA4017660, study PRJEB14154) | seawater metagenome
ACTAGAGGCAAAGACAAGCTAGTGTACAAAATTGTCAAAGACAAGTGTGACCAGTTGCGCGACCAAGAAAAACAGGCCGAACAAATTCAGGCGGATATTGGCGATCTCTGCGAGCGCCTAGAGGCCCACAGCAAACGACCTTTTGATAAGCAGTTTGTGGGTAGAGCCACCCGTATGATCGCAGCTTGGGCCGATTTGGAGAGCGCGTCCTCTGAGCCTCTCAAAAACCAATCTCAGCTGGCCATTGCACTCTGTCAGCAGACCATTGAGACCCATGAGTTAGAACTGGCCACTGTCGCCGCAACCAAGGCTACCAATGAGGCTGCAGAAGCCAGTATTAATGAGGTTGTTGACCAGCTCCACAGACTGTTGAGTCAGCTCTACGCGTCTGACGGTAATGCTGAAGAAGTTGCAGGTATTGCGCTAGCGCATCAACATCAAGTTGAGCAGTGGAATCAAGCCAAAGCAATAGTTGCTGTGAATAATAGCGCTATGAAGACGTTTACGCTGGCCAATGAGGGTATGAAACTACAAATGCAGTTGTTCAATGAACAGGGTAGCCTACAAACCCAACTGACATTACTTGCTTCAATACCTACCGATGCTGAGACAGACGAAAAAGCACAGGTGGCTTTTAAAAGCCTCAAAGCCCGACTTCAAACTGCAAATATCTTGCCTTCAAACATAGTGCCAACGCTGGTTCTTGATGCTCGTAAAATACTGGCTAAAAATGACCAATACTGGGCGGATAAAAAGAAGGTCGACATTGATCGTCAGCGCCATATTAACGCGCTAATAAGCCAAGCAAACCAAGCGTTGCAAAAAGGCTTATCTCGGGATGCGGCAGGCATACGGCGCACGTTAGAAAGAAAGCTAGGCGCTCTGGAAAAATTACCGACGGCAATAACCGCCAAGGTTGACCAACTGGATGAGGCTTTGAGTAAATTGCTGGATTGGAAAAACTTTGCTGTAGAACCTAAACAACAAGAACTGATTGACCAGATGCAAGTGTTGACTGAAAGCCAAGACAACCCTGAGGCGCTGGCCAGTAAAATCCGTCGCCTGCAAGATCAGTGGAAGTCTCTGAGCAAAGATTCACAAGATCAGCAACTGTGGGAAGTCTTTCATAAGCTCGCAGAGCAAGCCTACCAACCTTGCAAAGTTTATTATGATCAAAAGTCAGAGATTCGCCGCAGTAATATTGAGAAACGTCGTACTTTGGTCAGTCAATTAAATGACTATGTTACCGCACAGCCTTGGGAGGGCAATGACGCCGAGAGTATTGACTGGAAGTTGGCCGAGAAATTAATTGGTACAGCGATTAGAGAGTGGCAGAGCTATGCACCCACAGATCGCGATGCCAATAAACCTGTGCAGAAAAAATTCGACCGGTTACTGGATAGTCTGCGCAGTAAGTTGTCTGCTCATCAGCAGCAGAATGCAGAGCGCAAACAACTGTTGATTGCACAGGTCGATGCGCTTCTGGAAAATAGTGATAAACGAGCGGCCACAGAAAAAGTTAAGCAATTGCAGGCGCAATGGCAAAAAGTAGGCGTAGTGCCACGCAAGCAAGAGCAAAAACTTTGGCGTTTATTTAGAGCCAGTTGTGATGCTGTTTTTGCTCAGCGCCACCAGCAGTCAGTAGAATTTAAAGCCGAGCTAAATACCCATAAGGGTGTGGCAGAGGAATTAATTAAGGAAGTTTTAACTCTTGGCGCGCTGAGTGGCAAGGCCCTGCTGGATGGCCGCACTCGCGTGACTGAATGCAAACGGGAGTTCAGCGCTGTGGGTAACTTACCAAAGGCTGCAGTGGCGTCGATTAGCCAACGTTTTCAATCTGCCGTAACGGCGTTTGATACCGCTATAACCAACCAAATAGCGCAAGCCAAACTGCAACTCTGGGACAACCTGTTTACCGCAAGCGCCATGATTGGTCTGGCGCAGACAACATCTGATGAATCAGCAAGTGATGCCTTACTGACTAAAGCCCAAGACTTTATGGCTAGTGTTGAGCAATGGCCCAAAAATGGCTATCAAGCGCTTGAGAAAAAAATGGCAAGAGGGAGCGCTCTAGATCGCACTGAAGATTATCAAAAAGCATTACAGTTGTTGTGTATTCGGGCAGAAATTTTGGCGGACCAAGAGACTCCCCCAGAGGACAAAGCCCTGCGCATGCAATACCAGGTATCTCGTCTGCAACAAGGGTTTGGTCAAAATAGCTCACCCAATGGCGTCAGTATTCAAGATCTAGTTATTGAGTGGATTGCTGCTGGAGCTGTAGCAAACGACATTTATGAGCCTCTACTTGAACGCTTTAATCATTGTCGGTAACCCTACTTTTCAATTAACTTTTAAAGGAATAAACCATTGAAAAAACTCTCTTTATTTTCCGTAGCGTTAATGCTCGCTGCTTGTGGCACAGCCACTGATAAACAGGTTGCACAAGCAACCTTACAAACCGCTGAGACCAACATGGCGGCCTACAATGGCGACTGTGCAAACGTGCAGGGCGAGCTGCCAAGCCTAAATGCGGTGGATCGTGACGAATGGGGGTCTGCAGGGCTAGACCTAGCCGCCATGGATAAACGCTTTGCGGCTGGTGATGACTTTTTCTGCCATGTGAATGGTTTGTGGTACAACAATTTTGAAATGCCAGAAGACAAAACGCGTTATGGGTCATTTACTCTTTTACGTGATAAATCCGAAGCACGAGTCAAAACTATTATTGAGCAGTTGGCAGCTGCGCAGCCAGACTCATCAACATTAGAAGGTAAGGTAGCGGCATTTTATAACGCCTATTTGGATACTGATGCGATTGAATCTATAGGGCTTAAACCGGCCCAACCGTACTTGGAACAGATTGCATCGATCAATAATCTCAATGAGTTAGCGCAAATATTCGCTACCACCGGTTTTTCAAGTCCTGTTGGCGGTTGGGTCGATGTAGACTCCAAGGACACTGCAAATTATATTTTTTATCTCACTCAGGGTGGACTCGGCCTACCCGATCGCGATATGTACCTCAATGATGAGGGCAAAAACATTGAAACTCGCCGTGGCTACTCAAGATATTTAACGTTGTTACTACGCGAGGCCGGGTATGAAGATCCGAGCGAAGCCGCAATACGCGTTTTAGCCCTTGAAACAGAAATAGCCAGAGCACACTGGGATCGCACTGTCGGCCGCAATCGCAACCTCACTTACAACAAAATGAGCAAAGCTGAATTAATCTCACTGGGCGGTAATTTTCCGGTAGAGGCTATGCTTGACAGCTTAGACATTGCCGATCAAACACAATTTGTGGTTCGGCAATTAACACCTGATGAAGCCGAGATAAGCGAACTGGGGTTAACCGAAGAGCAGGTGGATAAAATTTCTGGCGGCGGAATTGGCGGCATTATGGCATTGATGGCCAGCGCTGATCTAAGCGACTGGAAGGCCTATTTGAGTGCTCATTTTTTATCTGACCACGCCTCCGTGCTACCGGCAAATATTGATCAAGCGTCCTTTGAATTTTACTCAAAGCAGCTGCGAGGCCAAGAGCAACAGCGACCGCGCTGGAAACGCGCAGTGAGCGCTGTTGAGAGCTCTCTCGGTGAAGCCGTTGGCAAGGTCTATGCCGCACGCCACTTCCCTGTCGAGAATAAATTGGCTATGGATGCCTTGGTGGAGAATTTACGCAAAGCTATGGCAGAAAACCTCAACCAGCTTGACTGGATGGGTGCGGAAACCAAAATTGAAGCGCGGGACAAGCTCGCCAAGTTCACCCCCAAAATTGGCTATACCGAAAAATTTGAGACCTACGACAGCATGACGGTTAGCAATAGTGCCTTTAGCAATATTATGTCTGCTGGTGATTGGTCCTACCAGGACATGATTAGCAAGCTTGGGCAGCCTATTGATAAAACTGAATGGTTCATGCTGCCACAAACGGTGAATGCTTATTACAGTCCCAATCGAAACGAAATTGTCTTCCCTGCGGCCATTTTGCAACCGCCCTTCTTTAATATTAATGCCGACCCAGCGGTGAATTACGGCGCGATCGGCGGCGTCATTGGTCATGAAATGGGGCATGGTTTTGATGATCAAGGTTCTAAATCAGATGGCGATGGAGTTTTACGCAACTGGTGGACCGCAGCAGATGAAGCAGCCTTTGTTGCTAAAACTGATGCTCTTGTTGGTCAGTATGATGCTTTTTGCCCGCTTGATAATGGTCAAGCCTGTGTGAATGGAAGGCTTGGGCTGGGTGAAAATACCGGCGACCTCGGCGGACTGTCTATGGCCTATAAGGCCTACAAAATGAGCTTGGATGCCAACGGTGACGGCATAATTAGCGATAGTGAACAGGCTCCGATAATTGATGGTTATACCGGAGATCAACGATTCTTTATGGCCTGGGCACAGGTGTGGCGAACTATTTATAGAGAAGCTGCATTGCGCCAACAGTTAATTCGCGGTCCACATAGCCCCCCGTACTTCCGTGTTAACGGCGTGGTGAGAAACTTTGATGAGTGGTATGAAGCCTTTGATATAGGTCCAGATCACGCCCTGTACCTGCCCCCAGAACAGCGCATTAGAATCTGGTAATAGATAATAAGTATAAAAAACACGGCCTTTTGAGCCGTGTTTTTTTATAGGTGGACTACTGAGTAAACGTTAACGTTTACTCATAAACTAATTCCATTTCATCTAACAGGCGATCTGCTTTGTCCAGATACTTCATGACCCAGAGCATGTAACGACTATCCACTTGAATTGAGCGATTTGTCTTGGGATCATAACCCCAGTCACCAATAATACTTTCATAAACACCATCAAACAGCAGACCTACTAATTCGGCACGACCATTGAGTGTTGGCGACCCAGAATTTCCTCCTGTGGTGTCTAAGGTCGACAAAAAGTTTACGGGGACTGAGTCAATGGCTTCGAGATAGAAATCGCCATATTGCTTTTGCTTAATCAATTCAAGCTGCTCAGCAGGAGAGTCAAAAGGATCATTTCCAGTGTCCTTGGCCAGAATACCTTCAAGGCGCGTGAATGGTTGAGCACGTAACCCGTCCTGAGGTGAGTAGCCTTTCACATGGCCAACAGCTACTCGCAAGCTAGAGTTAGCATCTGCATAAACCGGCTTACCCTGGTCTCGGTTAAAGGCAATAATTGCTTGCATGTATTGCGGACGAACCTTCATAAACTTGCCAGACAACGCTTTATCTTTCTTTTCGCTGGCCATGTCAGTGTCGTACATAGCAACGGCAATTTTGATAAAGGGGTCTTGAGAGGCTTTGAACTCATCTACCGACTTTGTCATCCAAGCTAAACGCGTATCTAGGTCATCTAATTGGGTGTTGGCATACATTGAATCTAATACTGCATTCAATGCAACCTCATCAAGCGTGGTGCCAATGTTAAATGCATGATCAAAGGCCGGAATCCTTTCGTCTCCAGGTAAGTTTGCATAGCGCTGTATCATTTCAAACAGCATGGCGCGATCAACACTTGCCGCATAGCGGCGGTCAATGCGCTCCATACCCGATTTAAATCTGATCATATCGCGCTCTTGATAGCCTGGTTCACGCACCATGTCTTCCAGCAAATTTTCATTGGCAAGGCGATAGAGCCGCCGAGCGGTGGGTAACATAGTGGTGTAGCGCATGTAGCCTACAATAAGATTTCGCTCTTTATGTTGCTGGCTTTGCACGATTAACCCATCCAAGACAGAGAGTGTCTCGCCGTAACGCTGCTTGCGCTGCTTGTTTTGATTAATCCAATTGGTCAGCTGCTGTTCGCGATCTTGACGCTCAGCTAGCATGGGTGATTTACCGTAAAACTCTATCATGGAGGTAAAGTTTTTAGCGTAGTTGGCAAGTCCAGCTAATAGCCCTTCGTACTTAATACGCTCATCACTACCTTCAATGGCTGTTTCTTCAATAATCTCCATGAGGCGCTCACGCAACTGCTTGCCCTCGGGGTATGCCCATTCAAACTGATTTTCTACTTCATTAGCCGTTCTGTAACGGTTCGTGCGACCTGGGTAGCCGGTAACCATCACAAAATCACCCTCGCTGACACCCTTAGCTGAGACCTTTAAAAAACTCTTGGGCTGATAGGGAATATTGTCTTCACTGAAATCTGCTGGAGACCCGTTTTTTGCGACGTACGCCCGGTAAAAAGAAAAGTCACCTGTGTGACGGGGCCACATCCAATTGTCAATGTCGCCACCATACTTACCAATGCTGCCTGCTGGGTTGTAGACCAACCGTACATCACGAATTTCTAATTGTTTAATCAGATAATATTCCAGACCACCATGAAAACTATATACTTGGCAACGGTAGCCCCCTCCACTTTCACAGTCAGCAATAAGGGCTTTTTCATTTTGCTCTATGGCTTGATAAAAGGCATTGCCCTTTAACGCATCTAAGCCTGTTACCACCTTTTTAGTCACCTCTGTAACAGCTTCTGTGACATAGACTCTCGAACCAGGAGATGCCGGCAATTCTTCATCAAAGGTGTTGGCTAAAAATCCATCTTTAAGAAGGTTTTTTTCAGGGGTGGAGTTATGCAAAATCGAGCCATAAGCGCAATGATGATTAGTCACAACCAAGCCCTGTGCAGAGACAAAAGATGCGGTGCAACCGCCAAGGCTAATGACGGCGTTCATGGGAAACTCAGTAAGTCTAGAAATAGACTCTGCATCAATTTCTAGACCCTTAGCTTTTAATTCGTCGGCCATGGCTGGCAATTGATGGGGCTGCCACATACCTTCGTCTGCTGAAAGCGTCAAAGGCGCGATCAACCAAGCTACCAATACAAGTTTGACAGTAATATAAACATGTTTCATAAATAGGATATCCATATTTTAAATAAGAGAGCAAATACCGAACCGGCTTGCCATGGGAGGATGATAACCAAGAACAGTCTAGTTAATCCATACCCCATTAGTAAATTGGCAGTCAATAGAATCCAAAACCATATGAATTATTAAACCAAGGCCAATAAGGCGTGCTTTTGTGAAGAAGCACAGAGCTGCATAGAGTGTCATAAACCAGGGCTGATGGAGCGGGTGAAAGCCAATACTGCAGCGCGTCGCGTCATAAATAGGATTGGCAAGAAGGTGGTCAAGATCGACCAACATAGTCGCCATCATTAGTAAATACGCATGTTGCCAACGGCGGCGGAAAAACAACCCAGCGGCCACCGCGGGAACCATAAAATGCAATGCTAAATGGAGCATTAAAACCCAGTAACACCGGATGGGATGGCCGGATAGTCGCCTACTAGAGGAGCGTCCTTCTCTACCGCCTGAATAGCCGATTCAATAATATCTAAGGCCTCTATGAAGACCTGCTTGTCCATATTCAGTGCTGGGTACATACGCACTGTGGGTTCAGTGTCACAAATGGCCCAAACACCGTTTACTAACATTTCGTTACGCACCGTGCGGGCAACAAAACTATCATCGTAATCATCACCAAACTGCGCTTTATTGGGGTGGGTAAATGAGATGCCCATTAATAAACCCAAGCAACGCACATCGCTAACGATGGCATATTTTGTCGACCAATCGGCCATACGCTGCGCTGCAATTACAGCGAGTTCTGCGCCATGTTCGATAACATTATCGCGCTCAAAGATCTCCAATGTTTTAAGACCTGCTGCACAGCCCGCAGGCGTCCCTGCAAAAGTACTACCAGCGCTGGCGCGAGGGTTGTCGCCCAGGATCTCATCGCGGGCGGCCACCCCAGCACAAGGCTCTACACCCCCAGACAAGTTTTTACCCACCACCATCATGTCAGGAATGACATCGTAATGGTCAATGCCCCACATTTTACCGGTTCGCCCCAAACCGGTAAGCACTTCATCAACAATCATGAGCCAGTCGTGTTTGTCACAAATGCGACGAATGCCCTGAATAAAGTCTGGCGAAGGTATCCAATTGCCACCCTCCGCTAAACCCGGCTCAACGATAATGGCGGCGATATTGTCTGCCGGCACTATGTACTCAGGGATATGTTCTTCCAGATACCACAAGCAATATTTCACATATTGTTCAGGGGTCATGTCTGCAGGAATATTTTGTGAGTACGGGTATGGCGCTTTGATCACCGCGCCATCCCAAGGCTCCATATAAAGATTGTGCTCGCTGGTGTAACCACTAATCATTTTGGTGCCTATGCCGGCACCATGGAATGAGGAGGTAAAACTAATAATATAACGGCGTTTTTTGTAGCACAGTGCCGTGTGTACCGCTGACTCCACTGCTTCAGTACCAGAAACTTCGAAGGTAAACCGTGGCAATTGCTTACCGGGCATAATCTCAGCTAGTTGCTCAGCTAATTCAAATCGTAGAGGATGCTCCCAGTGATAACCATAACGCTGATGGGCATCGTGAACCGCGTCCAAAACCTCGGGATGGCAGTTGCCTAAGGGATTAGTCGCCCAACCATTTTGGAAGTCGATAAAACGATTGTCATCCAGATCCCATACGTAGTCACCCTTAGTCTTGCCAAGAATGATTTGTGCCGGCGGAATAAAGCCCTTGGCCCCGGACTCTTCAGCCGCAGCGTCATAGGTTAAACCATGACGAAAGAGTTTTTTACCAGAGGCGAGTCTAGCGGCGGTTTTAGGTCCGGGTAAGTTGTAGGCCATAGATCAATACATCCTTTTATTAGGGGCGTTGGTTAAACGACAATAAGGGTTGCTAATCATTGTTCCGTGTCACACTATACAAGCATATAGAGAATTAAACCGGCATTCAAATCAGCAATTGCAGGGGTCATTATTATGGCAATCACCAATCCCGAACATCACCATGAGCGGCGCAATCTCCTCATTGACGCAACCATCACCGCAATCGCCGAATTCGGACTGTCAAAGTTAACGTTAGCCAAAATAAGCTCTATTGCTGGGCTAACAGCTGGCACGGTTAACTTTCATTTTGACAGTAAAGAATCATTATTACTGGAAACTCTTAATTTTGTCTCAGAAGAATTTGATCGAGGCATTGCTAATGCGTTGAAAAATGCTGGCCCCGACCCAGCCAAGCGGTTGGCAGCAATCATTGATGCATCATTAGATCCGGAAATAACCGAGCACCGCAAGATGGCAGTCTGGCATGCTTTTGATTCAGAAAGTCGCGGCCGCGAGGACTATCAACGTATTCGCGGGGCCCTTGATAAACAAAACTTTAAGCTCATTCTCAGCCTGTGTGAGCAAATTATTAATGGCGCCAATAAACAGTCAGAGATAAGTGCTCGGGCCATTGCCAATGCTATTTCAGGTATTACTGACGAGGTGTGGAAAGAAATTTTGTTTGCCGGTGAGAGTTATGATCGGGACGATGCGCGCAAGGTGTGTTTGAGCTTTTTAGCCAGCATTTTCCCTTGGTGCTACACCATGCCTGCCGAGCATTCTTTGGAAAATCAGGCGGGCAAACTCGTTGAAGTAACAAGAGCGACTAAAGAGAATGTCGCCAATGTGGCGGTCTTATTTGATCAGTACCGTCAATTTTATCAACAGAACCCCGATGAAAAACTCGCCGCCAACTATATTGAAGAGCGTATTAGCACAGACAGCTCAGTCATATTTTTAGCCTGGTGTGACAACAAGGCGGTGGGCTTCACGCAGTTGTACGCCACTTATTGCAGTGTCGATGCAACACCAATATGGGTGCTTTATGATCTTTTTGTCGACGGTACTGCTCGACGATTAGGCGCAGGCAAAGCGCTGATGAACCGTGCATTAGAGCATGCCAAGCAAACAGGTGCGTCGCGCATAGACCTTGAGACTGCAACGGATAATGTCAGCGCACAACACCTTTATGAGTCATTGGGCTATGTGCGCGATACAGGCTTTTACAAGTACTCTCTGGAGCTATGATGTATTTAATATCGCATTTGAAAATGTTAGTAAGATTGAGCTGATAATTGATCGCAATAAAGCTTCTTCGAACTCCAGTTAATCTCTAGTAATATTTAAAATGATATTATGTAAGGGAACCTTAGAATTGAACAACAGTTTAGATTACACAAAATTGCGCCTATAGTAAGTCAAAAAAACTAAGGAACTTATGTCGAAGTTAAGAGCACATCAAAAAGCGCAGCGACGCGAACTCATCGAGATTGCTGCCAAGAACCTTTTTGTCGAAAAAGGCTTTGAACTTGCAAGTATTGAAGAGATAGCAGCTTTAGCAATGGTCTCTCAAGCAACTGTATACAACTATTACGGTTCCAAAGACGAGTTACTGCTCGCTATTGTTGCCCGCGGGGAGGTTGGTGTTGCACAAAAGGACTCCGAATTCTCTCATCGCGCTATTTCCGAAAACCCTGTGGACTTGGTAACAGAAGTTATCATGTCTAATGTTCATGACACTATATCGACACTGAGTCGTGAGCTATGGGGCAATGTAATTGCTTACGTCGCTACAACTTCAGATACAACGGTTGCACCCCGATATATTGAAACCATTGCCGGCGGATTAGGTACAGCCATTTTTCATGTTCTAGAATCTTACCAGAAGCAAGAAAAAATCAGTTCCAATATTGATGTGGAATATCTATCTAACTTTCTAACGCGCAACGAACGAATCCAATTTCTAAACTTTATCTATTTAAAAGATATGTCCATTACAGATCTGGGTAATGCTATTCGGAAAGATGTAACGTTTATTCTTACACCAATTCTTAATTAACTTAACTTGAATTAGTCCAATAAAGTGGGGGATGTATACTTTTGCCTTTTTATAGAGTTGACTTTATATTTAAATGAAACTATAAAGTGGTAGTCGGAAGAGTAAATTGTAGTAATTCTGATTTAGACCTTAGCTTAACTTAACTATTTTATGCAAACATTCGCTATTTAGGAGCCTACAGAATGAGAACTATAGTGTCGTATAAGAAAACCAACCTCGCTGCGGCTATAGCCCTGGCATCGGCTATGATACCTCAATCAGATCAAGCGTTTGCAGTCGAATCAGTTTCTCTAGAAGAAATTATAGTCACAGCAACTAGGCGCGAAATGAATGCAAGTGACATTCCTTTTAATATCTCTGCCATAACCGGTGAAGAAATCGAATCCGCTAACATTACTGATGTACAAGAACTAATGCGTGCAATGCCTGGCATATCAGTTTCTGACGGCGGTGGCCGATTTGCTGAGAACAATAATGTTATTACGATTCGAGGACTCAATGTTGATCCCGCAGCTACAGATCGACGTTTTTTGTCAGATCCCACGGTATCGACCTATGTAGGTGACACACCGATTTTTGCAAACTTTGTCCTAAAAGACGTTAAGCGAGTTGAGGCTATGCGTGGACCCCAGGGTACTCTTTATGGGTCAGGATCATTAGGAGGGACTGTACGGTTTGTTATGAATGAGCCCAGCACAGAGGCTTTTGATGCTCGAATTGACACCTCAGTTGGTACTACATCGGGCTCGTCGGGACAAAATTTCAGTGCCGACATGATGTTAAATATTCCACTTTCAGAAGATTTGGCTCTAAGACTCAGCAGCGGCATTGTGGATAATGACGGCGTCATCGATTATGTTAATGTTTATGCCACTGACAACAATGGTACGCCATTGGCAGAGGGCGGTGATCTCGCATATGGACAACCTGTTTACACCAATAACAAGCAAGCTGATACCGTCGATGTTGGATACACGCGAGCGGCTCTGAAATGGGCGCCCAATGATAATTTCGAAGCTACGCTAACCTATATGAATCAGAAAGGTGACTACGGTGGTCGACGTCAAGCAACATCGGGTCCAGATGGGTGGGGAGATTACTATGGGGATTATGAAATTGGGGCGGTCATTAACGAGCCCTCCTCGAACGAATCTGAGTTCAGTAGTTTAGAAATGACCTATGATCTAGGTTTTGCAACTCTTAGTTCAAGTACGTCTCAGTACGAACGCACCTATGAGGGAATTAGTGATAACACTGGCTTTTTTGCTGCCAAAGGTTGGCTCCTCTACTATGGCTATGGTTACATGCCTCGCCCTGCCATGGCTGCGGAACGTCAAAATTCTGAGAAAGCATTTGTTCAAGAATTGCGCCTAGTATCCAATGGCGACCAGAAGATTGATTGGACAATTGGTGCGTTCTATATGGACCAAGAGGCTTCGGCCGCTCAGCAAACCAGAGCTAGAGGATTTCAAGAATGGTGGGGTGCTGCAAGTGGGTCAGAGCCATACCAAGGTTATCTAGCACTCCCTCCATACAGTTATATTGGCCTGTACTATAATCCAGACTCAAACATTACATTTGACTGGACTCATGAGAGAGATTTCACTGATTTTGCACTCTTTGGAGAGGTAACATGGAATCTGTCGGATAGTCTCGCGGCTACCATAGGTGCGCGTTATTTTGATAATGAAGACAAAGTAACTTCACAAACCTCATTCCCTATTTGGTATGCCTATAATCCCGTAGTTGAAGATAAACAGGAAGATAGCGACACCCTACTAAAGATCAATCTAGCCTGGGATTATAATGACAATACAATGGTCTATGGAACGATCTCTGAAGGCTACCGTCGAGGTGGAACTAATGCTGCACCTGTAAGACCTGATGTAAGTTATCCTAATGATCCAGAATGGAGTAACTTTGACAGTGATACTGTCATGAATTACGAAATTGGCTTAAAGGGTCAAATGGATAATATCAATTATACAATTGCCGCTTTTTATGTCGACTGGTCTGATCCCCAGGTAAATGTTTCTACCCCCTCTGGGGCCTACTATGCTGTTGCTAATGGCGATTCAGCCGCATCCAAGGGTCTGGAGACAGAATTTAACTGGGCTGTGTCTGATTCTATTACTATATTCGGTGGTTATACTTATGTAGATGCTGCGTTGACAGATGATCTGTATCTCCACGATGCCAGTGAGTTAACGACAGGCAAGTCAGAACTTCGAGCAACTGATGGGGCTCAACTTCCCGGAACGGCTAAAAATACCATAAATATAGGTGCAAAGCATATAACTACTCTAGACAGCGGTCTTTTACTAGTTAGCCGGGTAGATGGCTATTATCAATCTGATGTGGAGAATTCGATCTTAAATATCGATCCTGATTGGGCAGCAACACTACCCGGTTTTGATTTATGGTTTGCTTCCACAACGCTGGTTGGTGACCATTGGTCTGTCTCTCTGGTTGGGAAAAATCTCTTCAATGAACGTGGCACCGTGGCAACGTATAAAGAGGAGTACATGACATCAGATGTAGCTAATGGTTTTTATGGCACAGGACAAAAAGACTTCATTACTGCACCAAGAACTATTACTTTAAAAGCTAGCTATCGCTTTTAGTAGTAACTTTTATACAGTAGTTGAGCTCTTCTCAGCTACTGTATAAATTTAATCTATATGATTTAACATATAGGTCAATCAACCTGAAATAATAAATGCTATGCAGCTTAGTGCTTTGCAACTTTACTCTCTATCCAAGTCTGCCCTTGAGCAAAATGAGGTAGAAAAATCGATTTTTTCTTGCCGAGCACTTAACTCTCAGTTCCCCGAGTTTTTTGAAGGTTGGTGGTTAGCTGGCTGTATTCATCTACGGCTAAAAAAATCTGAAGCTGGACTGATATCGACCTCTAGAGCTCTCTCTTTAAAGCCTAACGATCCCCTCGTTCTAATGCAGCGAATCGAATTTCTATCGCGGTTAGACAGGGATAAAGAAGTTAAAGAGACATTGGAAGTTCTATCAAAGTTAAAATTAGACAATGCTGCTGTTCACGCTGATATTGCCTTACTACTTTCAGTAGAAGAAATGCATGACGCAGCGATCAGACATTATCTCGCGGCTCTCCATTATGAGCCAGGTAATGCCTGGCTACACTACAACATAGCTGCGGCCTATAGGTTTACCGGTGACATTAAAAAATGTGAGGCGAGTTTAGATAAATGTTTAAGTCTAAATTATCTAGATTCTGAAGCTCAGTCGATGCGTTCATCTCTACGAACTCAATCTCAAGATGATAATCACATTGAAGAGCTCATTCGTGCATATACCGACAACACCATTACAACTTCTGCTCGATCGGGAATTTGCTATGCATTGTCAAAAGAACTTGATGATTTGAATGAGCCTGAAAAATCATTTGGCTATCTTAAACAGGGGTCAGATATACGTCGAGTAAATATGGCATATGACGTTAAAGTCGATGAAAATATCATGTCTTTTATCAAGCAAACGTTTGACTCTGCTAACTGCGTACAAAAAGCCATTCCCAGATCTGGGATTCAACCGATTTTTATAATCGGACTTCCTCGAACCGGAACCACCTTACTCGAACGTATATTAGACAGCCACTCAGGGATACAGTCCAGAGGGGAGTTGGATGTGTTGGGCGCAGAAATAGCCAAACAAACCGCAATAAGTGCTAATAAGAGCAGCCTATCTGCTTTAGATATGATTAATCAATGTAAAACCATCGATCTAGACGAACTCGCCGATCGTTATCTGAGTAAAGCTGTTCCAAACAATCACGATGGTGGTTATTTCATTGACAAACTACCACTTAACTTTTTATATGCTGGACTTATTCATCGGGCATTACCTGCAGCAAAAATCATTAGTCTAACGCGCCATCCGATAGCCTCATGCATGGCAATGTACAAGCAACAATTTAGAGACATATACCCATTTTCCTATGATCTTAGTGATCTTGGTCGCTACTTCGTAGCCTATTATCAGTTGATGAATCACTGGCATTCAATCATGCCTGGCGCTATTCATTCAGTGAGTTATGAAAATCTCGTCACTGATACAGAAAAAGAAACGAGGCAAGTATTAGACTTTTGTAAATTAAAGTGGGAACCAGAGTGCCTTAAATTTTATGAAAGCAGTACTCCCTCCACTACCGCTAGTGCAACTCAAATAAGGCAACCCGTTTATTCTCAGTCCATTGATCGCTGGAGAAAATATACTGACCAACTTGGTCAACTGAGTACGATTTTAGCGGAGGCCGGTATCGATGTTCGCTAGGTTTACTGCTATGTCTAATACCCCATACCATTTTTACGGAAACTTATGTTTACTGTTCTTTATAATGCTGTCGAGTACCTTTAGCTCAGCAGACACTGAAATCCAAGTCACTATTAGTGAATCCAAGATCAAACAATTTCAAGTGTTGGTCGATACCCATCGCTTAACCAGGACTAGCGGCAAGCAAATGGGTAACTTACCCGATATGAAATTTGATTTGGTTGTCTCTGATGATGGCCGCGCAATTCCCTCTAAACGAGGGCTGCAGGTCACCCAAAGTAAATATTGGGACATCTTATTTGAACCAGGCAGTTGGTACCTTCGCGATCAAAAAGTAAATATTGTGCTGCCAATGGCTTTAGTTGGCAAAGGTGAGAACTGTACGCATCAGGGTATAATGATTATTGAAAATAATTCCGCAAGCTACCAAATTGCTACTGAAACCTGTCAATACTTCCAATTTAATGCCCTGGGAGGTACCAAAATTGAAGTCACCACTAAAAAGACCAACAATAGCGCCATAGTTACAACCGCTTATGTGAGCGAAATCAATAATCGATTGCCGGAGAAGTCGATAGATGATATCGGGGAGGACTACCCAAATCTTAACCCAACTGTTTTTTCGCAGTTAGATTATGTTCAATCCTCTTCAATGACCGCCTTTGGTACTGTTTTGAAGGGTACGCATTACGTAAGTAACTGCGCTACTCGAGCGTCCGCTTTCCCTGATTGTTCCCATATGCCTCTCCCGGCTTATTCGCTTGCGAAATCTATCATCGGTGGCATTGGATTAATGCGTTTAGAAGCACTAAATCCTGGCGTCAAGGATATTCTAGTAAAAGATTTGGTGCCGGAGTGTTCAGCCTGGGGAACTATCACCTTAAAGCATCTATTAGATAATACAACAGGACGCTATGGCAGCAGTCAACCTCATAGTGATGAGAATAAGCATCTGATCCCTTTCTTGAACAAAACTTCAGCACAGGCAAAAGCAAAAGATATTCTACAAGGGCCC
>FLMP01000249.1_pt1 | contig 16004 bp, 17 predicted proteins | sample 887161 | NCBI WGS metagenome assembly FLMP01 (sample SAMEA4017660, study PRJEB14154) | seawater metagenome
GAAGAGGAGGACGAAGTGCCTAAAAAGCTCGCCAAAGAGGGCGATGATAGCGGCGGCCTCGCTGGCGAAGAAGCTCCTGCGCCTGCTTAACTAGTTTTTTGTCGCCCCTGCTTTGCCCTCAGTGTAACGAACAGGTATCTTCCACTAATATGGACACGCATTTCACTTATAAGTTAGAAGACCTCGGAAATCTAGAATTCCTGGGCACTCCTCTCGCTGTGATTGGCCACCCGATCAAGCACTCTGTAAGTCCCGCCATGCACAACGCGGCGATTGCTAAGCTGCGTCCAGCCAATTCTCGCTTTAACGACTGGGCTTATTACCGCTTCGATATCGCGCCCGAAGATTTCGCTGAGGCCGTCCCTCTGTTTTATAAAAATAACTTCCTCGGTCTCAACCTTACCATCCCGCACAAAGTACAGGCCATGGACTTGATCCATGGCGTTTCGGCCGACGGTGAGCGCATGGGTGCAGTCAACACTCTAGTCTGGGGGGAGCACGGCTACGACGGTTTCAATACCGACGGCTACGGCTTTAAAAATGCGCTTAAGGCCGATCTCGGCGTCAAGCTCCGAGGTTCTACTGTTATGCTACTGGGCTCCGGTGGTGCGGCACGTGCCGCAGCAGTGCAGTGCATCCTAGATGGCTGCAAAAAACTCTATGTCGGCAACCGCAGCGTCGAACGACTCGAACAGCTCATGGCGGTCTTCCAAGCTATGCCTGGTGGCGATTGTGCGGAAGCCTTTGCACTGGCCAATCCACCCACTGATCTTCCCGAGCAAGGCGTGCTCGTCAACGCTACCTCCCTTGGTCTCAAAGAGACCGACCCTGCACCATTTGACGTCCGGATATTGCCCAAAACATGGGCGGTCTACGATATGATCTACAATCCTGATGCCACTCGCTTACTTCTAGACGCGAGGTCACATGGTCTTCGCGCCGCAAACGGGCTCTCGATGCTCGTGCACCAGGGTGTCCGCTCCTTAGAAATTTGGTCCCACGCCGAAGCGGACGCTCAAACCATGATGCGCGCCGCTACTCACGCCCTTGATCTGCCCCCGCGTAACGATTAGAGAGTTTCCATTATAAAACAATAGTAGAGGGGTATGTGAAATGCCCGCAGGGTGCTAAGCTAAACCACCACTGGGCATCTCATATGTAAGCGCGATCACGGAAACTCCTTTTGAACTTCTTCTTGCTGGCTCAGTGAATCGCGATCTCCTCGAGCACTTGCCGTTTGGAATTTTGTAGGGCGGGGTTGAGGATTTTATCGAGTAGAATCTGGGCTTCATCGGAGCGACCGAGCTTGCCAAGCACACGGGCGTGGTGGAGATCTAAGATTTCGACTTGTAGGGCGGTGGTAGCTTGCTTGCTCACTTGCTTCCAGTGGAGTAGAGCATTTTTCCAGTCGGGGCTGTTGAGGTCGTAGTAGGCTTCGCCGAGACGCATTTGATAGTCGAAGCTGTTGGGCGCTAGCTTGGCCGCTTTGCGAAAGGCTTTAAGCATCTCTCGCTCTATGGCATCTTGAGTGAAGACGTCGCTTTCTATGAATTCATCTTTGAAATTGTAGATCAGTTGACCAAGCGCGAAGTGATAGACTGCGGTCTCTGGCTCTAGGTCGACGGCTTGCAGATAGAATGTGAGAGCGGCTTTGCCTTTGCCCTCTTCCGCAAGGTGGTTGCCGATCTGTTGCTTGACTACAGCGATCTCGGAGTCGAGCTCGTCGGCTTTTAAGAACGCGAGGAATGCTTGTTCATTTTCCTGTACGCGGCGCAGTAATTTGCCGTAGAGAATGTAGGCGCTGACATCGTCGGGCTGATCAAGCAGGTAGGCGCGATAGGATTGAACTAGCTCGTTAATTCGACGGTCGAGGTCATCTTCGCTGTAGAACTCGGGGTCTTCGGCGATCTTTTGGTAGATCTGGGTCTCTTTCTCTGCGATATTGAGTAAGCGTTTACTGGCTAGGTCGGAGCCGTATGTCAGACCAAGAGTGCAGAGTGGCAGTAGGCAGAGAGCAAAAGTGTTTTGGCAACGTGGCATTTCTATCTTGAGTTATGGGGCCTCAAGACGGACTCGCCAATAAGAAAGCGTTCCGCCCGGGAAGGTAAGAGTCACGCAATTTGTACCGAAATTTTTCTTTGCCTTCATTAGCTGTACCTAAATATTGATAAAACAATGCCAAGTGCCACGGTCGAAGATTATATTAAACATATTTACCTTATATCCGAGAAGCGGGCTTCGGGAGATGTGGCAATGGGTCAGGTTGCTGAAGCGCTCGGGGTAGTGCCGGGTACAGCGACGACGATGGTCAAGGCTCTCTCGGATGCGGGCTTGGTCGAATACGCGCCACGTGTCGGTGTGCAATTAACCGAGCCAGGTCGCAAGCTCGCGCTGCATGTCTTACGTCGCCACCGATTGATTGAACAGTTTCTAGTCGAGGTCTTGGGTTTCGACTGGTCGGAGGTACACGAGGAGGCAGAGCAGATGGAGCATGTCGTCTCGGATCTTTTACTGGAACGGATCGATCTCTATCTTGGGCATCCGACGGAGGATCCGCATGGCGACCCGATTCCTTCAGCAGAGGGCGAATTGATACATGGGGCGGTAGAGACATTGATGGAGTGTCCGCTGCAAATGAAAGTCACTGTTGCTCGGATTAGCGACCAGGATCCGGAATTTCTTAACTTCATCGCAGAGTCAGGCCTGAACCCTGGGGTCACATTGCGTGTGAAGGCACGTAGTGAGCGCGCAGAGTCTGTAGATATTGATTTGATCGGTCGTGGACATTCGTTGACACTAGGCAAAGGAGCGGCGGTGAAGATTCAAGTACGGCCATAGTCTGATATTTAGCCTATTCATAGAAGACGAGAAGAAACTAAGCTATGAAATTTTATTTAAAGCATTAATTAAAAATAACTTATATAGATTATGCCAGAAGGAGAAATCTCACAAAAAGTTCCCTTAGTTAACCAAGCAACTGAAGCTACCGTCGTCGAAAAGATGATGGAAGCGCTCACGCTCTACGGGATGAAAATTATTGCTGCAGTCGTTATTATCGTGGTCGGTCTGTGGATCTCCAAGATAATCAAAAACTGCTTTGTGAAGACACTTCAAAAGAAGGAAGTCGACCCCACATTGGTCGGTTTCTTTGCCAGCATGCTTCATGGCGGCTTAGTCATATTTGTTGTCATCTCTGCGATCAGCAAGCTTGGTGTGCAAACTACCTCCTTCGTTGCTGTGATTGGTGCCGCTGGTTTGGCGGTCGGCCTCGCACTGCAAGGTTCACTCTCGAACTTTGCAGCGGGTATCTTGCTCATTCTCTTCAAACCATTTAAAGTAGGTAATTTCGTCAAAGCAGGTGGTGAAGCTGGCGTGATTGTTGAAGTCGGTATTTTCACAACTGAGATGAAGACTCCTGACAACGTGCAAATCATCATTCCAAATGCTACTATCATGGGCAGTGCGATTACCAACGTCTCCGCGCACCCCACTCGTCGTATCGATATGACCCTTGGTGTCGGCTATGGTGATGATCTGAATAAGGCTAAACAAATTATGGAAGACTTGCTCTTAACCGATGAGCGCGTGCTCAAGGATCCTGTCGTGACGATTGCGGTGGCTAATCTCGGTGACAGTAGTGTCGAATTCGTGGTACGCCCATGGGTTAATTCGGCAGATTATTGGGCCGTCAAATCTGACTTTATTAAGGCAGTCAAAGAGAAGTTCGACGCCGAAGGCATCAGCATCCCTTATCCGCAAAGCGATGTCCACTTGTTCCAAGATAACGCTTCTTAAGTTTACGAAGATTTCTATTCTCAAAACCGCCGGTATAAGCCGGCGTTATTTATTGGTGTGTGAGTGCCGATCTATTAGATTACCGTGAGAGTGAGTATTGAATTAAAAAAATGGAGGTATGCGCTCCCGCGCGTTCGTCAGTGGCGTATAGGTGGATGCTTAGGAGCGCGTCCTTCCATTAATTTAGTATGGCTTGCCTTGTCACCTATTCTAGGTGCTGCGCAGGCGATACCTGATCAAATCGGCTATGAACTTTCGATGCGCTACACGCCTTATGCAGATGGCGCTGCGATAATCGATTTCGCGCAGATCGCTACTAACACTATAACGGAAGCGGAAAACGCTTTCGACCAACCCCTTGCTAGCCTACACCTTGCGCTCGATCCCGGTCACGTTGGTGGCATCTGGGCAGAGTGGGAGTGGCGCAACTTCCGTATCTCCAAAGAAGACCACTGGGTGCGCGAGGGTGAACTCGTGCTCGAAGTCGCGTTACGTATTCGTAATCATCTAACAAGGCTCGGTGCTAAGGTCACGCTGCTCCGTGAGGACTACCAGCCGATCAATCCGAAGACTTTCATTGATTATTGGGCGCTTGCTGCCGCAGAGGAAATGCCTCCCACGGAGCTATCGCTCAAGGAGCATCTCGATCACGCAATGGCTGTCCGCAATCGTGCCATATACTTGGCCATCGTTAGGGACGAGATTGCCGAACGGGCCAGGTTGGTCAACGAAGTCATCCAGCCTAATGCTTTGATCTCGTTGCACATTAATGCGGCGGCGTGGCCAGACGAGACCGCGAAGCAACTTGTTGATAGCGACCATGCGCATGTTTTGATCTTTGGCTGCCTGAGTGAGGTAGAGCTCGCCTCGCCTCAGCAACAACTGCGCCTTGCTCTAAAGTTAAGCAACGGCAGTGGCCCAGTTGAGGCGCGGCTGGGTGCCGCTCTAGGCTCCGCTTTGGTCGAAGCAACGGGCTTACCCGCCTCAAATTATTTAGGTCGTAACGCGGTCCGTATCCTTCCTGTAGTGCCGTCTCTTTGGGCGCGAAATCTTATGCTACTCCGCCTTGTCGATTGTCCGACTGTTTTGATGGAGCCGTATATTGCCAATAGCCATAGTAGCTATGCACGAATCCAAAAAGCACTGAGCGCAAGGGAATACCACGAGCCGCTCCCAGCAGATGACATTCTGGTCGAATATGCGGATGCGGTGGTGACTGGAGTGCTGCGCACTTACGAGCGCAATTAGATACAAAAAAAGCCCGCGCAGCGAAGAGGCTGGCGGGCTTGTAAAAAGCTTTATTGGCAAGGGGTATCCGGTGGATGCTCCTGCATTAAATCAAGTCTTTGACTGCTTCGCGCTCTTCGGCCAGCTCTTGAACGGAGGCGTCGAATTTGGCGCGGCTGAATTCGTTAAGTTCGACGTCGGCCACAATTTCCACTTTCTGGCCATCGGTGCGGCAAGGGAAGGAGATAATAAGGCCTTCGGGTGTGCCGTAGCTGCCGTTGGAGCAGAGGCACATGCTGAATGTATTCCCGGCTGCGGTCGGTGTGGTCAGCGCGCGAACGGAATCGACAATGCCGTTGGCTGCGGAAGCTGCGGAAGAAGCCCCGCGTGCCTTGATGATGGCGGCGCCACGTGTTTGCACGTCAGGAATGAAGGTGTCTTTGAGCCATGCTTCATCGCCGATCACTTCGGCTGCTGATTTGCCGCCGATTTGTGCGGAGTAAGCATCGGGATACTGCGTGGCTGAGTGGTTACCCCAGATCGTCATGTTGGTGACTTCAGCCACATCGACGACTGCTTTTTGCGCGAGCTGCGTTTTGGCACGGTTCTCATCAAGCATAGTCATAGCGAAGAAGCGGTCGCAAGGCACGCCCTCGGCATTGTTCATGGCGATAAGGCAGTTAGTGTTACAAGGGTTGCCGACTACGAGTACGCGTACATCGGCAGCAGCATTGGCAGCAATTGCTTTGCCTTGGCCAGTGAAAACCTTCCCGTTGATGCTGAGTAGATCGCCACGTTCCATACCTGCTTTGCGTGGAACGGAGCCGACGAGTAGCGCCCAGTTGACGTCCTTAAAGCCTTCGTCCATGTCGGTCGTGGCGACGACATCTTTGAGGAGAGGGAATGCACAGTCGTCGAGTTCCATGACGACGCCCTTGAGTGCGTCGAGGGCGGGTGGGATTTCAATTAGATTTAGCGCGACTGGCTGGTCGGGTCCGAACATGGCACCCGATGCGATGCGGAAGAGAAGGGCGTAGCCGATGTTGCCAGCTGCGCCAGTGACGGCTATACGTATAGGTTGTTTGCTCATAATAGGTTTTAGATACTTGTTTAAAAAGACGTGGGATGGGATACTTCCCTTGGCACAATTCAAGCGCCTAAGGCTTTGCAGCAGCAGGTTAGCTTATTTTTTGTTAAACAAAAAGCGGTGCTAGGTCGGCGTAGCCTTTGCGGATCATCTTCTTGGTGCTTTCCCAGTCGATACAGCCGTCAGTGATCGAGACTCCGTATTTGAGGTCTTCTATGGGCTGAGGAAAGGACTGGTTGCCGAAGCCGAGGTTACTCTCGACCATAGCGCCAATTACACTGGTTTCGCCCAAGCTCTGGCGCACGATCTCGTCGAAGACCTCTGGCTGACGGGCGGGGTCTTTGCTGCTATTAGCGTGACTGCAGTCGGTCATGATTGCGGGCGTGAGTTGGGCGGCTTCGAGTTGCTCGCGGACTTGGGCGACATCTTCAGCGCTGTAGTTGGGGCCGTGAGAGCCACCACGAAGTACGACGTGGCAGTGTGGGTTGCCCTTCGTGGTAAGGGCGTTGGCCCGGCCTTCGTTATCGATACCGAGAAAAGTCTGCGGCTGGCTGGCCGCTTTGATTGCATTGATCGCAACAGTCAGGCCACCGTCGGTGCCGTTCTTAAAACCGAGTGGCATGGAGAGACCTGAGGCCATTTGGCGGTGTGTTTGGCTCTCGGTTGTGCGCGCGCCGATCGCCGACCAACTGATAAGGTCGGCTATGTATTGTGGCGTGATCGGGTCGAGCAACTCTGTCGCGGTAGGCAAGCCGAGCTTGATGATGTCGAGGAGGAAGCGGCGCGCGATGCGTAGTCCTTCGGGAATGTCGCTTGTGCCGTCGAGCTTGGGATCCATGATTAGTCCCTTCCAGCCCACGGTAGTGCGCGGCTTTTCAAAATAGACACGCATCACGATGAGCATGCGGTCGTCAACTTCCTTCGCTAGCTTGGCTAGTTTCTCGGCATATTCCCGGCCAGCCTTAAGGTCGTGGATCGAGCAGGGACCGATCACGACGAGCAAGCGGCGATCTTTGCCGAAGATGATCTCGTTGATTGCGTCGCGGCTCTCAGCTACGAATTTATCAGCAGCGTCTGTCTTTTCGATCTCTGCGCAAAGAGCTAACGGAGTCGGGAGCAGCGTTTTGGAAGTAATGTTAATGTCGGTGACTTTTTTCACGGGCGGAATGAGTAAAGTAGCTTTGCGGCAGGAACAAGCCCAATTACTTGAACGATGTGAGTTGAAACTTTTAAAATGCAATCTACGACTCTTCTTATGGACCCTTCCAAAAGCTTTTACCAATACGCACCCGCTGCACATTTCCTCGTCACGGACGAAGATGCGGCGGACTTTTTGCAAAGCCAGTTTACTAACGAACTGCGGCCCTTCGAGTTGGGGCAGGCTACCTATGGTCTATGGCTGGATGTGAAGGGTAAAGTAATCGCCGACAGCGTGGTGATTTGCGAAGGGACGGAGCAGTTTCGAGTGATTAGCGAGTGCTGCGTTGGCGAGTTGATTACGACGCACATGAAGCGGCACATCATCGCGGATGATGTAGAGATCGAGCATTGCGAGTCGGGTTACGGATTCGAACTACCTACTCAAGCTGTTGAAGCGCTTGGTTTAGAGTGCCCGGAGAGTGGGCAATTTCTACGAATTGAAGGGGGGATTCTCTACTCTGTCCATGATTCCATATATAATATGGTAGTTCATACAGAGCCAGCGGCCAAACTTGCCTTTGAGAAATTGACAGATTTGGGTTTTATTGAATTATCCGCATCCGATCGCGGTCTTGCACGCATTGATCGTGGTAGGCCCTTAGTTCCGGATGAGATCGGCGCGGCCGATATGCCAGGGGAGGGCGGTCTGGAGCGTGATGCGATTTCGTTTACGAAAGGCTGCTACCTAGGTCAAGAAGTGGTTGCGCGAATGCACAACGTAGGCAAAGCGCAGCGCGGTCTCTTTGTGGTCCGTGGTGAAGGTGTGATCCCAGAGTTGCCGCTCGCCCTCACGAATAGCGACTCGAAGCAAGTTGGCGAACTGCGCACAGCCTATCTGGATGGTCAGACTTGGCAGGGCGTAGCAATTTTGAAAACACGTTTTGCAGGCGTGGGTGAAAATCTAAGATATGAAACCTATGAAGTGAGTGTTGTAAGAGCACTCCGGGAAGGACTTGAAAATGACTGATTTATCCAGCAACGAGGTGGCGGAAATAGCCTGCATTTTCGTGAACTTAGGTGCGCCTGAAAAGCAAGCCAGAGTGATGGCGTCGCAGTTGATAAAAAGAGCCGAGCAAATCGCTCAAGAGCGAGATATTTCAAAAGTCGAGGCGACCGAGAGCCTACTAAAACAAGTGCTTGAGGCGCGGCAGGGGTCTTAAGGTGGCTCTGAGATGGGCTTCGAGCGGTAAGCAAGTCTGAAAGGTTCAAAAAACCTAGGCTTAAAGCCGATTTTATATTGACGCTTCTGTCACTCGCTTCTCTTATCGGCGGCGGTCATGTGGCCATCAACCTCAACAACATAATTATATTATATGAACAAAGCACAACTCGTTGCAGAAGTACAAAAATCACTCGGTGCAGACACCTCCAAAGCAGCCGCAGAGCGCTCAATCCAAGCCGTTCTTGAAGGTATCAAAAAGGGTGTCAAAAAGGATAAGAATGTTCAACTCATCGGCTTCGGCACTTTCTCAGTAACAAAGCGTGCTGCTCGTGACGGCATCAACCCACAGACTCGCGAGAAGATTCGTATCAAGGCTTCCAAAGCTGTGAAATTCAAAGCAGGTGCTGGCCTCAAGGCAGTCCTCTAAGATTCTCTAGGACACGCTTCGCTAAGCGATTTCCAAACCGCATAGTTTAAACTTTCAAAACCCGCAGTTTCCATTCGGAAGCTGCGGGTTTTTTCGTATTAAAATTGGGATTCGCGCTCAGCGTGTCCGCCATTCAGTTGGAACGGTCACACTTGAGTGTGTCCCTTTATTCTACCGTATTCGTACGGCAATTAACATGACCACCCGCAAAAATTCCCCCTTTGCGGTTGCCAGTGACCCTTAAGCTATCCTTATTGAAAAGCTTTTAGAATCATTCTTCACTTGGAACCAGTATTATGGGCAAAAGCTTATTTGAAAAAGTATGGAATGCGCACGCCGTTCGCCAGTTGGTTAACGGTCAGACGCAATTATTAATTGGTACTCACCTTATCCACGAGGTCACGAGTCCGCAGGCCTTTGGCATGCTCCGTGACCGCGATTTGAAGGTGCAATATCCCCACCGCACCTTCGCCACGGTCGACCATATTGTACCGACCAACGAATCGGTAGAGCCCTACAGCGACCCGCTAGCACAGGGTATGATAGAGGAGCTACGTAAGAATTGCGCGGATAACAATGTCACTTTCTTCGACACTAATACTGGCAAACAGGGTGTTGTCCACATCGTGGGTCCCGAACAGGGCATCACGCAGCCCGGTACTACCATTGCCTGCGGGGATTCTCACACTGCGACGCATGGTGCTTTCGGTGCCATCGCTTTTGGTATTGGCACTAGTCAAGTGCGCGATGTACTCGCGACTCAGACTATCGCCTTGAACGAACTCAAAGTGCGCCGAATTAATGTGAATGGCACCTTGCCTCCTGGCGTTTATGCTAAGGACGTAGTTTTACACATCATCCGTCTCCTCGGTACACAGGGTGGCACTGGCTACGCCTACGAGTATGCTGGCACGACATTCGATAAGTTCACAATGGAAGAGCGCATGACAGTCTGTAATATGTCGATTGAGGGCGGTGCCCGTGTTGGCTATGTGAATCCTGACGAAACGACTTTCGAATACCTCAATGGCCGTCCCTACTCGCCGAAAGGCGCGGCATGGGATGCCGCGGTTGAGCAGTGGAAGTCATTCGCCTCAGACGCAGATTGCACTTTTGATGACGAGGTTGATATCGACGCTTCGCAAATCCAGCCCACCGTTACATGGGGGATCACTCCTGGGCAAGGAGTAGGCATTGAGGAAAGTATTCCAGCTATCTCCGATGCGCCCACTCAGTCTGAGCGGGATTCCGTAGCTGAAGCCCTTGAATACATGCAATTCGAGGGTGGCAGCCCAATTAAAGGCAAGAAGATCGACGTAGCCTTTATCGGTTCTTGCACGAATGGTCGCCTTTCCGATTTTCAAGAAGTCGCCAAATACGTGAAAGGGCATAAGGTCGCCGAGGGCGTGCAAGCCATCATCGTCCCTGGATCGCAAGTCGTGGCTAAGATCGCCGAAGACCTAGGCTTGGATAAGATCTTCATTGAGGCGGGGTTCGAGTGGCGCGCCGCAGGCTGCTCCATGTGTCTTGCTATGAATCCTGACAAACTCGTCGGCGATCAGCTCTGCGCGAGTTCCTCGAATCGTAACTTCAAAGGTCGTCAAGGCAGTCCTACGGGTCGCACCATGCTCATGAGCCCAATCATGGTGGCTGCTGCTGCCGTGACTGGCGAAGTCTCCGACGCCCGTGATGTCTTTGGCTTCGCTTCAGCGGAAGTCTAGAAAGCATTTCTTCTTTTTAAATCCTATTTCTTAATTTTAAAAGTCATGTCCTCCACACCTATTAAAAAAGTCACTGGTAAGGGTGTCTTCGTCCCTGGCGACGACATCGACACCGACCGTATCATCCCAGCACGCTTCATGAAGTGCATTACCTTCGACGGTCTAGGAGAGTATCTCTTCCGCGACGTTCGTAAAACTGAGAGCGGCGAAGAAAAAAAGCATAACCTCAATGACCCGCGCTTCGCTGAAGCCTCCATCCTCGTGAGTGGTAACAATTTCGGTTGTGGCAGTTCGCGCGAGCACGCACCGCAATCGATCCTCCGTGCGGGGTACAATGCTGTGATCGCTGGTAGCTTTGCTGAGATCTTCTTTGGTAATTCGACGAACCTTGGTGTAGTCTGCGTGATCGCTAGCGATACTGACCGCAAAATCATTACCAGCGAGATTGAGAAGCAACCCGAGCTGGATATCACAATCGATGTGGAAAACCACAAGATCTGGTATGGCGACCAATCCGTGCCCTGTGAGATCAAGCCAGGCGCGCGCGATAGTTTGCTTAGTGGCAATTACGACCCGCTCGACGAACTCCTCGTAGGAGCAGGTGGAGTATCTAAGACCGCTGGCGCGCTACCCTACATGCAAGCGTGACACCGATAAGCAATCTGTTAGTTTTGTAGGCGGCTGTATCAAAAGCTAATTATGCGTTTTGCCAATAGGCGGGACTCTAATCCATATATCCTAATCTACAAATGGACATCTTCACCCACGCTGGAATTTTCATCTATCCGCTTGCGCTTTGCTCGGCAGTAGCGGTGTTCATCACCTTTGAGCGTCTCATCGCATTGCGTCCGTCGCGTGTCATGCCGGCGGCGATGGTCGATGCCTTTGTTTCGGGTCGTTTCGATGGCGTTCCCGTGGACTCGGTATCTGTAGTGGGACGTATCGTCGGTTTTCACCAATCGAGACCGTTGGATTCTGACTCGCTCAAAGCCTACGCGCGGCTTGAAGTCAGCCGGATGGAGCGTGGCATGTTTCTCTTGGAGGTGGTGATCGGCGCTGCCCCATTGGTTGGTCTGCTCGGTACGGTGACTGGACTCACGCAAGTATTCAGCGGCTTCTCTGCCGATACTGGTTTGCCCGATCCCGCGACTTTTATTATGGGTATCGCTTTGGCGCTGAACACTACCATTCTCGGATTGACCATCGCGATACCGGCCTTGGCGGCGCATGCCTATCTGCTGCGACGTGTTGAATCGATGGCTGCACGCATCGAACTTAGTCTACAAGCGCTCATTCAATCGAAAGAAGCCTAGGCTTTAGGAGAATGGACACGACTTCTGACTTGATCCGCCGCCGTCGAAGGCAACCCACAATCAACATCGTGCCTTTGGTAGATGTGTTGACCGTTTTGCTCTTCTTTTTTCTAGTTACGATGCAGTTCAAGCAAGTGAGCACTCTTAACATCACGGTGCCCAAGATCGAAACTGCGGGTGAAAATGAGATAGAAGAGCAAATTGTGATCGCAGTCAGCCCCGAAGGGGAATTTTATTTAAACGATCGACCAGTCGAGAATGCGGTTCTTGTAGCAGCTATGAAATTAGCAGGCGAGTTAACGCCAAATATGCCTGTCTTGCTGATCGCGGACGAGGAAGTACCGCTCAAATTTGTGACGGAGGTGATGGATGTCTGCCGTAGTTATCAGCTTAACAAGATTAGGCTGCAGTCTCGTTAATCGAGAGACGCTTTTTGTGGCGTCTGGTTCTTCATCGTTTATCTACGAAGTAGGGCTGGCACTACGGAGAAGCAGCGCCTGTTCCTCTGTCAAATTGGCCTACGGATCCGGTGCCGGTATTTGGTGGCCAGCGCCTCGTTGTGCTCGGCGCCACCGTCGGCGTTTTGGCTGACATAGGTGGGAGGCGTGAGGCCCATTGCAATCAGGTTTTCTATGATTTCCATGGAGAGCAAATTGAGTAGAAGCGCACCGCTCATCGTCGAGGTGGGCCCGACTTTGTAATCAAATCCAGGGGCATCGATCGCCGCGTCACCAGGCATCCCTCCATTATCCAACACGTAGTCGCCCAGCTCGTAGAGTTTTTTGCCTGAAATATGCCGCGACGTGGTAATCTTTGACATATCGAGCGATGTCATCACGACCACATCGAGTCCTGCAGACTTGGCTTCCATCGCCACTTCGATTGGACTGGCGTTCCGTCCCGAGTTTGAGATGACGAGGACTACATCAGACGCTTGGACGGCATAGCGGTAGGCGTAGCGTTGGAAGAGCCGTGCGCCGTAGCCTACTATTTGTTCTGGCCAACCGTCTGCTGGGTCGTCGATGCTGCTAACTGGCACTAGGCCGCCCGCGCGGCGCTCGATTTCGGCAGCTAAAATCTGCGAGTGCCCGGAGCCGAAAGTGTGGAGCACGCCATCGGCAGCGAGGCTTTTGGCGATACGCAAGCCTGCAGCTTTCAGTGTAGCTTTATTGTTTTCGTAGACGCTGGCTTGGAGCGCGAGTGAGGAGTCGTAGAATTTTCGTGCGAGTGACATAGGTGGAAAGATCGCAGTTTAAGTGCAGGCACGGCAAGTGCTTTCAATCTTAGCTTAGGTATCTTGCTTGTGCTACCTGTCAGTCTCGTCGCCTAATTCGAACAGGAAATCAGGGAGACCGATATTATATTCTACCTCGCGCACGGTAATGTGGCCAATTTTTCCCGTGCTTTCGTCGACGACTGTGAGTTTTTTTGGCTGGAAATAGGGATCTGTTTGATCAAAAAAGCTTATGTATTCGATACTGCGAACGAGCGTGCTACCTGCATCGTGCTCTTTGTAGAGAATTGCCTTTACCGGTCGATACCGTTCTGTTTCCCCAATTGGTTTCTCTTCCGTTTGAAGCTCCACGCGGTAAGCTTGGAACGTCGGGATGTTGAAATCAAACCCGTCAATCTTTCTGAAATGATATTCTGGATTGAGTGCGATTAGGTCGAATAAATTGGTGACAGCTTCTTCTCCGCTTAAGACGCGAGATCTATTTTTGGAAGTCTCTCTTTCAACTATAGCGATTGCTTTCCCGTCATAGATTATGTTGGCGCGGGCCGTTTTTTTTTGGTTTCGAATGGAAGCGCGGATGTATTTTTGTTCCTTGCTAGTTAACACCATTTCAAATGCATTACCACCTTCTACCTTTACGGTCGAATGGATGAGAATCGACACAGGCTTCCCTTGAACTTGTGCACTCAGGGAAGTATCGCTAACCAAACAGATAGCTAAACAAAGTAAGATACCCCACTTCATAGTTGGTGTATTCATATCAATCAGGGTTTAAACATAAAAGAAGCAGTTTGTGGAATAAACGGCTTCTTCAGCTTAATTGAAAGAATATTTATGTTTGGCGGCGCTTGAGAGCCATACAGGCAAGATTTAACATGCCAGTGATAAGCGCATATGTATTAGGTTCTAAGACCACTGTAAATCAGCGCTTAGCGTTGGAGCAGCTTCAAAAACTCTTCGTTATTCTTGGTCTGTGTGAATCGGTCGATCATGGCCTCGGCGGCATCTTCGATCTTCTGACCTGCGAGTGCACGGCGGAGGAATTGGGCGCCTTCAAGGTATTTACCAGACAGTAGGAGCTCTTCCTTGCGGGTTCCTGAGGCATTGAGGTTGATCGCTGGCCAGAGGCGGAGTTCAGCTGCTTTGCGGTCGAGCACCATTTCCATATTACCGGTGCCTTTGAATTCTTGGAAGATGAGCTCGTCCATCTTGCTGCCGGTCTCGATGAGTGCGGTCGCGATGATGGTCAGGCTGCCGCCTTCTTCGCAGTTACGTGCGGCGGAGAAAATTTGGCGAGGTTTTTCCAGGGCACGCACGTCGAGGCCACCGGTCATGGTGCGGCCACCCTTGCCAGATGCGGCGTTGTAGGCACGTGCGAGGCGTGTAATCGAGTCGAGCAGTAGGACGACGTCCTTGCCCGCCTCCACGAGGCGTTTGGCGCGATCGATGGTCAATTCGGCGAGACGGAGGTGGTTCTTCAGTTCTTCGTCGTTGGAGGAAGCGTAGATTTCGGCATTCACGCTGCGTTTAAAGTCGGTCACTTCCTCGGGGCGTTCGTCGACGAGGAGCACGAGGCAGTGGCACTCGGGATGGTTTTCGATCACGCCGTGGGCGATATCGTGCAAGATAGTAGTCTTGCCGGTGCGGGGAGGGGCGACAACGAGACCACGGGTGCCTTTACCAATCGGGCAAAATAGATCCATGATGCGAGTGGTCGCTCGGCCATCTTCGGCCTCGAGGCGGATCTGTTCGTCGGGAGCGATGGAAACCATCTGCTGGAAAGAGTAGCGACCCTTGCGCTCTTCGAGAAGGGCACCATCCACTTTTTCAATGAAGCGCACTTTGGGATTGGGGAAGCGGTCATTGTGGAGGGCTTTGGCTTCAATGAAGCTGCCTTGCTTTAGCTTAAAGCGCTTGATCAATTCACGCGGGACGAAGGGGTCGTCTGGCTTTGTCTTACCGTTTCGGGAGGGGTCAATCAGTTGACCAGTCTTGTTTTCCAAGATTTCTAGAATGCCGGAGACTTCGATCTCGTTGTCACGAGGTAATTCTTGATTCTGCTTAGCTGCAGATTCTTGGGTGCTGTCTGTTTGCACAGGGGTTTCTGTCGATGAATTTTCTTCGCTCATAGCATGGCGCGTGTGTGCTTTATTAAATTAGTAAAAAGGTGTGACTGGCTGTGGCAGGTCACATATTGGTGGAAAATTATCCAGAGCAATGTTGTGAGGTGCGTTAGAACGATTAGACCAATAACAGTCTCTCATCGGGTCGATCATCCACAGGGCTGATTTTCCATGTGGTTAATTGTCCATGCGGACAAATGATGCGGCGTTATGAGTAAGTTTTCCGTAACGCGATCCATAAATATAAGCGGCAATCATTTCGACCTGTCAATGACTATAATCTGGATGCTGTCGCGCTTCCGCAGGGAGCAAGATCTAGTGCGCCTGTCCAGAAAGACGCCTCATGTAAGCATAAGTCTAAATCGTTAATCTAGCCAAAGTGTCGAATCATCGCCTCAGTGCGGTAGTTGAATATCCGATTCAGCTCTTTCTTTACATAAATTGCGCGGGCGATTGCGCCGAAGGGCCCGAATGGCATAATGTAGTTAATGTGGTCGACGAATCGCACGCCGGCTTCGACCTTGGATATCTCGTGGTAGTGGAACCAAAGCTTGTAGGGGCCAACCAGTTGCTCGTCTACGAAGGAGTGCCGCTCGCGGATATGCTTTAGCTCGCTCAGCCAAGTTTGCTTCCCTATCATCGGAATACCTACTCGATATTCGACCAGAAGGCCTTCGTGCATCTCCTCGGGTAGATCACTGACGATCTCGAAGAC
>FLMP01000255.1_pt1 | contig 15790 bp, 5 predicted proteins | sample 887161 | NCBI WGS metagenome assembly FLMP01 (sample SAMEA4017660, study PRJEB14154) | seawater metagenome
TCATGAACAGTAACCCCTGCATCTTCAACTGCGGTACGAATACTGCGCAATCTCAAAACCTCATCCCTTTCAGGCACCCGTAGATTACAAGTCCAGTCAATACCCACAGGTAGGGAAGAGAAGTTTTCACTTTCCATTGCAACCAAACCGGCGTTTTGGAATCCTGCTTCAATTAACATTGGTAGTGCTTCTAAGAGAATAGACTCTCCTTGTGCTTCTATCGCCCATTGGTCACTTTGCGGTAATTGATGTCGCATCAATGCAATCCCATCTACACCAGGCGTAGAATCATTGCCAATGCCTCTAATAATCCCACCATGCGATTGGAATCTAGGTCCATGGAAATATCGAAGATAGATGAATGCTGGCGTATGTATTAATTGACCCATAGGCGGCGTTCCAATCGCTGGAATCATTGCAATCTCTGCTTCAAGGAATGGGCAAATATCATCACAGTCTTCAACTAAGCGAACTGTCGCTTGATGATGTTCTCTTTCGCCGAATACTTCACCCTTTGAATTGGTTAAATCGCTTACCAATCGACATTTTACCCAAGAGATTTGGCCTTCTTGTTTATCTAAGAGAGATTCTACTCTAACGGTCATTTCACCTTTTAGTAATTTTACCGGCAATCCGAATTTAACATCTTCGAACCCTGCTAAACTGGTCTGAGGACGTAATAATAACGCATTTTCTGCAAACATTTCCAGTGCCATTACACCTGGGTGGTATGGGACGCCTTCTATTGCATGGTCGATTAAGAATGGATGATCTGCTGCACTTAGAGTAGATTGTGTAGTCAAGGTTTGACCCTCGTCTATCCTGTTGACTTTGTCAATGAATGGGAATCGAGTAGGGTCAGCTATTAATGCCGCCATTTTTGCAGGAAGACGCAAAGGTGCATCTCTAAAAACATCAAAGCGATTCATTATTCCAAGACTACCACAACCGATGACTCTTCTTTTACCACCAGCTAGTGCCTCATCAACAAAGATGGAAACTCCTTCTTCAACTGATAGTGTATCGATACCTGCTGCTTCAAAGACCGCTTCTATTGAACCTCTTGTGGCCATTCCAACATCTCTCCAGCCAGTCCAACCAATTGCAACCGCACGGCAGGTTCCACTTGCTGTCAAGCGCGACATTTCACTATCCAGAACACAATTGGCTGCTGCATAATCTGTTTGCCCACCGTTTCCAAAGCGGCCTGCTACACTGGTAAAACAGCAAGCGAATTTAGGATTATCACTACCACTTGCGTGGACTGCGCCCAATAATGCCCGCCATCCATCAACCTTGACACGAACTACATTGTTGAAAATATGATGTGATTTATCATTGACTAATTTGGAATCTTCAAGGCCTGCACCATGAAGAATACCGGTTATTTTTCTTCCGAGGTTGGCACCGAGTTCTGCCAAACCTTCTGCATCTGTCACATTGACCGAGCAATACTGAGCAGAGTTTCCTGTGCTAGTAATATGTTGAATTGTATTGAAAATATCAAGTGAGCGAGTATGGTTTTGCCACTCCTTATTCCACTCTACCATTGTGACCTTTCCTTCTTCACTGGCATCGGTCATAGTTTGACGCAATGTCATTTTCTCATCAGTGAGTTGTTGTTGTGACCAACCAATCCATGATTGACACTCTTCTATTAGGCTTGAGCGTCCTAGTAAAACAAAGTGTGCGCCTGCATCTGGACTCGCCTTAGAAACGCCGATTATAGATGCTGCTGTAACTCCAGAACCGCCACCGGATACTATCCAAGTATCCGCATTGGTTAGTGGTTCTCTTGGTGATTCCAAATCTTCAGCAAATGCGACTAGAGTCCACCTTCTCAAATCTCGATCGATTGCAATTTCAATATCGCCACCAAGTTCAAACAAATCCTCGTCAATAATTTGAGCTGCTTGGTCTGCTTGCAGGATTAATTCAGGATGTAGGTCAAAGGCTCTACAACGCAAGTGTGGTTGTTCAAAAGAATATGACTTGGTAACGCCTGTTGCCGCACTTTGTAGTGAATTGAATCTCTCTCCACGATTGCCATGGCGGCCATCCAGTGCGGTGATTGAAGCAACTATTCCAGTCGATTGACTTGCAAGTTTGCTATCCAATCCTTTCAACAATGAAAAGAAACCATGCGCTGACATAGCAATTTGGCTCGAAGGATAAGCGTCATCTGACCAAGACTCACTAGCCAATTTCAAGGAAGCCATATGGAGGACTGCTGTAATATTTTGTTGCTTTAGTTGCTCACATACTTCCTCAAGATGCTGTGAATTCTCTGGGTCGCATCTGTAAACAGTTCGACCCGATTCTTCTTGAGTTGACATATCTCTGATTGCAGATTCAAAACCAATCAATACCGTTTTCAATCCACGTTGCTCCATTCTTTGAGCGAATGCTTCGGAGATCCCCCAGCCATCAACTGTGATGACAACTGTACCATCAAGAGAAATCGGTTGGCTAGTCCCTAGGCATTCTTCAATTTCTATTTGCCATCTTCGCGTTGTTGAAACAATATCGCTGCTGGTTTGTTGTATTGCCGTCGTCTCCCCAACTTGTTGTGGTTGTGGCTGAGCCTCACCAACCACTGATTCAACAACACTATCGCCACCAACCATTTTGGTGATGTAGGCGCTAAAGTGATTCAAAGTTGGGTGGTCGCTGAGTACGAAATCATCGTCGACTGGCAGTGAGAAAATGTCTCTAATCTCCCCCATTATCTCTGCTTGCTTGACCGTATCAATCCCCAATTCACCTTCTAGGTCTTGGTCCATTTCGATGAAATCTGCAGGATAGCCGGTGTGTTTGACTACGACTTCAACTAATTTATCCACAATATCGGCTGAAGCGGCTGAAGAAGGAACTGAGGCTGGAACTGGAGATGGGGATGGACTCGATTCCGCTGCGGCTTTCTGCTCTACAGGTTGTGGAGTTGGAACTGTAATTGGGGTTTGTGCAACCACTTCACCACCCATCATCCGAGAGATATAGGCAATCATGTGATTCAGAGTTGGATAGTCAGATAAGACAAAGTCATCGTCGACTGGTAAGGAAAACTTCTCACGGATATCGCCCATTATCTCTGCTTGCTTAACAGTGTCAATTCCCAATTCACCTTCGAGGTCTTGGTCTAATTCAATAAAATCAGCTGGATAACCAGTATGAGCGACTACAACTTCTACAACAAGTGGAGTTATTTCCGATGTTTCTGAATTAGTCGCTAATTTAACAGCCGGTTGTGGCTTACTAATTTCGACTGGAGCTTGTGGTTGTGCTAGCGTCTCTATTGCTGCTTCTGCTGCTGGTGCGGCAATTACTGTTGTGGCACCACCTGTCATTTTGTTGATATATCCAATCATATGATTCAGTGTTGGATAATCTGAAAGAACGAAGTCGTCGTCAACTGGTAGGGAAAACTTTTCTCGGATATCGGCCATAATCTCTGCTTGCTTGACCGTATCAATACCCAATTCACCCTCTAGGTCTTGGTCTAATTCAACAAAGTCTGCTGGATACCCAGTATGATTTACCACTACCTCGATGACAGTGGTTACGATATCACCTGATACGGTTGCAGCGGCTACTGGAGCCGGTTTGTTTTGTTGAACGACTGGCTTTGAAACTGGCATTGATGCTACTGCAGGCGCTGAAGTTGAAACTGGAACTGGAACTACTGCCTTTGCAACAACCATCGGAGCAGGGTTTGGTTTTCCTTCAAAATCGGCGGTAATAGGCCAACTTTCTCCTTGTACTCCGCCGTGCAATTTATCATCAGCATCAACATAACAGACCAATTTATTTTGTAGTACTCGGAATACTACGTCATCAGTCCCCGCTAATTCTCTATTCCAGGCAAGGAATTTGGCACCATCGATTCTCTCTCCTACAAACGGAGTTCTCTTTACTAATGAGAGGGCTATTTGTGAGCCAAATCCTGCTGCAAAGCGAAGTCCATAGCGCAGATTTGGATATTCTCCACCTGTGGATAGATTCAAGTCTCCTAATTCCGGATCTTTTTCCTTGTGATTAGCGATAGGAGGAATTCTTCCTGTTTTCATCCCGTATAGCATGCTAGCATCTTCAATTCCAACTGCCATCGGATGACCAGTGAACCCTTTAGTATTGGAAATTACAAGTGAATCCGTACTATCACCGAATGTATCGCGTAGTGCTTTAACCTCGGATTGAGCGCTTCCTCCTCGGGCCGGAGTGAATGTTTCATGGCTAAAGAAGGCTGTATCAGATGCGAATTCATGCCGGTCTATTCCCCAGCGTTTTTCCATATCTCCAACGAAATTATTGACAACTCCTGCGACGTGTTCAACATCTAAGCGAGTTCCATGGAAGGCTGAGTTTGCAGTGGTTGAACCTAATAATTCTGCAATTGGTTGAACTCCACGCTTAGCCGCTTCAGAACTTCTCTCCACTACGAAAGCAGCAGCACCCATCCCTAAGATGAGCCCATTGCGTCGACGGTCAAACGGTAGTGCTGTTTCTTCGACTACATTGCCGGTTGCTGCTGCACCTGATGCTGCGAATCCTGCTCCGACCCATTCCCACATATCATCGCCGGTAACGTCGTCACCAGAGATGATTACCACTCGGTCTACGCGGTCTGCTGCAAGCCAATCTTCGGCAACACCAAACGCTGCAGTAGCTGATGCGCAGGCGAGATTAATTGTTGTATTTGGCCCACGAATACCAGTATATTGTGCAAATTGTGAATGACCCATATTGAGGGTTTGGAATAGATATCTGCGGTCAAATTGCCCATCACCATCATCGCCATTATTCTTGGCATGTTTCTTGGCCATCTGCATTCCAGGGAAACAAGAGGAGAATACAATTCCAGTTCGGTCTCTCTGTACTTGAGGAATTTGCCAACTTCTGATCAACCTAAGTCCACCTTTGCCAACTTGCTCAACAGGAGTTAGTGGTATGGCAGCATCACGGAGTGCTAGTAATCCGGCTGCTACGGCCAACTGTGTGGAAATATCCCATGCCAAAACTACCTTCGGATCTATACCAAATTCTTCTGAGATGTCAAAGGCAGATTTGAGACCCGCTAATTGTGGAATATCACTGAATTCAGTTGCCTTTTCCATATTGACTGAACCATCTCTCCCTTTGATTAGACGAACTAAGTTCTTATCGAGCAGTCTTTGTTTGTATTCATCTGAAACTTCGCTAATACAAGTTTCACCACGAACAAGGCGTTCAAATGTATCCTCGTCGAATACTTTCTTTCCACCAGGAAGGCCAAGAGAAACACCTGTGATCACATATGGGTCTGCTCTACGGTTTGCCATGGTATCATTTCCAGTAGCGACTACTGTAGTTCCTTGCTGTGAAATATTGGCACTAGGCAATTTAGTTAAATTGGTCTTGGCAGTCCATTGAGAGGGGACTGATGCAATCCAATGCGCTATATCCTCTACAGTTTGTGCACTGCTGACATCCACATCTGCCATGGTTTGGCATTCACTGGCAATTGTTTGTAGCAGATTAGCAATGGCAGAATCTGCAAGACCAAGCCCAAGACGGAGATTGACCATGCCATTACAGAACCTTGCTGGATAACCGCAAAGTGCTGATAGACGGTCTCCAAGGTAAGCATTCTTTGCTTCAGTAGCAATTTGCTCAGGGTCTTTTTGGGTGGAAACTGTTGTGCTTTGTGCTGCTGTTGTAACGGTAGGTTGAGCCGCACCACTAGGAAGTGGGCGGGCTGCTGTACGCAAAGATTCCAAAGAAGAACTTGTTTGCGAGGTTGAAATTATTGCTGCTTGATGTGCTTCAATCGGTCCAGCACGGAACGCTTCGGTCAATACAGGAGAATCTCCAGTTGGCCACTGCGGCATCCTACCCGCAAGAGCAAGCATTCCTAGAGCGGAAATAAATGAGGCAATTCCTCCCTGTTTTGGATGGTTAGTCATTATTGGTAGCGATGGTTGGTCCTCAAGAATTTGAGTTGCAAACATACTCAATGCTCGCTTTGGCCCGACTTCAATGAAGACTCGTGCACCTGCTGAATACATTGTTTGAATTTGAGTTGTCCACTCGACCGCAGATGCCATTTGAGGTGCTAATTGAGTAAGTATTGATTGCTTAGCATCTCCTTCTCCAGACATTGGATAAAATTGGCCATCTACATTTGCTGTTATTGGAATCGCTGGCCATCGTATTTCTAGCCCTTCTAAGAACCGGCGTAGCGGTTCATTGGCCGGTGCTACAATCTTGGAATGGAAGGCGTGACTTGTTGCTAGGGCCACGGATTGGAACCCACGATTTTCAAATTCAGCCATAGCCGCCTTTACCGGTTCGGTTTCACCAGCGATGACCGTCATCTTTGGCGAGTTCTTATTGGCTGCGATGACATATCCATCGACCTCTTCAATAATTGCTGCAACATCATCGTATGGTGCGCTAACACTAGCCATCAAACCTTTGTCAATTACTTCAACTGCGCCCATTTCAGTTCCTCTCGCTGCAGCTGCACGCAGTGCACCATCCATATCGAGAATCCCCGCTGCCATCAGTGCCGCATATTCTCCCAAAGAGTGTCCAGCAACCATATCTGGTTTGTGGCCATGGTCATTCAGCGCCTTCTCAATTGCCAGATCTGCAGTTAACATTGCAGGTTGAGTATATTCTGTTTGCTTCAATTTATGTTCCGCTTCAAGCAATTGTTGTTTATTCAATCCTGAACGAAGAATGAATGATGACAAACTTTCACCGTTCAAGACCTCGGTCATGGTAACATCGGATTGCTTCCAAACCTCTTGCACAGAAGTATATCTCTGCCATAGGTCGTGTGTCATCCCAACATACTGACTTCCTTGGCCAGGATACATGTGGGCAACCTTGGCTTGGGTTGGTAGCGCAGTATCATCGGTTAGTAGAATTCCTTGCGCTTGTAAGAAGCCCCATTTCTCTTTATCATCCATCGCTTTTAATGCAAGGGCGCAACGTTTGTTGAATTCAGCCCACGAGGTTGTAATAAGTGCCATTCTAATCTTATCTGAAGATGAATAATCTCCACTGATGGATTCGAGCGCTTGTGAAAGACGAAGTCCTCTTGGGTCCTCATCGAAATTCGGACCTTGGAAAGAAATAGATTCTATTTGTTGCTTAATTTGGCCAATATCGCTGCCAGAAAGCAATAACATTCCACCTTCAATTTGCTTTAATTGTTGATGTGTCATTGAAGGTGTTGCCGTGGAATCCAATATAGAGGCTGCAACCGCCTCGCCTGTTTGTTTACTTTGCGAACCATCCAGAGGCTGAGAATATGCATCCCATCTCTGTTGCCACTGCTGTGCCAATGGTGCGTGAAAATCCGGTTCATACCCTTCGAGAGCGACGTGGAAATTAGTGCCACCAAAACCGAATGCGGAAACTCCGGCTCGGCGCGGATTTGACTCAGGTCTAGGCCATTCCATTGCTTTGGTTGGTACGAAAAATGGTATGCTTCCCCAATCAACTGTTGGATTTGGATTTTCGAATCCTGCACTAGGAGGAATTGTTCTGTGGTGAAGTGCAAGAATTGATTTCATAATTCCTGCGATTCCTGCTGCTGCCTTTAGATGCCCAATCTGTGATTTTATTGAACCGACTGCGATATGGTCGCCACCATCAAATCCAGTCCAAAGGCGTGATAGCGTTGATAATTCAGTAGCATCTCCAACTTTGGTAGAGGTTCCGTGAGCTTCAACCAATTGAACGCTGGATGCATCATATCCTGCTTGGTTGTAAGCACGTGCCATCGCTTGTACTTGCCCTCTTTGACTTGGGGCGGTAATACCCTTGCCTCGGCCATCTGATGAGCCGCCGATTCCCCTGATTACCGCCTTAATTTCATCACCATCACGGATTGCATCTCCTAGGCGCTTGAGAAGTAATACACCTGCGCCTTCACCCATTACGAATCCATTCGCCTTAGCATCAAAAGGAGTAGAATGTGTAGCAGATAATGCGCCGATGGCACTGAACTTAGCAAATGTAGCAGGATCCATTGTTCGGTCACTCGCTCCTGCTAGCATTGTATCAACCTGTCTTGTTTGCAGCAATCTACAAGCATCCAATACGGCTGCCATAGACGATGCACAGGCAGCGTCCATTGCGTGATTCGGACCTTGTAAATCTAATAGATTTGCGACCCTTCCAGATACCACGTTAGCCAATTCTCCTGGCATAGTATCTTCGTCAATCCTCGGGGTACCTTTTACCACATCTTCAATGAATGAATCCATGTTTGAATCCGGTAAGCCGTATTGTGATGCCAATTGTTTGGTGTGGTTAGACCAAACTCGGATATTCGACATATTACGATTTTCTCCGCCTAAGGCATTTGCAAAAACTACTCCGGTTCTAACTCGGTCAATATCTTTTGATTCACCATCAAAGCCAGCATCTTCTATTGCATCGGCTGATACTGCGACTGCCCATTGCTGGCATATGTCAATCTGAGGAAGAGTTCCAGGGGGTTGCCTCCATCTTCTCCAATCAAATTCATATCCAGTGACCAATGCACCGATTTTTGAATAGGTGAAGCCTTCCTCCACAGCCCCGGGACCACCTTGTCTCCAGAAATGATTTGAAGGACCCGGCCATCTCCCTTCTGGAATTTGTTTGATGCTGACTTTAGCATCGATAATATTCTGCCAAAATTGCCCCGCATTTTCTGCATCCGGCATTATAGCGGCTATACCTATTACTGCAATCGGTTCAAAGGGCCCTTGCTCAAGACCTTCACATTCCTTTCCGTCAGCAGTAGTAATAGCCATACAATCACCACTTAGTTGCCCATGATACTTTGTGGTACCATCGTAATTGAGTAGCCAGCATCAACATAGATGCATTGGCCGGTAACACCGCTTGAAAGAGGACTTGCTAACCAAATTGCTGCACCAGCAACATCGGATTGTGTCACATTGCGGCGCAAAGGCGCATTGGCCTCTACATGGTCTAGGATTTTATCAAAGCCAGGAATTCCCCCAGCGGCTAGAGTTGGAATCGGGCCAGATGAAATTGCATTGATTCTGTGACCATCTGGGCCTAAGTGGCAAGCGAGTTCACGAGTCCAGCATTCCAATGCAGCTTTGGCCATTGACATTATTCCATAATTTGGAACGAAACGATTTGCCGCTGCATATGTTAGAGTAATTGTTGATGAATTTTCATTCAGATAAGGCAATGCAAATTTCAAACATCTTTGCAATGAATTCGCAGATATTGTCATCGCAGTGTTAATATCTTGATCTTCAACGAATAATATCGGTCTGTCAAAACATGAACGAGGAGCGAAACCGATCGCATGAATCAAAATATCCGCTTTCAGACCCGGATTCTCGGCGGAAAATGCATCGAAGAATTCTTGGGTATCTGCATCGGTTGCAACATCGAGAGGATAGAAACCTGCTATCTCTGGCAATTTATCCTTTAATTGGAAAACACGGCTCATAAATCTCTTCTGATAACCGAGATACAGCGTGACGCCTGATGCTGCTAAATGTTGGCATATCGCCCAAGCGATTGAATCCTCACTTGCTACACCAAAAACAAATGCGGTTTTTCCTTGTAGTCCGAGCATAACAACACCTGTACATTGGGTAGGTGTTGCCCACTACACCAGCCCTTTGACTGTTACCATTGATTAGCACCACAATATGGAGATTTTAATACCTTTACAAATAGCCCGACGCACCCCGAATCATATGGCAAATACGTAGTGCAATTGATGTGTTTTCAACTACACAAGGTGTTAGCGCGGAAAAATGATAGTACCGAGGTTACCGCGCAATTGCGAGCCAAACATTCACAAGTCATTTAGGAATGAATCTAAATCATCTTCTTCATCATTTAAATCGTCGAACATATCATCAAATTCATCCAAATCTTCAACAACTGGTTTAGTCACTTCTTCTATCTCTGGGAGATCGATAGCATGTACCGTTGCATCGTCAGAAGATCTCCTGCTGATTACCTTTAGGCCCAACACTAGAATGAATATCCCGAGAATACCAGCGCCAATAATAGCGCCATATTTCTTCATATCCTCGCTACTAAGTTCATCGAGTCCACCCAATCCAGAGATTTCATTAGGTTTTTCTACTACCAGAGTAATTAATATTTCACTGAACTCCGCATTATCGTCATTGGCACTTTCTGCACGAATAACCATCTGGACTCGTAATTCTTGAGTGACTGAAGAAGGCGCACTTATTGTCAGGTCACGAATTGAAGAAACTCCTCCTGCGGCTACGTCTTCAGCAACAAATGAGCCCAATGGGAAACTAAAACCACTTTCAATTAGTTCTGCCTCATTGGCAATGGATACTCTAATTTTATCTTCATCATTACCATAGTTGGAAAATTGGAATGATATGACTCTCTGTTCATCCAATTCCAAAGTTCTAGCGCTTTTGTCGCTCATCTCTAATTCGACCATCCCATAGGTAGAAACAGTGAAATCTCCTTCATATGAAGCGTTGGTATTTGTTGCTTCAACTAGAAAGATACCCCATGTATCAACTTGAGCATTCAGTGTAAATGAATAACTGGTATCTGCCGACAATTTTGTCGGACCTGAAAAGGTGATGGTGAATTCTTCTTCCTCACCCGCTTCTATTTCGAACGAATCTTCTGACAAAATCATATCTATATTATTTGCATCCCACTCTTTTTCAACTGAAATTGTCTCGGCCAATGATGAAGGATTACTTACTGTACAAACCAATTCCACCGGCTCGTAGTATGATGGGTGAACTTCCATTACCGGGTCAGTACCGCAATCGATCTCAACGCTAGGTCCAGTTGGCACATCTTGAGCCGAAGCCATTACAGACAATGCTGGAAGCATAAAAAATACCAGTGCAAAAGTTAGAATCTGACCCTTCCGCATACCTCTCACCGGTTGTGGGTTGAAGCACTCTTTCATCAATGTAGTGGATAACAGAGCCACAAAAACACCTATGCACGTATAGTATCACCATATAGCAGATTTGGCAAATCTTGGTGAGTTTTCCACATTATTTCCTCATCAACTCCAAGTTCCAACAGTTGTTTTGTCCTTTTTGGAACTGTTTTCGGACCTAATACTGCACCTGGGCGTTTCGGGTCATCCATATAATCGGTCTCTAGTAAGAATCCATGACTTGATTTTGCTATAGTTTCCATCAATTCCTCAATAGCTCCTTTGCCTATCAGCACACTTGGAGTGATTCCTTTGGTAATTTCTGCATCGATATTGGCTGGAGCATAGTGCCTTACTATTTTCTTGCAATCCATTCCAGACTTTATCGCCATTTGTGACAAATCCGAATATGTAGATTCCAATTCACCTTCAACGTGTAACTGCAAGGTAATACCTTCTTGACTAGCCAGATGCATTGTTTCCGATAATAACAGATTGGACATATCCCATACCTGATTTGATACTGGCCAGTGTGGCCGGCCTACTTCTCCAATAGCGTGCGCTTTTCCTTCATGGACAAACTCTAATGCAGCATCAATGCTATCACGATAATTATTGGCAGCATTTTCGATTCCTTGTTCGTTTTCACTTTTAATTGCATTATCTAATTGATGCGCAAATGCAGCAGGATGAGGGCCCAATACAACTCTAACTCCTAATCCGACTTCCTTGCGCACTGCTTCGGCCATCGAAATAGTATCTGCATATGTATCGCTATGTCCTTTTTTAGAAGTAGGTGGTGATGCGAAATCTGGACAATGAACTAGAACAAGATCAGTGCCTCCAAATCGTTCAAAATCACGAGCGGCCTCAAGAAATAAACCTTTACGGTTTAGATGGAAATGGTTGTCGGTAACCGGTCCATCCCATAATTTGGATAATTCACTCATAGCGTTCACCAATTATTGCCACAGAGTTATGGCTATTCTGTCTTGTGCTAAAACCAACGTTACAATCAAATTCTTTGGATGAAATAACCTTTTTCAGCGAATTTGCTTTTCCAATATACTGCTGCCATTGCAACCATATTAGGAGAATGTGCTCCAAGTGCAATACAGCGACCGTTTGGCCAGATGTTGAGGGTGATGTCATGCCTTGAGTCCTCAACGATAGTGCAGCCAAGACGAGCATCATATTGCGCCTCTCCTGCCCCGACATCTCCGACTATAGATTCAACTGCGATAGTTTCTTCAAAATTGAATGAAGCGACCATCGGACCTAATTCAGTAGCAAGTCCAGAACTATCTAGACCCATTTGTAAAAGAAACTCCTTTGCAGCTGCCCGAGCAGTTTCAATGCGCTGAGTACCATGAACTACTAACTTCCCATCCGCATCGATTACGATTGTTGCACGTGGTGCATCTAAGACTTTGATTACTACTCCACCTGTTGCTGTTCCACCCAGTTGTGCAACAACTGCATCTTGGTCAACTGGTGTTCGCGTAATAAAACGAACCAGTTGATTTTCAACTCGCACATCGATACCTTTTGGCGCCATAATCACTCCTCCTCTGTGTCATCCGAGTCGGGGGGGGATGAAGAAATCTCCTCAACCTCTTTTTGCCCATCCAACGCTGAATAAATTGCATTTCTCCACGGCATATGCATTGGTAAAATGAGTGTAGCATCATCACCATGTTGAATTCTTAAATCCGCTAATGCACCGCGTAATCTTGCTGCAAAGCGATTATCTCTTGATGAGGAGATTGATTCGTTTATTAGCCATTCAGAAAGTTGCCACCATGTCAATGCCAATACGCTTGCTGAAGCCATATTTTTTGTTACACCTTTAGGTGGTTCTCTCGCTTTAGAAACATTATTCTTCATTCGTTTGCGCCATTTCCCACCAAGGCTGATCATCCCCAGTAACTTTCTCCAATGGGATGCGGCTTTTGCTTCCTTACTCAGATACTCATACCATTCATCATCATCGGCCGTAGGTTCAATAAAATATACTGATCTTTCGTGACGCACAGCATTACGATGTAATCTACGTGGCTCAGGATCGGGGAATCTTCCTGAAATAACCCCTTCCAACTCTGTTACATCATCGAGGTAAATTGCCAATCCACCACCGGAAATAAGGCTGTAATTGAGATTAACCCCCGGCGACTCTGCTTCATCTATCTCTTCCTGCACCCACAGATCTACTACATCTGGTGATTCGAGCAAAGCGATTCCATGCCATGATTCTCTTGGCCTCATTTTAAGAGGAAAAATCACCGTAGGCAATGTACCATGAAGGATTATTTTTCCGCCATCTGGGTCAGACCAAACAAGATCATCCCATGAAAGAATAGGCTGCAAGATTTCACCTTCACTGCCCTTTAACCCAGTCTTGTAAAGCTTCAATACTCCATCCTTGGTCAAAGTAACCCTGGATTTCTGCTTGATTCCATTGAGGGAATGTTGCCATCGCTCTAGCCATTTCCGGATCTACATCTGATGGATGAGAAGAATGAGTTGGTAATTCAGCATAGACCTTGCCTTCTTCTTCATATTCACCATCACCAAAGAGGTCAGATGAATTGTCGTTATCTTGGCCGCGCTTGAACAATACTACAACGAGAACTGCTAATACTGCAGCAATAATACCAACAATAGCCAGTAATAATGCTCCCAGGCCACCACCTGTTGCTCCAAACCAACCGCCAGATTCCCCTTGAACCTTGACATTGAATTGATCACCTACTAGAGAACCATCGTACTCGAGGTCGCTAGATGAATTGTCAAAAATCATGTAATACATCCCAGTAGTAGCACTTGGGAACGCTTCAAGTTCAATCGTGAACCAAGCAGATTCCCCAATAGCTAACTCTTCAGTTTCGATCATTCCAACCTTTGATGGGATTCCATCATTGATTACTGATTTCACAATAAGACTTGCTTGACCTGCCATTGTACCTGTATTTCTCAATTCAACTTCAAGAGTCATCTTTTGCCCTACAGTAGGATTCAAAGGATTCATCTTTACATTTAATATGTCGAACTTTGCTTCTTCATGAATGAAATTGTAAATTGACTTGTGAGATACTTCTCCCGAAACCATATGTCCGACCGAACCATCTTCTTGTAATCCACCACCAAGTATAATTTGTGAACCGGCTGAATCAACACCTTCAATCCAGAAAATTATTTCAACACCGCTAATATCCTCTGGAGATGGGTCGAATTGGCCTTCTTCAAGTGGCCATAAATCAATACAATCACCTGTAGCGAAATATGAACCACCTGTCGGCAATAAGTCTAGATTTGCTTTCATTGGGTCGCTTCCATGTGTAGACCTATAACTACCCCATGCGATATCATTAGTTGGGTCATCAAAGAACTTCCAAGCGACTTGTACATCGCCTGGGAACAGCGCTTCTTGCTCTTCAATAATTACTTCAACATCGATACAGTGATAGTTTGATGTAGAGATATACCCTTCAAGTATTTCTCCTGTGGCTCCTTTCTTTGCCGTCCAAGAGTTGGTTGCAACGCGTGGAGAATTACTGTCTACCTTTATGTTAAAGGAGGCACATCCGAAGGAAGTGGAACCCGTACAAAGTCCAGAAGTAGTATCGATTGCACCATTTGGTAAATCGACCAACTCAAATGTATATCTGTAGTCATTAGTTACAGGAGGTGCTGTAATGTTAATATTGAACTCTCCACCTGTGAAGTTATGATAGAAAGTTTCACCCGGATATGCAATGTATCCCTTAGCACCATTCATAACACCATCTTCACGTGTGACCTTCAAAGTCATTTCAACCTCAGGCTTGATGTAAACACTGTCATAAATTCCGTCAACGTATGCGTATTGTCCAGCAAATGAGACCATGTCACCAGGATAAACGAATCCTTTTCTAATATCAGAGGTAAATGGTTCACTCTCATCAGCAAAGATTGGAGTGACCATCAAGTCATTCGCTTCATCAGTTCTGAAATCTAGTTGGATTCCGTCACTATAGAACCAAGATTGGATGTGGCGGCCAGAAACTGGCAGCATTCTATAACGTGGATTGTCCAAGTCTTGCATATAGAGGACTGGAGAGTTCAATGTATTTCCTTCACCCAGTACACCCCAATCGATCCTGATAGGTAAGTCGAGATAAAAGTCAGATTCAAAGGTGTTAACCAAATGCCCACCGTCCATTCTCAAAAGGCGTGGACCTTCGCTGTCTTCGCTTTCTGCGACGACTTCTATCCATTCGCTGTCTGTCCAAGCAGTCTCATTACGTGGGAAATACCATAGTGTCAGATCCTCACGAGAGTCATCTAAATCGATTCGAATGTAATCAACATCACGCCATCCATTATCATCACCAGCCTCTACTATCAGATGATATTCATTTCCAGCATACATTGTTTGATTCCAATCTCCTTGCCATTGTTGTTGATTGGAATTGATAAAGCGATTATCACTTGAATCATCGATGAAGAAGTTTCTGATAATTGGATTCTTTGATGACATTGAAACATATGTTACATGGTCATTGTCAAATCCAGGTGCGCCGCCATCAATTGGGTTGCCCGCTAAGTCAAATCCTTCAATCCACAAACTGACCTTTCCAACTGGGTCTTGACCCTCATTGGCATAATCGTTGTATTCACCGGAGTAGTTTGCATTTGGCACTCCACCATCACTGGTAAATGTGATACTGGTGTATTCATCAGCGGTTGCAAATCCGTCTTCATCTGCATCGTTATCGTGTTGAACCCAAATGTATAATTCTAAAGTTGCAGGAGGATTTGGTAAATCTTGAGCTTGCATTCGAATCTTCTGGTTTGCTGAAGGAACAACCCATGTATCGTCTATCAGTG
>FLMP01000257.1_pt1 | contig 15707 bp, 9 predicted proteins | sample 887161 | NCBI WGS metagenome assembly FLMP01 (sample SAMEA4017660, study PRJEB14154) | seawater metagenome
GAGTTCAACACAGAGTAGGTCGTCGGCAGCGTCAGGTGAGTATAGGAGGCAGATATTCACATGTCACATTCAAAAACATCATGGTGGATAGAAAAATCCCTTCCATCTCAACAGCGTACATGAAGTATCTCTCTCTCCATTTTGCCCTGCTCATCTTAGGCTGCCTTACAGCTCTCGGTGGCACTCCCATTGTTGAAAAAACCTTCAACGAAAAATATCCAGATATTCAAGCGCCTCGATGGAAAGCGAAGTCCAATGGCACTTGGGAAGCTCACTTTGAGAAAAACGGATTCAAATACCGCGCGGACTTCGACACCGCCGGAAATTGGATCGAAACCGAGCATAATCTCGTCTTTTCCCAACTTCCTGCCGAGGTCCGCTCAGCCATTGAGCTCAAGTTCAACCCGAACAAAATCCGCGACATCGAAGGGGTCGACAGCCCCACTCATGGAACCTTCTACGACGTCGAATTCCAGCAAGGCTCCGAAAACGTGGACGTCATGTTCGACGGCACTGGCAAGATCCTGGACCCAGCCACCCCCCCCACTGAAAAAGGATTTTTCAAATCTTGGGTCAACCAGACCAATATTAAATCCGAACTCTCAAGCTCAGGTTGGTCCCTGATCCTCAAGACCATCTTTAACATTCTGACCATCTTCATCTATGCCTACGTGATCTACTACCGCAGGCATCATGATCACAAGATGCTGTTCCTCCTTCTTGCCTTTAACCTCTTCCTATTCCCTATCTTCCTTTCCAGCTCGTTGGTGACCGCTGGCTTTGGTTTTACCATCTTCGCCCTCCTTGCCCTCGTTCGACTACGAAGTGAGGCGTTCGATAAAGCAGAGATCGCCTATCTCCTCGGTGCCATTTCACTCACCTTCGTCAACACCATGTTGCCGACCTACGTCGACATCCCTTCGGCTATGCTTATCCTTCTCACCGCCTACCTCGCCGACAAACCTTCGGTATGGCGGGATAATTTCCAGAAAATCGAAGTCGACTACCGCATCTCGGAAAAAGAGAAGATGCTCGATCACGACTACTTGAGAAAACAACTCTCCGACGAATACGCCATCGAAGTCAGAGAGATCACCATTAATCGCGTCTTCAAGAATGAAGTCAGATTGACCCTCATGTATCGTGACATCTCGGCATCACGTAGAGCAGAAATTGTTACCATCAAGGAACAAGAGCGCCAAGGAGCAGCGCTCATAAAACAGCAGCTCGAGGAGGCAAAACAAAAAAAATTATAGAGGGAAGCCAGTAGCGGAAATTTTTGGTGACTATCCAAAAACGTCAGGCGGCAAAGCTTTCGGCTGCAAAAAAAGCCCCGCTCGCTTTCACGAACGGGGCTTTGAATTTTTGTAAGCGAAGCTTTAGCTCATCTCACTACGGGCCATTCCCTTTTCTTCGAGAGCGGCTTGCGCAGCAGCAAGACGGGCAACCGGGATACGGAATGGTGAACAGGACACGTAGTTGAGTCCGGCGCGGTGGAAGAATTTCACCGAATCAGGATCTCCGCCATGCTCGCCGCAGATACCGATTTTGAGCTTGGGCTTGGTCTCACGGCCACCTTTGACACCCATTTCAACAAGTTGGCCGACACCCTCTTGGTCGAGAGCAGAGAACGGGTTGTTGTTGAGAACTTCGGCATCCTGGTAGGTTGGAAGGAAGCTGGACGAGTCATCGCGGGAGAGACCGAGGCCTGTCTGCGTGAGGTCGTTGGTTCCGAAGGAAAAGAACTCAGCGTGCTTCGCCACTTCAGCCGCGGTGAGGCAGGCGCGGGGGATCTCCATCATAGTTCCAACGGTATACTTAAGTTGGTTCTTCTTGAGACCAAGCCTCTTACGAACTTCAGCGGCGGTATCGTCGATCACCTGCTTCTGGAGCTCAAGCTCACGAGCGTAGGCCACAAGTGGGACCATGATCTCTGGGAGAACCTTAGTGCCCTTGGCCTGAACCTCTGCGGCAGCTTCGAGGATCGCTTCGACCTGGGTCGCCGTGACGGCGGGGTAGCTGATACCGAGACGGCATCCACGGTGACCAAGCATGGGGTTCTCTTCGTGAAGAGAGTGAATACGCTTGGTGATCGCTGCTGCGCTCATGCCGATCTTCTTGGAGAGATCCTTCTTCTGAGCGGCATCCATGGTTCCGATGAACTCGTGAAGAGGTGGATCAAGGAGACGGATGGTCGCAGGGCGACCGTCAAGTGCTGCGAAGATACCGATGAAGTCCTTCTTCATGAAGACCTTGATTTTCTTAAGTGCTTTGGCGCGACCTGCGTCGTCGTCAGCGAGGATCATCTCACGGACAGCGTCAATGCGATTGCCTTCGAAGAACATGTGCTCTGCTCGAGTGAGGCCGATACCTTCAGCACCGAACTTGATCGCTTGGCGAACCTGCTCCGGAGTATCGGAGTTGGTACGAATGCCAAGCTTACGAAGCTTGTCAGTCCAGCTCATTAGCTCCATGAACTTCTTGTAAGTGTCGGAACGCTTAGCAGCGGGCTTATTCTCGATGAGTCCCTGGATGACCTGGGAAGGAGAAGACTTAATGCCACCTTTATATACGTTTCCAACAAATCCGTTGAGAGAAAGCTCATCGCCTTCCTTCAGAGTCACGCCGTTTCCGGAGAGAGTCTTTTTGGAGTAGTCGATGGTCATTCCATGTGCACCACAGACACAAACCTTACCCATTTGACGGGCAACGAGAGCAGCGTGTGAAGAGGCACCACCCTCAGTGGTGAGAATGCCATCAGCCGCGATCATGCCGCGAAGATCCTCGGGAGAGGTGGCTTGGCGAACAAGAATGACGTTCTCGCCTTTCGCAGCAGCTTTGACGGAATCTTCAGCGGAGAAATAAATCTTACCGGAAGCGGCACCAGGACCAGCAGGAAGACCGTTGCCAACTTTCTTGGCCGCCTTCTCAGCTTTGGTGTCAAAAATCGGAGCGAGGAGGTGGCTGAGGTCATCGGCAGGAATGCGGAGGATCGCCTCTTCCTTTTTGATGAGGCGCTCTTTAACCATGTCGAGAGCGATGTTCACAGCAGCGAAACCAGTACGCTTCCCGTTGCGGGTCTGGAGCATCCAGAGCTTTCCTTCTTCGATGGTGAACTCAACGTCCTGCACATCGCGGAAGTGCTTCTCGAGCTTCGTGCGAATCGCAAGAAGTTCCTTGTGAGACTTGGGAAGATCCTTAGCCATCTTAGCGATCGGCTTAGGAGTGCGAACACCGGCGACAACGTCTTCACCCTGTGCGTCGATGAGATACTCACCATAGAATACGTTTTGACCAGTCGCTGGGTCACGGGTGAAAGCCACTCCTGTTCCGGATGTCTTACCTGTGTTACCAAAGACCATGGCCTGAACGTTCACAGCAGTTCCCCAAGCGGCAGGAATGCCATACTTCTGACGATAGACCGTCGCGCGGTCGTTTTGCCAAGAGTTGAAAACAGCGCTCACTGCTCCTTTGAGCTGGGCGCGGGGATCTTCAGGGAAATGCTTACCGGAGCGCTCTTTGATGAGCGCTTTGAATTCTGCGACCACTTCACGAAGCTGAGCTTCAGAAAGACCAGAGTCGTCTTTAACCTTAGCCTTGGCCTTGGCTGCGTCGAGAATGACCTCGTAAGGATCGTGGTGCTCGCCGTCTTCGGCTTCGACTTCCATGACAACACTTCCATACATCTGGAGGAAGCGACGGTAGGAATCCCAAGCAAATTTTCCGTTGCCGGTCTTCTTGGCGAGAGCTTCGACAACCTGGTCATTAATTCCAAGGTTGAGGATGGTGTCCATCATACCGGGCATCGACTCGCGAGCACCGGAACGGACGGAAAGGAGAAGTGGGTTTTCGAGATCACCGAACTTCTTGCCCATCGCTTTTTCAACCTTGGTAATGTTCTCCTCGATCTCTGCATCGAGAGTCTTTGGATACTTCTTAGCGTTGTCGTTATAATAAGTACAGACTTCGGTGGTGATAGTGAAACCAGCAGGAACGGGAACTCCGATACTGCTCATTTCGGCGAGGTTCGCGCCTTTACCTCCGAGGAGGGCTTTCATCGATCCGTCTCCGTCGCATTTTCCTGCGCCGAAGTAGTAGACATTCTGCTGTTTCGTGGAGGCCTTTTTAGAAGCCTTTTTTGTGGTAGCCATGGTCGTATTCTCTTGGTGAGTTTTGATCAAGTTGAACCGTCGGGATTGTGAAAAGCCCCTACGGAAGGCCGCGCACCATATCAACCAAACCCTTACTGTCAACTCACGTGTTCTACGGGTTTTCAGGCCTGCTACACGCCCATTTTAGGAGGAAATATCTCCCATCTTTAATCTCCTTCCCTAGCCTTGAAAATCATAAAAATCCAAGTAAAACAGGAATTGAAAACTTCAATGACCCCACTCAATTCAGCTCGTCGAAAACTCTACAACGTTTCCGATGTTCGCGAAAAGCTGATGATGGCCGAATAATCCTACTCATTATGTCCGACCGCTCCCGCAGCTTTGAGATAACTAAGTATTCCCCAGAAGGAAACACGCCCCTCTCCGATCAACTCGCCGTTGAGGAACCGCTTCAAGTTGTCATCGACGGCCGTCCACTTGCCGTCCTCATGCGAACGCCGGGTGACGACGAAGTCCTCATCTTAGGCTTCATGCTCAGCGAGGGAATCATTTCTAAAAAATCAGACGTTACCCGCATCGACCTTGAGGCGCGTGACAACCACGCCCTTGTTTTCCTCACTGACGATCACCCCATGGATTGGGAGCGCCTCACCCGCCACCTATTCTCAGCCTCCTCCTGTGGTCTCTGCGGTAAAGTCACCATCGATGCGATTCTTCAAAGTCATCCCGCGATTGCTTCAAAATTCTCTTTAGAACGAGAAATCCTCCTCGAAGCGCCCTACGCAATGCGCAAAGCACAAGACACCTTCGAGTCCACCGGCGGACTCCACGCCTCCGCCATTTTTGATTCAAATGGAACCCTCCTCGCTCTTCGAGAAGATGTCGGGAGGCACAACGCGCTCGATAAAGTTATCGGCCACGCCCTAACCTCAGACATCGACCTTTCCGAGACCTTTCTCCTCGTCTCCGGCCGCATTTCATTCGAACTCATGCAGAAAGCCCTCGCCGCAGGTATTCCCCTGATCGCCGGCATTTCTGCACCCTCGTCGCTTGCTGTCGAATTCGCGCACGACTCCGGCCAAACTCTCATTGGATTCCTCCGCCCACCCACCTTCAATATTTACCACGGAGAAGATCGAATCAAAGAGTCACCCTAATTTCACTTCACCGCTTGCTTGAATGTCCAAATCCTCCACAATAAAACAATGCCGAGCGTGACCAATCAGGACCTCATTGATCAGTGGAGAAACGAACCTGCTCCCCTGCTCCCGCTCCTCCACGCCTTTCATAATCGCGATGGCTACCTTTCCGATGGTGCTCTCCGCGCTGTCGCAGACGGATTAAAGACTCCCCTCGCCGACCTTTACGGCACCGTCACCTTCTACCACCACTTCTCCCGCACTCCCGGCGGACTCGAGGCCCCGCGCGTCTGCACCGGAAATATCTGCTGCATGCGAGGAGGAAACGAGATCCTCGAAACTCTCAAAGCACAGGGCCAAGCCGCCACTGAAATGCCCTGCTCCGGCCGCTGCGATGCTCCCATTCCGGTTCTCACCGGTCACACCACTCTCTCCGGAAAAACCGCGGCCAATTTAAAGCCTACCCCTTCGCTTCTCCCCGTTCCCAACCCCGGCGACATCGAAGAATGCCTCTTCTCCAATATCCGTAAGCATGGCAACAACACGCTCATCGGATACCAAGCCAACGGCGGATTCTCAGCCCTCGCTTCTGTTTTAAAAGATGACCCGACAGCAGTCACTGACACCATCTCTGCCTCAAAGCTCGCCGGACGTGGCGGTGCTGGATTCCCCACTGGGTTAAAATGGAAAGCCGTTGCCGACTGCGACCGCCACCCCAAGTCCATCGTCTGCAATGCCGACGAAGGCGAACCCGGTTGCTTCAAGGATCGCGTCCTCATGGACTACGATCCGTTCGCATTGATCGAAGGCATGATCATCGCCGCCTTCGCCACCGGAGCCCCCCGCGGATTTATCTACCTCCGCTACGAATATCCCGAGACCAACGCCCTCCTCGAAAAATGCCTTGCCCAAGCCCGCGAAGCTGGACTCCTCGGCAACAACATTCTCGACTCCGGCTTCGAATTCCACCTCTACGTCCGTCGCGGTGCCGGTGCCTACATCTGTGGGGAAGAAGGCTCACTCCTCAACTCGCTCGAGGGCAAACACCCCTTTCCCCGCAATAAACCTCCTTTCCCTGTTACCCACGGCTTCGAAGACAAACCCACCGTCGTCAACAACGTCGAAACCCTCTGCGCCGTTCCCCACATCCTTAATAAGGGAGCTGAGTGGTATCAGTCCCTCGGCCTCGGTGACCACGTCGGCACCAAGCTCATTTCTCTTTCCGGAGATATCATCCGTCCGGGAAACTACGAAGTCCCCTTCGGCCTGCCTTTAAAGACTCTCCTCTACGACTGGGCCGGTGGTCCAAAAGACGGCCGCACCATTCAAGCTGTCACCATGGCAGGCCTCTCCGGAGGTTTCCTCGGTCACCAGATCCTCGACGGACTCACCCTCGACGATCCCTGCATTAAGTCCCACGGCTCCTTCTTAGGTGCGGGCGGCATTATGGTCTTTGATGACACCCGCAACATGGTCAAGGCCGCCCACGACGCCATGGCCTTCTTCGCCCACGAGTCTTGCGGGAAATGCTTCCCCTGCCGCATCGGCACCCAGCGCCTCACCGAGCGGTTAAATGGCGAAGCCTCAGACCTTTCGCTCGCCGACTGGACCAATGAGGTCAACGATATCGGAGAAGCAATGAAGGCCACTTCTGCTTGCGGACTTGGGATGGCTGCGCCGTTTGTTACTGAATCTCTCTTGAAATATTTCCCTGAGCAAGTCGCTCAAGCCACCTCGTAGAACCACCAAAACCTGACTCAGATACTGCCATGAAATTTCTACCTACCATCTTCCTAGCGCTCATCGCCACCGCTCATGCGACTCCCATCAAGATCAAGGACACCAAGGGACGAGAAATTTCTGTCACCATCACGGCTTACAGTAAAAGCACCGTCTCTTTCGAAAAAGGAGGTAAAAAATTCACCGTCCCCTGGGCCACCTTCGACGCAGCTTCCATCAAGCTGATCAAGTCTACGCCCCTCCCTGGAGCCGCCAACAAAAGAACGGAACGCAGCGAGACTATCACGCTAGAAGATGGCTCTAAAAAGGAAATGACTGTTCCCGCAGGAGACATTCTCAGTGCAGATGGAATTCTCGACCTCTATCCCGGCGACACCATTCATCTCGAATTTTCAAAAAGCGGAGAAACTCTTGTAAAACCCAAGGTCGTCGCTTCTGTCACCAAACCCGAGCAAACGATCACCTTCCACTTCGCAGTAAGCGGGGGCGGCATCACCTTAAAAAGGACAACCAAAATCCAAAAAACGGTCGCCTTGGATTGCTTTGAAAAAGCTGTCGATAGCGAAAAATACACCCTCTCTCAAAGCTTCTTCCCCACCGAAAAAGGCCAGACCGAGGAACAAACCTGGCCCAACAAAATCTGGCATCTTCAAATGAAAAATATCGAGGTAACCGACAAGACCGCCGAGCAGGTATTCAATGAGCGCTCCCGTCGCTAATCTCCCTTTTAAAAATCGATCAGCATGATCAACGATCCCAATTCCGCCATCGCCGCACAGCTCTCCATCACCATCGATGGCCACCAAACCTCTTTTACCGAGGGCGAAACGATCTACCAAGTCTCCAAGCGCCTCGAAAAAGACATCCCCACTCTCTGCTATGATGACCGGCTCGATGCCTTCGGCGGCTGCCGCCTCTGCGTTGTCGAAGTGGAAGGCATCCGCAATCCCGTTGCCTCCTGCACTACTCAGGCGAACGATGGCATGGTCGTCAAGACCTCCCCGCCCCACATCGAAAAGATGCGCAAGACGCTCCTCGAAATGGTCGCCTCGGAAAACCGCCAAATCGACGTCGATCCCCTCCGCGGTCTTGCCTCGCAAGAACTCTCAACTCTCGTCAATAAATACGGCGCGCGTAGCGGTCGCTTCGCTGGCAAAAAGTCCGGCACCACCAATCTCCAGGACCTCAATCCTTTTATCCTCCGCGACTACGAGCAGTGCATCTCCTGCTACCGCTGCGTGAGAGTCTGCGCCGAGCAAGAAGGGGACTACGCCATCACCGTTGCCAATCGCGGCTTCGAGACCCAGATCACCACCGAGTTCGGCAATGACCTCCGTGACTCCGACTGCACCTTCTGCGGCCAATGCGTCCAGACCTGCCCCACCGGAGCACTCGCTGATAAAAAGGCCATCCGCCACGTAGAACTTCCCGAGGAAATCAAAAAGACCCGCACCGTCTGCCCCTACTGCGCCGTCGGTTGCTCCATCGATCTCATGACAAAGGGCGACAAGATCGTCGGCGCCCAACCCGCCATGGACGGCCCCGCCAACAAGGGCGCTCTCTGCATCAAAGGCCAATTCACCTACGACTTCATCCAGCACGAAGACCGCCTTAAAAAACCCCTCATGAAGCAGCCCGACGGCTCCTTCAAAGAAGTCGAATGGAACGAAGCCCTCAATGCCGCCGCCAAAGGCTTCGCCGACGCGCGCGCAAAATATGGCCGACATTCCATCTTCGGAATCGCCTCCGGTCGCGCCCCGCACGAAGCCGCCTATACCATGCAGAAGTTTATTCGAGCGGGCTTCGGAACGCACCATATCGATAACTGTAGTCGAGCCTGACACGCTCCCACCGTGGCCGGTCTGGCCGCTCAAATCGGAAGAGGCGCAATGTCCAATCCTCTCGAGGACATGGACAAGCCCGACACTATCTTCGCCATCGGCACCAACATGACCGAGTGCCACCCCGTCGCCGCGACGGGTCTCAAAAAAGCCCTTACCAAAGGCGCAAAACTCATCGTCGCCGACCCCCGCAGAACTCGCCTCGCCGAACTTGCGCATCTTCACCTCCCCATCCGCGTCGGCTCCGATGTCGCCCTCCTCCTCGCCATGGCCCACGTCATCGTGCGCGAGGGACTCACCGATCAGGAATTCATCGCCGACCGCTGTGCCGACTACGAAGCCTTCGAAACCCACCTCAAGGAATTCGACCCTGCTTGGGCCAGTGAAATCTGCGAGGTGCCCGCCTCTGACATCGAGCAAGCCGCCCTCTGGTATGGCGCCGCCAAGCTCGGTGCGATCTACTACACCCTCGGTATCACCGAGCACATCTGCGGCGTCGATAACGTCCAATCACTCTGCAACCTCGCCCTTCTCACCGGCAACCTTGGTAAGGTAGGCACCGGAATCAACCCGATGCGCGGGCAAAACAACATCCAAGGCGCAGGCGACTGCGGAGCGGTCCCCAACAACTACCCCGGCTTCCAACCTGTCATTTCCGAGGAAGCCCACGAGAAATTCAGGACCGCCTACCAACAACCCGACCTCGACCTTGGCAATTCCATGACCAAGGTCACCGCGCTCAATCTCTGCGGCCTGGAAAAAGATGGCATCCATGCCATGCTCATCGATGGCGAAAACACCGTCGTCACCGACCCCGATAAAAACCACTGCGAGAAAGCCCTGAAGTCGCTCGACCACCTCGTCGTCATCGACATCTTCCTCACCGAGACCGCGCAAATGGCCGACATCGTCTTCCCAGCCTCCGCCTGGGGCGAGACCGACGGAGTGCAAGCTAACACCGAACGCCGGGTCCAGCGCCTCCGCGCCGCCGTCCCAAGTTATGGCGATTCCAAACCCGACTGGTGGATCATTTCCGAAATCGCCAAACGCCTCGGCACCCCCGGCTTCGAATACGAATCCGCCAAGGACGTCTTCAACGAACTCTGCGGATTGAGCCCTATATACAAAGGCCTCAACTGGGACAACATCGGCGACGGCGTCTACCAATGGCCCGTCCCCGAAAAAGACCACCCTGGCACCCCCATTCTTCACGAAAATAATTTCAAAGACGGGAAACCTGGGCTCTTCAAAATCATCGGCTACCGCGACCCCGCCGAAGTCATCGACGCCGACTACCCCGTCTGGCTCACCACCGGCCGCCGACTCCAAGCTTACCACACGCGCACCCAAACCGGACGCGCCAGCGGCATCGACTACCTCCTCTCCGAAGAAACCCTCGAGATCCACCCCGACGACGTAAAAGACTGGGGCCTCACCGATGGAAAATTTGTCAAAATGGCCTCCCGCCGAGGCGAGATCAAAGTCAAAGTGGAAGCCACCACCCGCTCCCCACGGGGAACGGTTTTCACCAGCTTCAGCTTCGCCGAAACCAACGTCAACGTCCTCACCGGCTCCGGTTACGACCCCATCACCCAGACCGCAGAACTCAAAGTCTGCCCCGTCCGAATCAAGCCAGCTTAACTTCTCCACTCTCCGAAAAGCGCGTCAGCAAAAGGAGTCGCGGGGCCTCGCAGCTCATCTTCGCATGCCCCTCAACTCAGAAATTCCACAGCACGCTAATCCAAGTGGCGAGGCGCCACCACTCCGTTCCGCGCCCCCTCCCTCACCATTCAATCCGCGCCGAGAGCCAAAAAGTCCGAGGCGCACCGATGGACATCAATCCATTCGAAGCCAGACCTGTTTGGATTTCCTCATCGAAAACATTGTCCACCATCGCACGAATCGAGAGATCCTCGTTGACCTCCATTTCCAACCCCAGTTGCGTGTTCCAGTAGGAATCAAGCGGACGCACCGACAAGGCATCATCAAAGGCTCCACTCGTGTAATCCATCGCCGCAAACAGTTCAAGACTCTCATGCGGCCGCACCGTCATTGAGAGATTCGCCTGATGCGCCGGGCTTTGCGGAAAGCTCCCGTTTTCCAAAAGCGGCTGAACACTTGAGTCGGTGAACCGTGTTTCGGTCCACTGATAGCCCAGCGACAACGAGACGAAATCATTAGGATTCCAATTCGCCTTCGATTCGAATCCCAGCACCCGCGCATGATCGACATTGTCACGCTGTTGCAAGCTCCCACCTGGAGGAACAAAAATACCCAGAGCCGCCACTTGGGTCAAATCAGTGACAGGAACATTCGCGATGGCCTCATCGATCCAGTGCACGAAAAAATTCCCCGAAAGACTAAACTCCTTGTTGGGTTCCCACAAAGCTCCAGCACCAAGCGAAAAAAAGCGTTCAGCTTCCAGCAAAGGATTCGCTTCCGTGATGTCACTACGAACCCGAAACGGCCGGTAAAGCTCATTCAAAGTGGGAGCCCGAAAGGAAGAACTGGCGGCAGCCGAAAAGGTAATACTTTCGCCAACATCTTGTAACACCGTGATCCCGAACGACGGCTCAAGGCCATCGCGGTCTGAATAAAGATCCTCACGTAAGAGCGCGCCAGTTGCGGGCCGACGCTCGATCCGTTTCCCATCGGCATGAGACCAGTAATCAAGACGCGTGCTCGCTTCCACGCGAAACCCGGAACCATTATCAAACTCCGCACGCGCAAAGGCCCCGGTAAAAGTTTGCCGTCCACCCGCTTGCCGACGCCGCAGAAAAGCCCCGTTCACAAAACCCGCATTCTCATTCGTCTCACCACGAAGATGCCGCACGTCCGCACCCAGCGTCATTTCAAGCTGATCACTCACATCAAAAGTCGTCGTTAGCCCGCCCCCCAGACCACTCCCCGGAACATCAAATTGATTAAGTGCCGGAGATTCAAAGGATCGGTCAGTATTAACTGACGAAAACAAAGCGGCAAAATCGCGACGTTGATAGTAGCCGGTCGCTTGCCAAGTCAGCCCATCCGTTTCCCAACTTGCCCGTAGCGAAGCATCGATCGCCCTACTCGAATTTCGCGACAAGACCGTCCCATTCCCCCGCTCCTCATCAAAGAAGGAAAACATCGATTCCAGAGTCACCCCTTGCCCCCCCTGCCAAACGGAACGTAAATCAATACCACGAACATCGAGATCGAGTCGCCTATCCACCGCGCCACGTTGGCTTTCTGAAAGGCCGTAAAACCCATCCGACTGCAATGAGTAAACATTACTCAAGATCGTATGCCTGCCATCTTCGGAAACAATATCCCCACCCAGCGAAACGGCCCGAGTATCGTGGCTCCCAATCGTGGTCCGCAGATAACCACCACTGCGTTCCGGTGTTCGCGTCGTCAACTGCACCGTTCCAGCCGGGCTTTGATTCCCCCAAACCGTCGCCCCCGCTGCGGGAATTAGACGCGCCGAAGCCAGCGTCCCAGAATCATAACGAGCCCATGAAACCCATCCCCCAAAAGGATCATTCTGCGGAATGCCATCACGTAAAATTAAAGTCCGCGAAGTCGCCGTCGCTCCCGTGCGACGTAGGCTCACTCCCGACGAGGTAGGATTGCCAAAAAACGCGGACTGCCTCCGATAGAGAGAAAAAGCAGGATCCTTCGCTAGCAGTGCATCGAGCGTGAGAGCATTTCCAGATGAAATTTCATCCTCCCCCCACACCCGTGTTCCCGGCGTTTCCACCGGAAGTCGCTCACCAATCACGATAAGTTCCGGAAGAGTGGCAAATTCATCCTCAGCGTAGAGACAAGCCGCCCATAGAGACATCGAAGCCCCTCCCATTAGCAATTTTTTAAAAGAAACAATCACTTGGCAGGAATGAGGCGGATAATGTGATCAGGACCATTAAGCACGACGTAGAGGTTTCCATCTGGCCCCATCGCAACATCGCGGACCCGACCTATATCCTTGAGAATGACTTCCTGCTCGGTAACCTTGCCAGCGATGATCCGAAGTCGTCGCACCTCCTGTTTTTTGAGCGCACCCACAAAGAGATCATTCTTCCAATCTGGAAACTTGCCGCCGCTGTAAAAATCAAGCCCGCAAGTGGCGATGCTCGGCACCCAGTAGGTCAACGGCTGATCCATCCCCTCCTGATGTGTCTTGGAGTTTTGCGTCATTGGTGTGCCATCGTAATTCATCCCATGCGTAATGATAGGCCATCCGTAGTTGTGCCCTTTCAAAATGAGGTTCAATTCATCTCCCCCGCGAGGACCATGCTCGGTGCTGAAAATCGCTCCATCCCGAGGGTCAACCGCAAGCCCTTGGGGGTTGCGATGACCATAGGTCCAGACACCCTTGATCGCACCGGGCTGGTCAACAAATGGATTATTATCAGGCACACGGCCATCATCGTGGAGGCGGAAAATCTTCCCCTTCGGGTTATCCAATTCTTGAACCTCCGTCATCCCCCCACGTTCACCGATGATAAAATAAATATATCCCTGATCGAAGACGATGCGCGTGCCAAAATGCTGGCCTTGGCTGCCATAGAATTTCTTATCGGCTTTCCAAATCCACTCCTGATCAACCCACCCATTATTTTTGATGCGTCCACGGACCACCGCAGTGATTGTGTGAGCTTTGTCCTTCTTCGCTTTTCCCTTATCGTTCTTACCCTCAACTTTTTCCCACCAACCGTCGGAAAAACCAAGGTAGATCCAGCCGTTTTTTTCGTAATCAGGATGCACCGCAACCTCCATCATGCCACCCTGCCCGTGCTGAATCACAGTAGGAGTTCCCTCGACCGGTTCCGATTCAAGCACGCCATCGGCACTGATGACCCGCAAGCCCCCGGCGTGCTCAGTGACAAGCCGACGACCATCAGGGAAAAAGGCAATCGCCCAAGGCTTCTTGAGACCATTCTCAACAAGGTATTCAATCTCGTAGTCCGCCCGATCCGTCTTGGTGACCTTGCCAAGCTCCGGCTTTGGATAGGTGATCCCGTTGCTCAATGCTTCGCCTTCCTTTTCCCGAAAGAAGACCACCATCGCGTGAATCTGAGTATCCGAAAGGAGATGCTCCCACGGTGTCATCCCAAACTCAAGGTTCCCCTTCTTAATGATGTGGGCAAGTTCCGCATCGGTAGAGCCGTGCTTCCATTCGCCATCAACAAGCGACGGTGCGAAACCTCCCTCAAGACGCGCACCATGACACTGGGCACAGAGCGCGCTGTATATTTTCTCCACCTTCATCGATGAGAGCGACTTCTTGGTAATCTCGGCAACGGGATGCTTCACCGAATCGGCCGCCTGAGCAAAGCCACAGGTATGGACGAGTAGACTGGCCAGCACACTACGAATTGGATTCCATGATATCGTCATTTTCAATGACGCCATTATGTTGCTTCGTATGCTCCAGTCTAACGAAAAAACCCACAAATAAAGTGGATTGGACCGCAAAATCATCAAAAGTAGCCATGTCGTCATTCGAAATGTGATCGAGGCAGCTGGAATTCAAATCAGATTCGCTCTCGCAAAAAAAATGAGCGGATTTGTAACCAATCAAGAACGAGGTTCGAACTTTCTCATGAACACCCGATTATTGATCGGGGATATCCTTAAGAAACTCATGAATACAAAACAAATTCTCTATATCGGAGGCGGGAGCTTCTTTGGAGCCGTCGCAGCCGTTCTTCTCATGAAGGCCTCTCCTTCAGGGAACGACAATGTCATTGATCAAGAGCCTTCCGCTGACCTCAAGGTCTCCCAAGTGGCGACAGGTCAAGATCAGGAGAACGGTAAACCTGAAGGTGTCGCACCCACAAGATCGATCCTCGGGCAATTGGCTGAGGAGAATCCCGAGCTAGATATCGATGAACTCAAGAATCGACGCGAAGAATTCGCTGATTCGATGAAGGAGCGGCAAATGGAACGTTTAACCAACAAGATGGCCCAATGGAGTGCTGCTCTGGGCCTTGATGCAGAACAACAGAAGAAGATGGTAGAGATTGCCGACCAGCAGCTTACCGAACTTGAGCAAATTACCGTCAACGCCTCGGAGAGTGGCGATCCTGCTGCCATTTCCGAGTCAGCAAAGCGCGCCATGGCGATTTTGAGTGGTCGGGCTTTGGAGGACTCGATGGGCGAACTCCTTAGCCCCGGGCAACAGGAAAAACACCAGGAGTTCAGTTCACGACAGAACGAAAGCCGGGCCGAAGGGAAAACTCTCCGGCAGCTTGCAAGTCTTCAGGAAGATCTCATGTTAACCCCGGAACAAAGAAATGACGTCTACGGTGTTCTTTACGAAAATTCGGTTGCTTCAGTGCAGGATGACTCTGGTATCAGCTCAATGATTGAGACCTTCGCCTCCCAATCGGGAATGAGCCTCGACCCTTCCCTTCAAGGGGTGATTTCACAAATCGCAAACGAAGGTCTCGCTGGACTGGCCTCCGGGCAAAGCATGGACCGCGAGTCAATCACGGAGATGGCCGCAAGTGCCGCCAAAGAATCCATCGCAAAGCAGGTAGAGCAACTCCGACCGATCTTGAGCGCTGGACAACTTGAGCTCTACCGCAGCCAGTTAGAAAGCCGCGTGGGTAATATTATGAAACTAGGTGGCTCCGGCGAATAGACTGAAGTCGTTGATTTCTTCCAGCCCGGGAAAGCTCGCTTGCCTACCCGGGCCTTTTACCCTCATTCCCATGAACACCAAAGGCACCGCATTCACTTTTTTGCTGATAGTTTTGGGCCTTGTTCCCTGCATCGCAGAGCCCGTTCGACATCAAGATATCAGCTCGACTTCTCCGTGGGCCGCCCATCTTGATTTCACGAAGCTAAGTCATCCGCCCCTCGATGGCTTCCTGCTGCAGGTCGCCGGG
>FLMP01000266.1_pt1 | contig 15588 bp, 14 predicted proteins | sample 887161 | NCBI WGS metagenome assembly FLMP01 (sample SAMEA4017660, study PRJEB14154) | seawater metagenome
ATGCTTGCGCTGCAGTTCTTGTTCAAGGCCTCGATATCCTCTTTTTCGGAAACCAACTGCCGTGCTTCGCCTGGACTTCGTGTCACGATAACTTGAAGCGCCAGCTGAACATTCGCCAATACACGATCCTGAAAGTCAAATATTTCTTTTTGGCCATCCTCAGAAAATTTTAAGGACTCGCTATCAAGCCGTTTGCAGGTTCTAGCATCTTGCGGATCTGTGCGCTTTACGCAATCAGTTCTGAATATGCTTTAATTATTGTAACTGCCCAGCATGATGAGTTGAGGAATTTCTTGACTGAACCGTTGAATGATGAATCAACAGATGTATGGCTCAAGATACAAAGTCACCGTTTCTTCCCTTTTCGGATATTGCTGGCCGCGCCGCCTACTTTGAAGCTGCGTACTTGAAGCAGCTCGAAGTGAACACAGCACTTGAGCAGCGGATTGACGCGCTGGAACGGCAGGTGGCCCTCAACAGTAAGACGAGCAGCCGTCCCCCTTCCAGTGATGGCTTAAAGAAGCCACCTGCAGTGAAACGGACGCAAAGCTTGAGGGGCAAATCCGACCGTAAAACCGGCGGCCAGCCTGGCCATAAGGGGAAGACGTTGCGACAGACAGCGACGCCCGACCATGTCATCAACCACTACCCAGAGATCTGTAACGCTTGCGGCGCAGCACTCCTGGCCAGCATGGCAGAAAAGATTGTGGTGCGTCAGGTTGTTGATTTGCCCGCCCCGCCACCACCCGAGGTAACCGAGCACCGAGTATATCAGTGTCGGTGCGGCCAGTGTGATGCTGTCACGCGTGGGGCCTTCCCTGAAGGTATTTCAGCGCCAGTTCAATACGGCCCCAGGATCGCTGGTATCGCCAGCTATCTGCAGACCTATCATTGCATCCCGCAAGACCGCCTCTCTCTTATGTTGTCTGATCTGTTTGGCCTTTCGGCCGTTCCAGCCACCTTGGCCCGGCTGATCGAGCGCACAGCTGATCGCCTTCAACCCTTCGCGAGGGCTGTATGTGAAGGGTTGAGCGGGCCGCAAGTGGCGGTCAAGCATCTGGATGAGACCGGCTTCAGGGTAGCGGGCAAAACACAGTGGCTACATGTGATCTGTTCGCCGCTCCTGAGCCACTTCCGGATCTCGTCGCGCAGGGGTGATCTTCTGACAGGGGTATGCGGGCTTGTCGTGCACGATCACTGGGCTCCGTATTTCAAAATGGAAGGTGTCCAACATGCGTTGTGCAATGCCCATCACCTTCGCGAACTCCAAGCGCTTATCGTAATTGAGAAAGAGCCGTGGGCCACCGACATGAAAGCTTTTTTGCTTGAGGCAAAAGCCTTGGCAGACGCCCGAACCGCTGATCGCGAAATTGACGACGAAATCATAGTCAAACTCTTGCAGCGCTACGATAAAATACTCACTAGAGCGGTAGCCTTTCATGAGGCTCAACCACCTGTGAAAGCAATTCCTAAAGCCGTAAAACCTCGCGGTCGCCCCAAACGCAGGACAGGTCACAACTTTGCGCTGCGCCTGCAAAAGCGCAAAACTGAGGTCACCCGCTTTCTGATGGAACCCAACGTGCCCTTCACCAACAATGAGGCTGAACGGGATTTGCGTATGGGCAAAGTCAGGCAAAAAGTATCAGGCTGTTTCCGCATTGTGAGAGGGGCTGAGGTTTTCTGCACATTGCGCACGGTGACATGTACCGCACGCAAGCAGGGTTGGTCTGTCATCGAAACCCTGATGAAACCGTCAGGTCAGTTGATCGCTCAACTGCGCTTCGGCTGAATACAGGAGTTCACGCGAAACATCCTGGGCAGTTACAGTAAACCCAGCTATGGTTGGGCTCGCAAAGGGTCAAATCCAGCCATTCAAACGACATCTGGGCGTGGGCGCGTGAACATTCACGGCGCTCTGAACCTGGAAACCTTCGACGCGCCCTTTGTTGAACCAACCACCGTCGATGGGGTTAGCTCCGTTCAGCTTCTCGCCAAGATCGAGGCGAGAAACCCTGACAAACGTATCATTCACGTCATTTGGGACAATGCCCCATACCACAAAGGCCCCGATGTCAGAGCGTTCCTGTCGCGCAAAAACTGTCGCATTCATCTGATCCAACTGCCGCCCTATTGCCCTCATCTCAATCCCATCGAGAGGCTCTGGGCCGTCATGCACAGCCACGTCACCCATAATCGGCACTATCCAACGCAAAAACACTTCGCCAACGCAATCTTGAACTTTATGCGAGAGGTGCTTCCAAAAGAGTGGCTCAGCTTTCGAGATCAAGTAACTGATAACTTCCGCATCATCTCACATCACAACGTTCGGATTTTGCAGTGAGCAGTGTATAAGTAATAATATTATTTAATTTTACTTAAAAAATATTAGGGGCTGACCCAGATAACTACTTCAAGTGACTCTTAACCCATTGCCTTAGCAGTAATAACTGTCTTGAAGGGTCACTGTTGTTAAAACACCACTCACATTCCTTAAATATAGACTAAATTGAGCCTTAGGAACACCATTGAATTTGCTCATATGCCGCTTGGCTTGGTTCCAGAAATTCTCGATGCCATTGATATGGTTGTGGCAGTCGGCAAATAGCTTAGAATGGTTGATGCGGAAGTGGTGGAAATCCGACACATCCAGCACGTTGTAGCCTCTCCAGCAGTCTGAATATACGATGCTATCCGGCACAACCTTGCGCTTGATGATCGGGATCAGAGTGGCGCCTGAAGCATTTGGGATAATCTTGGTGTAAACCTTTCCACCCCTTTTAATAAGCCAAATACAGGGATTTTACCCGCAGCACCGCGCCCAAGTTTTCCTTTCCGTCTGCCACCAAAGTAGCTTTCATCAACTTCAATTTCTCCGCCGAACATAGCTTCGCTTTCAGCTTCCAGTTCATAGGCGATAATTTCGCGCAGCCGGAGAAAATAAAAGGCTGCTGTCTTGCGGTTCACACCGCAAAGGCTGGCCGTAATTCGCGCTGTCGATCCCGAAACAAAATGCTCCGTGAGGCGATCTTGTTTGTAGGGACTTAGACGACTCTTTCTCATGCTTCCCATCATAACCTCTTCTTAGGTTATCTGGGTCAGCCCCAAGTTATATATATTTTGGCACCCAACCGCATCACCCCTCTTGGCCATTCTGGTCGACGAAGGGCGCAACAACGGCTGGTGTGAGGGGCTGCAGTGCAGGAACGCCATCTCTATTCACGTACCTATTATCAAGCTAAACTGGTCGCTGCTCTACCCGAGTGGCGTCAATCACTGACCGGCTAGGTTTGACTATGCCAGCAATCTGATGTGTGTTCTCATTGGTTTAATAGCCCCCTTGGCAAAGGCTTCTCTAGCTATCGCAGATCTGCTGAAATAAGCTGATGGGATGATTTTTGATCCCTTACACACGACCGTCCTGTTCTGCGTTGGCATAGTAGGCGGCGCATTGTCTGCTATCGCTGGCGGTGCTTCATTCTTTACGTTCCCCGCTCTAATATATGTGGGTCTACCGCCAATAATTGCCAATGCTACAAATTTCGTCGGATTGGTGCCTGGCAATGTAACGGCGCTGCCAGCCTATTAGGCAGAAATTAAACGCCTCGCGCCGCTTCTGCTCCGGCCCATCATAATTACCATTTTCGGCGGGGCTGGTGGGTCAATCCTGTTGTTGACAGTGGGAGGTTCTACTTTTGAAACATTAATTCCTTGGCTAATGACCTTTGCAACGTTGATGTTTGCGATCGGTCCCTACATTCATGTCTGGGTAAATCGGAGACGCACCACGGCACTGTCAATCAAATCGCATTCTGCCCTTATTATCATACTGGTTATGTCAATCTACGGCGGGTATTTCGGCGCTGGCCTTGGAGTCATCTGCTTGGCTGCTTTGTCGTTGGTTGGTTTTGATGACATCCACGAAGCCAATGCAGTTAAGAACTTGTTGATTGCTCTTATGTCGTTGATTGCCTCTGGTATCTACATAGCCTCCGGCACCATTTCATGGTCGCATGGACTACCGCTTTTCCTAGGAACAATGATAGGCGGATATTGGGGAGGTAAAATTGCTCGGCGCACCTCGAAACGTGTACTCCGCGCGGGTATCACCTGCTTTGGAGTAGTCTTGACGTTGTATTATTTCTGGAAATCTTAGCGAGGATACTGAAAAAAGGTTTTGTCAGACAAAATTACTTGAGACTGGCAGGGCTATTTTATAACCTCGTCTAATGACAAAACACTCTCCATTTTCGACTTTAAAACCAGTCCTGAAGTTACACGGCTTGCCACTCTGGTCCGGTAAAGGCGCAATGGGGGCTGGGTGTGAGGTTGTGTTGAGATTGATGCACAAGATTAGAATTGGTCTGCGCCAGCATTTCTAAACGCGCTATGATCAATTGCAATCGGTAGCGCCGTCGGCCACACCAGACAGATGAAATTACTCGGTCTTGTGTGCATCACGATGGTTGGTTTTGCGGCCAATTCCATCTTAACCCGCGTGGGCGTAAATGCTTATGGTATGGACCCGCTAGCCTTTGCGGTAATACGGGTGGCTGCGGGCGCATTGACCTTGGGTCTTTTAGTAATCATTCAGGGGCAATCACCCTTTTTAAAAATCGGACAACGTTGGAAAGGAGCCTTGGCACTTACAACCTACATAATAGGTTTTTCGACGGCGTACCTAAGTCTTGACGTGGGGATCGGTGCGTTGATTTTATTTGGTTTGTTACAAATAATGATGTTTGGCTGGGCCATATTTCAGGGCCAAACAGTCACTGCCATGCGTTGGGTTGGTGCTATATTTGCGCTGATTGGTTTATTGGTATTATTATGGCCAAGCGGAGAAAAAGTTTTGCCTTTAGGTGGAACCTTGGCAATGATTGTCGCGACAGCGGGCTGGGCTGTTTACACCATTTTGGGTCAGGCGTTGCGTGACCCGTTGCAGGCATCCGCAGGTAATTTCATTTTATGTTTGCCGTTGGTCGCTGTGTCTTTGGTGTTTGCGGGTGGTGAACTGCCGTTGGGTGGTATAGTTTCAGCTTTATTTTCAGGTGCGGTGACGTCTGGTTTGGCCTATGCACTATGGTACCGTGTTCTGCCACATCTAAACACCACGATTGCGGCTGTTGCACAATTAAGCGTACCAGTCCTTGCAGTGGGCGCTGGTGTGGTATTTCTAGCAGAACCACTAACTTTGCGCTTGTTGGTGGCCGGTTTGCTGGTGCTGGGCGGAATCGCAGTAGCGAATATACGATCAGTTTCTGCGCGACGTAAGTGATCTGGTCAAAACCTAGTCTAATTCAACACCTCAAGCCCTTTCACTCTTCTCGGCCCTCGGTCAATCTGGCCCGCTAAAGGCGCAACAGGGGACTGGCTGTGGGGTTGGGTTGGCGGTGAGTGGCTGCAGGAACGCCATCTTTATTCACGCATCGCTTTCAAGCTGAACCGTGCCGCTGCGCTGGTTGAGTGGCGTCAATTTCTAAGCGCATTAAGTTGGACTTTGCCAGCAATCTGATGCTTGTTCTCATTAACTTGACTGCCCCGACAGAGGAGGCCCAGGGTAAGCACAATTAATCGAAACAACATACCAGTGGGCGGGCGGCGCGAAAAATCTCGATCAGCAGATCGATTACGTCGTCTTCGAGCAGGAGAGCGTCCGGCACGTCTTTTCTGCATCCCAGCCCAACCATTTTCAAATAGAGCGCTGCAGGATCGCTGCCTAAGACGCCATCAGGTAAAGCGCTCAATTCTCGTCGTGTAACTAGCCCGTCTGGGAAATCCGTTTTGAACTCAGGATCTGCCAAAATGTCTTGTAGTTCCTTCGGATCATCGATCAAACGCGCCCGCAACCGTGCAAGCGCCGTCTTAGATGGTTGGAAAAGAGCCGCCCCGGCATAGCAATTTCCTGGCTCGAGATGGAGGTAGTATCCAAAGTCTTCCGCTGGATGACCCGCATTGGCAAAAATATCCACGTCTGCTCGGAATAGAGCGCGTCCAATACGATCTCGCGGTTCTTGGAAAAACCTCGTGAAGCTTTGCTTTGGTTTGCTCCGCGCATCAGCCACCAAATAATCAAAACGATGAGCATAATCGTGAAACGTCATTGCGATCCCAGTAAAATTACGCATGGCATCATCACGCTCAGATCTGTGCTCGTCCATCCAAGCTTTGCTGTTGTTTCGTTCCAAATCTGCAAGGAACGTGAATGTTTCAGGCTCTACCATTGTCACATTTCCTGTATCGCTATGACCACACAATTCACTTGCGGACCCCGTTTTAGTAAGGCGTATTTAGACCTTATCCATAAGCCTATGACACCAAAAGCCCAAATGGCTTTATTATTTTGAATCCATCAACTCAATATTTGTGTCAGACTTACGATAGAGTTGGTCGTGCTTCCTTGGGCTATGTGAATTAGACCAAGCAACCCCCGAAGCTGACTCTAGCCGACTCGCGTCAATTATTGAGAGCATAGTTTTAAGCCATGTTGGTAATCTGATGCGTGTTTTCATTATTTTGTGTGGGCAAACGCTGACCCGGATTTAAATATACGTAAGTGCTGCCCATGAATGCCTCGACGGCAATGGTCAATCGTGCCAGGCTTGTTTGAGAAAAGAACCGTATCGCATGGACTCAATTGCTTACTCGGCTCGATAGAAAATGAGGGATCGTGGCAAATCAGTTTTACGTCACTCAACGGGCAAGCGCATTTTGGAAACGCCAAACACCTGTCATGCGCGGGATAGTGTTGATGTGCTTGTCCACGGTTGCATTTTCAATCATGCACGGACTGGTTCGCTTCGTCGCGGAGGTCCTGCCGCCATTTCAGATCGCCTTTTTCCGTAACATCTTCGGTTTGGCTTTTCTTTTTCAACTTTTGATGCACTCTCGATTTGCAATTCTACGCACAAAGCGGATTGGGTTGCACGCGCTGCGAGGCGTGATCAATATGGCAGCGATGTTGATGTTTTTCACGGCGCTGTCGATTTCACCGATTGCGAAGGTTACGGCTCTCAGCTTCACCGCGCCTATCTTTATGGCCATTCTTGCCGTTCTAATGCTGGGAGAGCGCTTTCGCATCTATCGGTGGGTGGCTATCTTATCGGGGTTCGTGGGCATGCTGATTATTCTGCGGCCGGGCCTCGTGGTCATAGACACGGGTGCGCTATTGGTCACCATGTCGGCAGCGCTTTGGGCCGTGGCGATGATCATTATCAAGATCCTATCGCGTACAGAGTCGAGCCTAACTATTGTCGCTTATATGGGCATTTTCCTTGGGGGTTTCTCGATCGCTCCGGCGCTCTGGGTTTGGCAGCCATTCGGGCTTCAGACACTGGGCTGGATGGTGTTGATTGGTCTCTTCGGCTCAATTGCGCAAATGGCAATTAGCCAGTCTCTCAAGGAAACCGATCCAACAGCAGTCATGCCGTTCGACTTTCTCAAGCTGATCTGGACCGCAATGATCGGTGCCTGGTTCTTCGCAGAGATCCCGGATATGTACACTTGGATTGGAGCCGCCGTGATTTTCTTATCTGGTCTCTTCATTGCGCTTCGTGAGCGTAGCGCGCAAAGCCAGCGTATTTCGGGTCCTTCTTAGCCATTAACGGGTCTTGCCAGACTAAACTACTTGAAGCGGGTAGGGCTAATATTTAGCGTCCTCGAATGACAAAAATTCTTCATTTCGCTACTTTAAAACAGCGCTGAAGTCATCCGACTTTCAGTAATGATGTATGTTCGGTTTTACTTACGGATTTGTTATGTGGAGGACCTTCTCTGTGAGTGAGGCGTTGACGCCAGACAGTCTGACAACTCGTGTGAGACAAGACTGGCTTGATGCGTATTGAACTTAGTGCCGGTTCTCGGACGTTGGGGTGTCCTTCCCGCTTAAAAGAGTTTACAAAATTAGCTGGGATAACACGCAAGATCAGATAAGTTTGGACAAGCTGGACGCGTTCAGCTAGCCACTCCTAGTCCTGTTCAAGTGAAACCCAAAAAAGTAAAGAAACGCACACCAAAAGGCCATTAAGAAGACTTTGCCGGAAGCCAAAACCGTCTAGGGTACTTTTGGTGACCTCTGTTGTGGACGTCTACGCCATGAACGTATAAATGCCTGATCGGCTTATGAGCAAAAGAGAGATAAACTGTGCTGACTTTGGCGCCATACACACGTGATTTAGTTTTGATTGGCGGTGGACATGCCCATGCTTTGGTGCTGAAGGCTTGGGGGATGGATCCGCTACCTGGCGCAAGGCTTACAGTGATCAATCCGGGCCCAACGGCACCATACACCGGCATGCTCCCAGGGTATGTGGCGGGGCATTATCGACGTAATGAATTGGAAATTGATCTAGTGCGGTTATGCCGCCATGCGGGTGCGCGGTTGATATTTGATAAGGCGGTAGATATTGACCAGGTCCGACATGAAGTGACGTTGGAAACACGTGGCCCTGTGGCCTACGATTTGGCGTCTATCGATGTGGGCATTACAGCAAGGTTGGATCTACCAGGGTTTTCAGAATATGGCATTGGCGCTAAGCCACTTAATTTGTACGCTAAACGGTGGAAAAATTTTCTGGAACAGGTATTACAGGGTCAGGCTGCCGCTGATATAGCAGTGATTGGTGGTGGTGTTGCCGGATGTGAATTAGCGATGGCCATGGCATTTGCATTACAGTCTGCAGGCGAATCTCCACGGGTGACGGTGATCGAGTCTGGGCCAAAAATTTCTGTTGTTGGTGACAAGGCAAGACGACGGATATTGAAGGCCATGAGCGATTTGGGTATCGTGGTCAAAACTGACGCCAAAATTGTTGAAGTTACTGCAGATCAGGTGCTGCTGGATGGTCAGGAACCTGTTGCTGCGGTGCTTTGTGTTGGTGCGGCCGGTGGATCTGCACATAAGTGGATTTCTCAGACGAATTTGCCCCAGCGAGATGGGTTTATTAAAATTGGTGCTGATCTGGGTGTGCTCGGAGATGAGGCGTTGTTTGCGGTTGGCGATTGTGCGTCGATGACGACTGGGCTGTTACCCAAGGCCGGCGTGTTTGCTGTACGGGCTGCACCAATATTGCATCATAACATTCGTATGGCGCTGAGTGGGGGTCGGCGTAAGACATGGCGACCTCAAAAGGATTACCTCAAGCTAATATCTCTGGGTGGGCAATCTGCGGTGGCTGAGAAATTTGGATTTACCCTGGCGGGTGCTAGCATGTGGCGCTGGAAGGACCGGGTCGATAAGGCATTCATGAACCGGTTGAGTGATTTGCCAAAGATGGAGGTCCTGATTGAGACAGGTAAGCTGGCGACTGGAGTTGCGGAAATACTGGCCACTAAGCCCTTGTGCGGTGGATGTGGCGCTAAGGTCGGGCGTGGTGTGCTATCGGCCGCGTTAAAGACTATTGCGCAACCTAGTGATGATGTTGTTACAGGTGTCGGGGATGATGCGGCAGTGCTGTGCCAGCCAAATGGCGATTTTCAGGTCATTAGTACTGACCATCTGCGTGGTTTCATTGCTGATCCAGGACTAATGACGCGGATTGCAGCGGTGCATGCTTTGGGTGATGTATGGGCCATGGGTGCGCAGCCACAAGTCGGGTTGGCGTCGATTATTCTGCCGCAAATGTCTGCTGACTTGCAGAGAAGAACGTTGCTAGAAATTACTAAGGTAGCAACTGAGGTGCTGAACGCGGCAGGTGCTCAGCTCGTGGGTGGGCATACGACGATGGGTGCTGAGCTTACAATTGGCTTTACTGTGACAGGGACAAAAAATTCAATGCCATTGACCATTGCGGGTGCAAAGCATGGTGACGCGCTGATATTGACCCGGCCCATTGGATCGGGTGTTATTCTGGCGGCCGATATGCTGGGACAGGCCGACGGGCACAATGTTGCTGCAACACTTGCCATTATGGGGCAGCCACAGGACCGCGAAGCGGTGGTATTGTCAACAGTAGCTCACGCTATGACGGATGTAACAGGATTTGGATTAGCGGGGCATGTCCACGCTATGTGCCAGGCGTCAGGATTGGACGCTCACCTGTTTCAGGACGCTATTCCTACCTATCCAGGTGCGCGGGCGTTGTCGGATGCGGGTGTGTCATCAACGTTGATGCCAGAAAATTACACGGATGCGCCGGTAAATGGGCTGCACGATGCATTGCTTTATGACCCGCAGACGGCTGGCGGGTTGTTGGCGTCGGTTCCCAAAATACAGAGTGCTGCCGTTATTGAAGCACTAGGTGCACTTGGTTGTTCAGGGCACGTCATTGGCCGATTGAGCAAAGGGACTGGTCGCGTGTGCCTCAGTTGAATTGCGCATGTAATTTTTCTGCGGTTAGTGCAAGAGTGCTGTCGTCGAGATCAGGTAATTCGACCCTACAAACTGGCTTGTTCTTAACTTCAGTCGACTTGGCATAGCGCGGATCATAGTGATCTTTGATCAGCCCTGCCGCCAATGTTTGCCAGTCGTTTATTTGTGCCTGTGCATGCCACTGATCGATCCGTTCACCTGAATGATATGGCCGCAGCTTGTTCAGAAGGTCATTAAGCGCCCTTTTGTCCTGGGTAAGGTTCGAATATGCTCGGCAAAGGAAACTACTGCGTGCTTCTAATGAAGCGGTAATTTGGATGCGAGCTGCATTGGCCATTAAGGCCCAGAGTGACGGTGGTATCAACCTCTCACCTACCTTGCTGCTCTCGGCTTCAACAAAGGTGATTTTGTTGGGGTCAAGTGTGGCTAGCCTGCTGGCGATACTGGTTTCAAACATTTTTTGTGAAGGTTGCGCTATGCCTATTCCACCAAATAGTGATCCGCGGTGGGCGGCAATTTCTTCAATATCAAGGACCTGTGCGCCCTTTGCAACCAGTTGATGCAAAAGTGCGGTCTTGGCCGTTCCAGTGCTGCCACTAATGAGCATCAAGCGGTGTGGTAGCGGCGTTTTGTATAACGTTCTAACAATCTCGCGACGGTAGCTTTGGTAACCTCCCTGGAGAAGTTTCACGCGCCAGCCAACTTGATCGAGGATGGTAGCGAATGCACTGGAGCGTTGACCGCCACGCCAACAATAGATCAATGGCTGCCATGCGCCATCTTTGCCAGCAAGAGCACCTTGGAGGTGGGTGGCAGTATTACGTGCCACCAATGCCCCACCAATTTTTCGGGCGGCGAAGGGACTGACTTGCTTATAGATAGCGCCCACCTCGGCTCGCTCAATATCGTTGAGGACTGGCAGGTTGATCGCACCTGGCAGGTGATCTTCAGCATACTCGGCAGGTGAGCGGACGTCGATTATAGTATCGGCAGTGAGGTTATGCATGTCAGCCATAGAAGTGAGAATTATTGGGGTCATGGTCTGCCCTTCTATGCGATTACAAATATCTAGCTCGTTTGGCACAGAGAGCCAAGCGACTAAGCTGACCCATTCAGAAAGATAAGAGCTTACAATGAAGTACAAAAACTGGTTTTATTAATGCTAGTACCATGAATTTTTAGGCTCAAAGGAAAATCCCATGCCAGAAACCTCAGTAATTCGCAGCACCACAGGCCAAAAACGCCTATATGATAGCGTTCTCGAAACTGTCGGAAATACGCCCTGCATTCGAATTAATAATCTGGCTCCGCACGGAGTTACTATTTATGTTAAAGCAGAATTTTTTAATCCAGCGGGCTCCATTAAGGATAGGTTGGCGCTGAATATCATAGAAACCGCCGAAAGTAATGGAAGCTTAAAGCCCGGGCAAACTGTGGTCGAAGCGACCAGCGGCAACACAGGTATTGGTTTGGCCATGGTCTGTGCCCAAAAAGGTTATCCTTTGGTGATTGTGATGGCAGACAGTTTTTCAATTGAGCGGCGCAAGTTGATGCGCATGATGGGAGCCAAAGTTGTGCTCACTCCGCGGGCTGCAAAAGGTTTGGGGATGTATAAAAAGGCCGTTGAGTTGGCCGAAGCGAATGGCTGGTTTTTAGCGCAACAGTTTGAAACAGCCGCTAATGCGGATATCCACGAAGCGACCACAGGCCCGGAAATTATTGCAGATTTTGAAGGACAACGTCTTGATTATTTCGTCACGGGATATGGCACTGGCGGTACTATTTCCGGGGTTTCACGTGTTTTGCGAAAAGAGCGTCCGGAAACGAAGATTGTGCTGAGCGAACCTGCGAATGCAGCTCTCTTAGCTAGTGGCAATCCACAGGACCGAACCGAGGCTGGCGCATCAGCCGGTAGTCACCCATCTTGGCAACCTCATCCTATTCAGGGCTGGACCCCAGATTTCATCCCCTTGGTTTTGCAAGAAGCTGTAGATAAAAACAACTATGATCAATTGATCTCAGTGGCTGGCCCCGAAGGTGTGGAATGGGCTACAAAGCTTGCGCAAAAGGAAGGTATCATGACTGGCATTTCTGGGGGAGCCTCCTTTGCGGTGGCGATGAAAGTCGCCGAAAATGCTGCTCCTGGTTCAGTTATACTCTGCATGATGCCGGATACCGCCGAGCGGTATATGACAACCCCCTTGTTTGATGCCATCGACGAGGACATGAATGCAGAAGAACTTGCACTTTCGCATTCTACGCCGGGCTTTCAAATTGAGTAATTTGCGTATGGGAAAAGCTTACTTTTAGCGAGCTGAGAAATCGCTAGTTCAACACGGGTGACCTCCGAAACAAAGTGAAGTTCACTAACCCTTCGCCAACTGAGGAATGGCCTGAAGCTGATTATGGCTTCTGTCTCTCAAACGTAATAGACATATGCTGATTAGGGGTGCGCCATCTCTACTCACGCATCCATTTCAAGCTAAATCGTGCCGCTCTAGCCGAGTGGCGTTAATTATTCAGCGCCTAGGTTTTGGTTATAACCGCAGTTCGATGCATGTTATAATCTGTCTGTCAGTACTTATTAATAGATATTTATTTACAGATTTTTGGAAAGCATTTAAGATTTTATTTTAACAAAAATTTAGATTGGTAATGCAGATGTCTTGTAAACATTGTTGGAGTGTATTGGCCGTTTTTGTCATTATAATAGTGATTATGATTATCGCTATTACTATAAATTTTTTGTTAATGGTACGACAACGGTCAGTAGTGATGAAAGAACTGCGATTGTTTTAAATACAACAGAACGTGCATATGTCCTCAAAGAGATGCGTGGGCTGTTAGAGGCGATTGAAGCGGTCACTCTCGGAATTTCACAGGATGATATGAAAGTTGTGTCGCTGGCTTCCTGAGAGGTTGGGATTGGCGCTACCCGCAGTGGGAATGAACCAATGGCGTTGATTGCTAAGCTGCCACTCGAGTTCAAATCCCTACGCATGTCTGTCCACAGAAATTTTGACGAGTTGGCATTAGAGGCGGAGACTATGGGAGATGGGGGCATTATTTTGGGTAAGCTTGGCGCAATTTTGAACACATGCACCACTTGTCACGCAAATTACAAATTCACTGATTAGCCCCATTCACCTCTCTCAGCCACTCTGGTCCGCTAAAGGCGTAACGGGGGCTGGGTGCAGGGTCTATTTTCACTCAATCGGCAGGTATGCCTTCGTATTTGTAATTGAGAGTTGAAATATCACCATGCCAAACATAGGCCGATAAAAATGGAGCCTCAGCTGTTTTGTTGGCATGTGGCATCATGGAAGGATGATAAGAGCGTTCGCCTGGATCAAGGGCTTTGTAGGGCGCGCTTCCACGCCTCCAATAAGCAGAGCCAGCTAACATAACAAAGACCTCCTCTGCGGGATGAGTTCGAATGCCATATTCAAAATTTGGCAACATCCCATATAGTCCTAATCGAACGGAGTTCGACTTTATCAAACCATCTGGACCCAGAAGCTCAACATGTACTTTTGGCAAACTGTGAGCCACGTAAAGCGGGTTGCGTGAGGTTTGTGGTGGCAACCATGGCAGCGGTGTTTTCGTAATTACCTCGCAAACAGCATGTGAGTTGGACTTCCCCATCATAATTTTAAATGGTTGGGTTAACTCAGTTGGCTCAAAGGCGTGCCGTGTCCCATAATCTGCAGAAAGAAGTGCCTGCTTGGCATGGCCTTCTATAGCTTCAGGTCCGTCAAATACATCTGCTAGTGCAATGAATAGATCTTTCAAACCCATCTAATCCTCATTTGGTCGCAACATTTTCGGCGATCATAGCGATCATCTCGAACATTATGGCGGATGCGGTCAACGCAGTAATTTGATTGGGGCTGTCTTTGGTTGGCATCATGCAGACCACGTCTCCACCAACAATATTCATTCCGCGTACTGCATGCAGCAGTGCAATCGCTTCATCGATATCAAATCCCTTTTCGCCTGCTTCCAGATTGGACACGCCGGGCGCAATTGATGGATCTAGGCAGTCGAGATCAAACGTGATGTATACAGGCCGCCCTTTAAGAACATCCTTAATTTGTGCGATAACGTCCTCAAGGCCGCGCTTGCGGAATTCTTTCATGGTGACGACATTATAGCCATAGTCATATGAGGGTTGCAACCAATCGAGCGTACGGGCATGACCGCGCAAGCCAATTTGCATGGAATGCGATGGATCAACTTTTCCTTGGTCAGCCAGGTATGCTCCCCAGTGTGCTGCTGACTTCTTGGCTCCAAGGAAGTGATCTACTTTGGTGAAAACATCAGTATGTGCATCAAGATGTAGAAAGCAGATAGGTTCTCCATCTGATATTTTTCCACAACCCAATGCCTGCACAATGCCGCCAGTAATAGAATGATCTCCGCCCACCGAAACAGGCCGTGCGCCAGTGGTGTCGATGTCAGTATAAAATTTAGTAATTTGTTCGATGCAGTCCTCGTTATCGTTGGCTCGCGGAAAAGGCACATCGCCGACATCCACGATACGCGCTACGGCCCATGGATCCAGATTGAATTCACCATGCATGCGTCTGGCTACTGCAGAGACATTGCGTAGCGCGCGTGGCCCTAAATGCTGATCGCGCTCGGTAGTGCCGTTGCCCGTCGAATGTGGAACGCCAACTAAAGCAATATCTTTACCAATCGCGGTCTCATTAGGGCAACGAAACATGGTTGGAATACCCCACCAATACAGATTTTCCATCATGGAGTTGAGGTGTTTGTCAGTCATTTGGCCCGCCTATTTTTCAACTAGCCCAATGCATCTGAAGCACTGAAGTAATTTAGAAACGTTCGGTTTAATTTGACTACAATATCCAAGGTGTCAATCCTGCTGTGAAATTGGTGGTCTGGTCAGATTCAACTAGTTTGAAGCGAGCAGAGCGACTTTGTAACCTAGTCTAATGACAAAACACTCTCCATTTTAGTACTTTAAAACTAGTTCTGAGATCATTTACTTGGCGATGATATTTTATGTTCGGTTTCGGCTTTCGCTTCGTAATGTTGAAGATTTACTGCATTAGCGATGTGTTGATGGAGACCCGGTGGAGCGAGTGGAGCAATTTCCATGTAACTTGCACAATGCCACTGAGCGGTGCTTTCATGTGTGGACGGCTCCTTTTATGCAAGGGTTAATTTGAGTGACTTTGATGTTTGCAGGTTGCGGTCATGTGTCCGGCCTTTTGATGCGGTTGATATTACCGCTGGCCTTGATGAAGTCCGCACGT
>FLMP01000283.1_pt1 | contig 15204 bp, 17 predicted proteins | sample 887161 | NCBI WGS metagenome assembly FLMP01 (sample SAMEA4017660, study PRJEB14154) | seawater metagenome
CTCTCACATGACTAGATTGCATCTTGCACAAGTGGCGTTTTTGGCTTTGGGTCGCACCATACATTATGAGGCGATGAACATGGCACATACCCGCGCAGTACTATGGATGATCGGTGCGATTGTGTCGTTCACATCAATGGCTGTAGCTGGGCGCGCGGTCTCTGGACAGCTCGACACCTTTGAAATCATGTTTTACCGCTCAATCATTGGTTTTTTGATTGTTGTGATCATTGCGCGCTTGGCTGGGACCCATCGAGAAGTCGACTTCAATCACTTCCGTATGCACCTGCTGCGGAACATTTTTCACTTTGTAGGTCAGAACCTTTGGTTTTTAGCTTTACCCCTGATTCCATTGGCACAGCTTTTTGCATTGGAATTCACCTCTCCGATCTGGGTTGTACTATTGGCGTCAATTTTTCTAGGTGAGCGGTTAACACGGCTCAAGTTGGGCATCGCCGCATTGGGCTTTGTCGGTGTTTTGGTGGTTGCACGACCAGAGATAAACGCCCTAAGCATTGGTATTATAGCCGCAGCTGTGGCCGCCATAGGATTTGCAGGGGCGGCTATATTAACGCGTAAGTTGACAGTTCAAAACTCACTAACAAAAATATTGTTCTTTTTAACTGGCCTGCAAATCTTATTTGGCTTGATCTGCGCAGGCTTTGATGGGGACATAGCCCTGCCATCCTCGGGGACATTACCTTGGCTCATCTTGATTGGGGTTGCGGGACTTGCGGCACACTTTTGCATGACAAAATCTCTTACATTGGCACCCGCGAGCGTTGTGATGCCGGTTGATTTTGTCCGCTTGCCCTTGATCGCTGTGATCGGCATGCTTTTTTATGGTGAAATTCTGGATATCTACGTGTTATTGGGCGCGGTTTTGATTTTAATCGCCAATTATCTCAACCTAAAGCAACGTGGCTAGATTAAGGTCTTTTCCAGTGCTGCATATTGGCCTACGACTAGGGCGAAGTTAGGAAAATTTAGTGATGATCTACGAAAATGGTAACGTTTGGAAAGCTGCCAAACATAAAAAGGTTTTGCTCTTTGCCATGTCTGGACTTGGTAAGACTCATGTCTCGTCGATGCTGCGCAATGGCGGGGATTGGTTCCATTACTCAGTCGATTACCGCATTGGCACCCGCTATATGGGCGAGCATATTGTTGACAACTTTAAAAAAGCAGCGATGTCTGTGCCGTTTTTGGCCGATTTGCTACGGTCGGATTCAATATCTATTGCCTCAAATATTAGCTTTGAAAACCTAGCCCCATTGTCAACATATCTGGGCAAGCCAGGCGATGTCGCGCGCGGTGGCATCCCTTTTGACTTCTATTGCAAACGTCAAGACCAACACCATGCGGCCGAACAGGCTGCCTTGTTAGACACGCCAGCTTTTATTGAGCGTGCGCAAAATCTCTATGGCTATCAGAATTTTGTCTGCGACAGCGGCGGCTCTATCTGCGAAGTTGTGGATCCTTGGGATAAGACCGACCAGGTTATGACCTCACTTTCCGAGAACCTGCTGATGGTATGGATTGCCGGCAATGAGGCTCACACTTCGGAGCTGGTGCGCCGTTTTGACAAATCACCAAAGCCGATGTGCTATCAACCGGCCTTCTTGCTGTCCTCTTGGGAAAAATATCAAAGCGAAACAGGTTTGAGCCCTGATAAGGTGAATCCGGATGATTTTATCCGTTGGACCTATGCCCGCGCCTTAGCACACCGCCAACCGCGCTATGTGCAAATGGCTAAATGGGGAATTACCCTTCAGACGGATGATGTGAAAAATATTTATTCCCCTGAATATTTTGAAGATCTGGTGGCCAGTGCGTTAGATGCTAAAGTTGAACAATCTGCGTGACCGTGCGCTTAGGAGACTACAATGCCTATTAAAATACCATCAAACCTCCCTGCACATGCAGTTTTGAGCGCTGAGGGTGTGATGGTGATGGATCCCAGCCATGCCGACCGTCAAGACATCCGACCACTGCGCATTGCGTTGCTCAATCTCATGCCACTTAAAATCCAAACAGAAAATCAATTTGCCCGGTTGATTGGTGCCACACCTTTGCAGATTGAACTGACGCTCCTGCGCATGACTGAACATCAGGCAAAAAACACCGCAGCCGACCACATGGAAGAATTCTACCAGCCCTTCAGCGCAATCAAAGATGAAAAATTTGATGGGCTGATCATCACTGGCGCCCCAATTGAGCATTTGGATTTTGCCGATGTCACCTATTGGAATGAGATGGTTGAAATCATAAATTGGACCCAAACCAATGTGCAATCCACATTGGGTGTTTGCTGGGGCGGCATGGCGATGATTAACCATTTTCACGGCGTCCAAAAATACGATCTTCCACACAAAGCCTTTGGCTGTTTTCGTCATCAAAATATTGAGCCATCATCGCCCTATTTACGTGGCTTTTCAGATGATTTTGTGGTGCCGGTAAGCCGATGGACGGAAATGAAGCAGGCGGAAATTAATTCCGCTGACGGTCTCAGCACTCTACTGGGGTCCGTGGATACAGGGCCATGTTTGGTAGAGGATAAAGCCCATAGATCTCTCTATCTTTTCAATCATTTTGAATATGATAGCATCACGCTGAAGCAAGAATATGACCGCGACGTGGCCAGTGGCACACCCATCAATGTTCCCGGACATTATTACCCAAATGATGATCCCAGCCAAAAACCGCTAAACCGCTGGCGCTCACATGCGCATCTGCTCTACGGAAACTGGATTAACGAGATTTATCAAAACACCCCTTTTGATAGCAATGACATCGGGAGCTAACACGATCCATTTTCACGGTATGATAACCGCTGTGAGCATAGCTTGGAATAGTTGCATTGCGTGATGCAGCTCTGGTCGCTAGATGTATATTAGAAAAAATCGGACCCCACTCAACAGACAGACCAGTCTCAAAATGCAAAAACGTGGATATCATCACGGGAACCTTCACCAAACGCTGGTGGATGCTGCCTTGCTGTTGATTAAAAAAGGGCTCAAATGGCTTCACCCTATCTTAGGCGGCCAAACGCGTAGACGCAACATTGGCAGCGGTTTACCGACACCACTTTGAGGGCCGAAGTGATTTTATTGCCGAAGCCGCTCTCCAGGACTTTGTGATCTTCGCTGAGCGTATGGAGTTGGCCTATGACGGCGGCAGACCCAGTGCCTTAGCTGCAATTGAAGCGGGCGGGCCTATCTGGCGTTTGCCCGGAAATATCCCGGTCATTATGTGACAATGTTCGAAAGTGGGGTTTCCATTCAGCGCAGCCCAGTGCTCAACTTTGCCGCCATGCAGGCGCAATCGGTGCTGCAAACCGCCGCTGTTGTGCTAAGTAAGAATATTTCAGAAGAGAAGCGCGCGGTCCCCCCGGGCGGCCGCAGCCCTTCCCGCCTGAAAAATTGCTCAAAAGCGGTATTGGCATTTATCTGCACGACCTAGACCTTATCACGCCGGATTGATCCGGACGACACATCACCACAAGGACTAAGATGCGAAAAGGGCCCGCAAATACGAGCCCTTTTGTAATAGTGTGATGGGAGTCGAAATTAACGCTTTGAGAACTGGAAGCTGGCACGCGCTTTGCGCTTACCAAATTTCTTGCGCTCAACAACACGGCTGTCGCGTGTCAGGAAACCGGCTGCTTTCAGAGCCCCGCGAAGGCTCGGTTCATAAAGCTGCAATGCTTTGGAAATTCCGTGCTTAACAGCACCCGCTTGTCCAGTAAGGCCTCCACCTTTTACAGTGGCCATCACGTCAAACTGGCCTTCAACACCAGCTATTTGCATAGGTTGACGCAAGATCAGCCGCAACACGGGACGCGCGAAATATGCGTCCTGATCTTTGCCGTTAACGGTGACTTTGCCGGAACCTGGTTTGATCCAAACACGCGCAACCGCGTCTTTCCGTTTACCAGTAGCATATGTGCGGCCCAAAGCGTCGCGAACAGGTTCACGAGGGGCTGCGATTTCGACCACAGCAGAGGTGCCTACGGCAACCGCTGAGAGGTCTTCTAGGGATGTGATTTGATCTGCCATCGCTTATACCCGTGTGTTTTTCTTGTTCATGACTTTTACATCCAAAACAGTGGGGTCTTGTGCCACATGTGGATGCTCGGCGCCTGCATAAACACGCAAGTTAGTCATAACCTGGCGTGAGAGACGATTGCCTGGCAACATACGTTTAACCGCTTGGGTTAGAACGCGCTCAGGATACTTGCCCTCCAGGATTGTACCTGTGGTGCGTGATTTGATCCCGCCAGGATAGCCTGTGTGCCAGTAATTTTCTTTGTTACGTTTGTTACCTGTAAGCTGAACTTTTTCAGCGTTGATAACAATCACATTGTCGCCCATATCCATGTGCGGTGTGAACGTGGCTTTATGTTTGCCACGCAATCGTGCTGCGATAATCGAAGCCAAACGACCAAGAACAACGCCTTCAGCGTCAATCAAGATCCATTTTTTGTCGATATCTGCAGGCGTTGCAGAGAAGGTTTTCATATTTTTTGACCCATCGAGGTTGGTGATAAGCGGGTTATAAAGGCTGTGGCAGTACAGTCAACACGCATATGTTATATAAAAATGTTTAATAACAGGTAATTAAAAATAAGGTATTATTTTACCCCACAACTTTACTCAAATATGCGCCGGTGGTAGGGAATAGGTCAGGTTTGCCCGCGCCACAGGTTTGGACTCGCCATCAGAATATATAAGGCATTGCGTCACCGCCAAAGACCGACCCAGCTTAACAATATGGCTTTTTGCGATCAAATCCGTGTTGGCTAAGGGTTTGCGCATAAAATCTATGCTGCAATTGGTGGTCACAGCCAAGGCCTTTGGCCCAATCATCGACAAGACATTAAGGTAGGCCGCCACATCTGCCAATCCAAACATGGAAGGGCCAGACACAGTGCCGCCGGGGCGCAAATGTTTATCCTGCACCTTTAGTACCACTTCCATGTAATCCTCTTCCAACACCAGAATCGCAAATTCATCGGCCACCTGTGGAAAAACTTCGTCCAAAAACGCCCTAAGTGCCACGGCGTCCATTTTGAGTGCCATTGTAGACCTCTCCTTGTTTCTGTTATGTTGGCTGCGAACCTACCGGAGGGCAAGATGGCAATTTTAGAACGTCGCGACAAAAATGCAGTCGCATATCTTACCATGAACGCGCCAGAGCGGCTAAATGCCCTATCAGATGAGATGCTGGCCGCACTTCAAAGTACATTTGACCAGCTGCTGGATGACCAAACAGTGCGGGCCGTGGTGATCTCTGGGGCTGGCAAAGCCTTTTGTGCGGGCCATGATCTCAAGCAAATGACCGCAGCACGTCAAGCCCAAGATGGTGGTGCTGCCGCATTCAAGGATCTGTTCGACCGCTGTGCTAGCTTTATGCAAAGCGTCCAGAAAATACCGCAACCGGTGATCGCGCAAGTGCACGGCATTGCCACCGCTGCGGGATGCCAATTGGTGGCCAGCTGTGATCTGGCCGTGGCCACCGAAGGCACCCGCTTTGGGGTTAATGGCGTGAATATCGGCCTTTTTTGCTCCACCCCCATGGTGGCGCTATCACGCAACATAGCTCGTAAACGCGCATTTGAAATGTTGGTCACTGGTGAGTTCATGCCTGCATCTGAGGCAAAAACCTCTGGTTTGATCAACCGCGTGGTACCAGAGGCAGATCTAGTGGCCACCACCCAAGCACTGGCCGAGGTGATTGCGGGCAAGCTGGCCTCTGCGGTGAAAACTGGCAAAACTGCTTATTATCAGCAAATACAGATGCCGCTTGAGAAAGCCTATGCCTATACCGGCGAGGTTATGGTGAAAAATATGCTGAACCGGGACACAGAAGAAGGCATCGCCGCCTTCATAGAAAAGCGGGATCCAAATTGGTCGCAAGACTGATCCCTTTCCTTTGGTAGATAAGCGCATTACATCGCATCTCATGACACAAAGATTGAACATAATTGGCGGAGGTATGGCCGGGTGCGAAGCTGCTTGGCAGGCCGCACAACTCGGGGTAACTGTTACCATCCACGAAATGCGGCCGAAAGTGAAAACTTTCGCCCATCAAACCGGTGATCTGGGGGAAATGGTGTGTTCCAATTCCTTCCGCTCGGACGATGATGAACAAAATGCGGTTGGTTTGGTGCATTGGGAAATGCGCGTCTCCAACAGCCTAATCATGACCACCGCCGACAAACACCGCATTCCAGCCGGTGGCGCGTTGGCAGTAGACCGTGAACCCTATGCCAAGAGCATCACAGCCGCGATCAATGCCCATCCGTTGATTGAAGTCAGCTATGAAGAGATCACCTCCCTGCCCGATGATGGTCAGTGGATTGTGGCCACCGGGCCATTGACCTCTGGCGCCTTGGCAGAAGCCATTCAGGGCGAAACTGGAGCGGAAGCCTTGGCCTTTTTCGACGCCATTGCACCGATCCTATACGCAGATAGCATTGACATGACCCGCGCTTGGATGCAGTCGCGCTACGACAAGGGCGACACGGAAGATGAGCGCACCGCCTATTTGAATTGCCCCATGACCAAAATTCAATATGAAGCCTTCATTGACGCGCTTCTAAGTGCCGATAAAACCGATTTCAAACCGGGCGAAAAAGCCGGGTATTTTGATGGCTGCTTGCCGATTGAAGTGATGGCAGAACGTGGTCGCGAAACATTGAGATTCGGGCCAATGAAGCCTGTGGGCCTGACCAATGCGCATGAGCCTGACAATAAGCCCTATGCGGTGGTGCAGCTGCGCCGGGATAATGCGTTGGGCACATTGTTTAATATCGTGGGATTTCAAACCAAAATGAAATACGGCGCTCAAAAAGATGTGTTGCGCATGATCCCCGGGCTTGAGGCCGCGGAATTTGCGCGTTTGGGCGGCATCCATCGCAATTCTTTTATCAACTCTCCCACATTGCTGAATGCGCAAATGCAGCTGATTTCAAAACCTAATATCAGATTTGCAGGGCAAATAACCGGTGTTGAGGGCTATGTGGAAAGTGCCGCTATGGGCATGGTGGCGGGTCGCATGGCGGCGGCTGAGATTTTGGGCCGTGAATTACCCCCCCCCGGTCCGGATACTGGATGTGGGGCTTTGATCACCCATATCACCGGCGGCGCAGTGGCCAAAACGTTCCAACCTATGAATGTCAATTTTGGCCTATTTCCTCCAATTGACACGGTCAAAGGTGGGCGCAAACGGCGAAAAGAGCGCTACAAAGCCTACACTGATCGGGCTAAAGACAGTTTTGCGGACTGGTTGGCGATGTAATCTCTTGCCAGAATCATGGCATTGCTTAGGCTGGTCTCATGTCGAGCGATAGCAATCTAAATACAAAATTCCCGTTGTGGGCGCCACGTCCCGTAGAAGAGACGTTGGATATCTACGCTAATTGGGCCGCAAGCTATGATGATGACTTGGCCGAGGCCGGTTATGAAACGCCGCATCGAATTGCGGCAGCTTTGGCCAAGTTTACCACACCTGATGCCCGTATTCTTGATTTTGGCTGTGGCACGGGATTGTCGGGCCAGGCTTTGCAGATGGCTGGATTCACAAACCTGGACGGCATCGATATTTCTGCTCCAATGCTCAACAAAGCGCAAATCCGCAATATTTACCACATGTTATGGCAAGGCCAACCGGGCGAAATGACAGGCGTCACCGCCGGGCAATATGATGTGATTGTTGCCGCTGGTGTGGTGTCTTTGGGCGCCGCCCCGCCTGAAACGCTGAGCATGATAATTGATCATCTGGCCCCAGAGGGTCTTATCGGCCTGTCCTTCAATGATCCAACGTTAGATCATGGATCCTATGAGGCCGTTTTGGATCAGGAAATATCACTCGATCGGGTTCGCACGCTTTCATGCACCCACGGTCCACATTTGCGCCAACAAAAAATGGGCTCGAATGTTATCGTGTTGCAACGTCTGTGATCCGCACCCGCTTTGCCCCCTCGCCCACTGGACCTTTACATCTTGGGCATGCTTTTTCAGCGATCACCGCGCATGACGTCGCTCGGACGCGTGGCGGAGAATTTTTGTTGCGGATCGAAGATATTGACCAAAGCCGCGCCCGTCCTGAGTGGGAAGCGCAAATTTATGATGACCTCGCGTGGCTAGGGTTAACCTGGGACGGTCAGGTCCTACGCCAATCTGAGCGTGCAGCAGACTATGCAGCGACCGTGGCACAGCTTTGGGATGCGGGATTGCTCTATTCATGCAAGTGCACCCGCCGTGACATCACCCAAGCGGCCTCCGCGCCCCAAGAAGGCGTAGCACCCCATATTGGACCAGACGGTTTGGTCTATCCCGGCACCTGTCAATCGCAACGCACATGGATTGATGACGCGGCCCTGAGGATGAGGATAAGTGAGGCGCTCAACGGCAAGCATTATATTGACTTTCAAGAGGTCGATGCGGATGGGGTGACGTTGGGTAATAACATTACTAGTTCAGAATATATTACTGAATATATTGGAGATTTTATCATATCTCGACGCAATCGTGAGGCGGCATATCATTTGGCAGTCGTCGTAGATGACGCAGCGCAGGGCATCACACATGTGGTGCGTGGCGAAGATTTAAAATCTGCCACTCCGATCCATGTTCTCCTGCAACAACTGCTCGACTATCCTACCCCGACCTATATCCATCACCCTTTGATCCGCGATGCGGCAGGTAAGCGGCTGGCCAAGCGTGACGATGCCAAAGCTATCTCAAAATTCAGAGCCGAAGGGGCAAGCCTCTCTGACATTCGGGCCATGATTGGGCTTTAGACGATGGGCTTGCTCAACTCGCGCGGCGCCCCCATGATTACCGAGGTGTAAAAACAACTGCGCCGATTGGTATGACAGGCAGGGCCCTCTTGTAGAACCAACGCCAAAAGACAGTCTTGGTCGCAGTCATAGCGCAAATCAACCAAGGCCTGAGCGTGGCCGCTGGTTTCACCTTTAATCCAAAAAGCCTGCCGTGAGCGTGACCAATAGGTGACCTTCCGCTTGGCTAATGTTTGGCTTACGGCTTCCGCATTCATCCATGCCAACATCAGCACTTCACCATTCTCTGCACATTGCGCAATCACAGGCAAAAGACCATTGGCGTCATATTTCAGGGTTTGCGGGTCAAACATTGTAGCTATCCTATTGCATTTCGTCTTTATGGCTTATCTATTGTGAACAGCAAGGAATGTCCAAACAATGACTGAACAAATTGATTTGATCAAATTATACTCGACCCGAATCCTCGCTTTGGCTGCGGATATGCCCCATGTGGGCCGCCTTGCAGAACCCGGCGCCAGTGCCATGCGTAGATCACCACTCTGTGGATCAAAGGTAACGGTCGATGTCACCTTACATAACGGGCGGATTGTTGAGTTTGCGCAAGACGTCAAGGCCTGCGCCCTCGGCCAAGCTGCCGCCAGCATCGCAGGTCAGAATATGATAGGCAGCACCCCAGCCCAAGTGGAAGACGCACGCGATCAGCTGGAAGCTATGCTCAAAGGCACGGGCCCCGTGCCCGCCGCGCCCTTCGATGGGTTTGAAGTCCTCACACCAGCGATCGGTTACAATAATCGGCATGCAAGCATCCTATTGGCGCTCCAAGCCACAGCAGATGCCTGTGCGGATGCAGCCGCAAAATAACAAACCTCAACAATGGTGTCCTACAACTCAAATCCTGAAACGGGATTATCGTCAACACCAATACCTCGATCGGGAGGTCTTGGACTGTGCCCGGCTCTGATGGCTCCAGCTTTGTCGCTTGGAGGATACGGCGCCCGAGCATCGCTTTTGGCGACCTCATGTTCTCGGAAAACGTGGTGGATGGGGTTACCTATACCCTAGCTAGATTTGTCGCGGGCGGTGCCGCCCCTTATGCCTGTATCGCCCCACAAATCTCTGTCTGTTTCACCCTCGGCACCAAAATCACCACGCCAGACGGCCCGCAACTTTTGGAAAGTCTAATACCAAGCGATTTGGTCACAACCCAAGATCATGGCAACCAGCAGATCAGTTAGATTGGGTGCGCCCAGCTTAAACTCTCGGCGCAGTCTCACCGCGACAAGCTGCGTTCCGTTCGGATTTTAGCAGGATCCTTGGGGACTGGCATGCCTCACCGTGATCTCTTGGTCTCTCGGCAACATCGTATGTTGGTCTCTTCATACATATCAAAGCGTATATTTGGGGTGAGAGATGTGTTGATTCCATCGATAAAGCTTGTGGTCTTGCCCGGAATTTTCATTGAGCAAGATTTAACCGAGGTAGATTATATCCATATGCTTTTTGATCGCCATAAAATCATCGATGCAGAACGCGCACCCAATGAAAGTCTCTACACCGGTCCTGAGGCCATGAAATCAATCTTCCCTTCCGCCCGCCGTGGAATATTAACAATTTTTCCAAATTTGGCCACTGACACAGTCCGCACATCGGCCGCAGCCCATATACCCTATGGCAAATTGCAAAAGAAACTTATCGCGCGGCATCACAAAAACAACAAAGCCCTGCTGGGGATAAATGCCCACAGATAGCCTTGCCATTGAGCAGATGAAAGGTCTCGGGCGATTCTATTTACAGGCTCGGAATAAACAGACCCACATAGAGCATCGCAATAATCGCAAATGCACCAATGGCATCTTTGATGGCTTCTTTGGTTTCAAGGCGGCGCGATTCAGCGGCACGATCCATGCGGTGTGTGGCGAAGATATTTTCCATATTCAGCTCCCAGTTGATCTTATTTCTACTTTGTTCTCATATGCTCTAATTCTTGTAAAGAACTAAATAAGAACATTTGTGAACAAAAGTATTAACCAACTGATATTAATGTAATTGCTATATCTTGTTCCATCAACCAAAGAAGGGTTCTAGTGGCCTTTCCTCTTGGGCTTGTGAGGCCGGGATCATTTTGAAGCAGCATCCGTGCGTCTTGATGGGCGATGGCCATTAAGCTGGTTTGGGTCTCTAAGTCCGCCACTTTAAACTGAGGGAGCCCAGATTGGGCCGTACCAATAACGTTGCCCGCTCCGCGCATTTTTAGGTCTTCCTCGGCAATCCGAAAGCCATCTTCTGTGTCACGCAAAATTCCCATGCGACGTTCACCGGATTGGGTCAAAGGGGGTTGATAGATCAACAGGCAGGTTGAGGCCGCCTTACCACGCCCCACCCGGCCCCGTAGCTGATGCAATTGCGCCAAGCCAAAGTTCTCTGCCCGCTCAATCACCATGATCGTGGCGTTGGGCACATCTACCCCAACCTCAATCACCGTGGTGGCCACCAACACTTGAGTTTTACCCGCCACAAAAGCCGCCATCGCGGCATCTTTTTCCATTGGTGGCAATTGCCCATGGACCAATCCCACATGCGCATCGCCCAAGGCCGCGCACAACACTTTGAACCGCTCCTCAGCGGCGGTGAGATCCATAAACTCACTTTCTTCAACCAAGGGGCAAACCCAATAGGCCTGCCGACCAGACGCAATCGCCGCTTTGAGCTTGGTAATCACATCCGACAATCGGGCCAAGGGCACCGCAGCAGTGATTATGGGTTTGCGGCCCGGTGGCTTTTCATTAAGCACCGATACATCCATATCGCCATATTGCGCCAATTCAAGCGAACGCGGAATCGGTGTTGCCGTCATCACCAGCACATCCACTTTGGTACCCTTTTCTCCTAAGGCCAGCCTTTGGTTGACGCCAAAGCGGTGTTGCTCATCGATGATCGACAAACGGAGGTCACAAAATTCAACGCCCTTTTGAAACACCGCATGAGTGCCCACAAGGATATTGATCTCACCCGAGGCCAAATCCGCTAGTTTTTGCCGACGCTCGCCAGTTTTGTCTCTTCCAGTTAACATTTCCAACCGCACACCCGCGCTATGTGCCAATGGTCGCAACCCCTCAAGGTGCTGACGGGCCAGAATTTCAGTGGGGGCCATCAAGACACCCTGCCCTCCAGCTTCAACGGCCTGCAACAAGGCCATGAAACCCACCAAGGTTTTCCCCGCTCCTACATCTCCTTGCAGCAAGCGATTCATCCGGCGCGGGCTTGCCATATCGGCACCAATCTCCTCAATCGCTCGAGCCTGTGCGCCGGTGGGCCTGTATGGGAGCTGCGCCATGACTTTACTTTGCAACTGGCCATCGCCCACTGTGGCACGCCCCGTTTTAACCCTCGCTTGACTGCGGGCGATGGCTTTTGTCAGCTGATGGGCCAAAAACTCGTCATAGGCCAAGCGTTCACGTGCTGGAGCATGAGCTGAAATGTCATTTGGGGACTGCGGGGCATGGGCCTGCTGCAACGCAGTGGCAAAATCAGGCCAATTGCGATCGCGAAACACCGATGGTTCAATCCACTCAGGCAATGCAACCACACGGTCCAACGCGCCAGCAACGGCCTTCACCATCACCTTCGGGGTGATCCCAGCGGTGAGCGGGTAGACCGCCTCAAAACTTGGCAGGTCGCTGTGTTCATCCGGGCCAAGCACATAGTCAGGATGTACCATCTGCGCGCGGTGATCAAACACCTCCAGCTTGCCAGAAATCAGCCTCTGCTCCCCTACGGGCAGCAATTTATCGAGGTATTCACCGCGCGAATGGAAATAGATCAACTCAATTGTGGTCTGCGCATCTTTAACAATCACACGGTATGGCTTGCCCCGAGTGCGCGACGGAACATGCTGTAGCACAGTCACCTGCACCGTCACAGTTTTCAGCGCCGGCTGCCCTTGGACCGTGGGCACCACGCGCCGATCCACCACAGAATGCGGTAAGGTAAAAATCAAATCCCGCGGTTTGGTGACTTTCAAAGCCCCAAAGGATGTCGCGATTTTGTCTCCTACCCCCGGAAGGCTGGTCAGATCCGAAAATAGCGGAAATAGAATTTCTGGACGCCCGCTCATAGTTCCTCGATCAATGAGATCCAGCCATCCTCATCTAAAGTGAATATGCCCAACTCAACCGCTTTTTTGGCTTTGGATCCGGCGCCGAGCCCTGCAACCAAGATATCCGTCTTCGCACTCACAGATCCTGAGACTTTTGCCCCAAGGCTTTCCGCACGGGCCTTGGACTCGGCGCGGGTCATTTTCTCGAGCGTGCCGGTGAACACCACTGTTTTGCCGGCAACAGGGCTGCTGGAGGTGTCAATCTGTTCCGCTGGGATCACATCCAGCTGCGCCACCAGATTCCGTATTGCCAGCAAACGCTCAGAATCCTGAAACGGCGCAGCAACAGATTTTGCCATTACGGCCCCAATCCCATCAATGTCGACCAAAGCGGCCCAAGGCTCACTGTCTGGTATTGCGGCACACATGGCATCCTCGAAAGCCTGCCAAGTGATAAACCGATTGGCAAAAAGCTTGGCCGCCCCCTCACCCACATGTCTAATTCCAAGGGCAAAGATCAGCCGATGCAGAGCAATGCGCCGCTTTTCATTGATCCCATCAAACAAGTTTTTCGCCGATTTTATGCCCCAGCCTTCCAGCTTGCTCAGCTGGTCCGGTCCAAACCGCGTTTCTAGAGTAAAAATTTCAACCGGTGTGCAAATCCAGCCTCGGTGATAGAATTGTTCAATTTGCTTAGCACCAAGACCTTCGATGTCAAAGGCTTGCCGGGATACAAAATGTCTCAGAGTCTCAATCGCCAAATCTGGCAAGGGTTCAGATCCGGAGTAGCGCCAGACCGCATCGCCCGGGTCGCGGCTACCTTCGATGCCTTCTTGCTTCAACTTCGCGGCAAAATCAAAAACCACGCTCTCGGCGAAACGACGTGACAGGTCCACATCTGCGATTTTAGGGATCACATCGCCTGCGCGGTAGACCTGCACCCAATCACCAATCCTAATATCCTTACCGCTCCGAATTTTTCCACCCTTGCTGTCGCGGCCTGCTATGTAATCCTCATTGTGAAGCGTGGCATTCGAAACCACAACGCCACCAACCGTTATCGGATTAAGCCGTGCAACCGGGCTTAGGGCACCGGTGCGCCCAACTTGAATGTCGATATCCAGCAATTCTGTCCAAGCCAGTTCGGCCGGGAACTTATGGGCAGTGGCCCAACGCGGCGTGGTGGCACGAAAACCAAGCCGAGACTGTAGTGCCAGATCATCTACCTTATAAACCATGCCATCAATGTCATAGCCAAGATCCGAACGCTCACGTTCAATCTGGGCATAATGGGCGATAAGCTCCGTTAACGTTTCGCAATTAATAAACAATGGGTTGGTTGAAAAACCTAAGTCCTGCAAGCGCATCACCGCCTCAGATTGCGTTACCCCCAAGGGCTCAGACAGCTCGCCCCATGCATAGGCGTAGAACCGTAAGGGTCGCGCTCGGGTGATTTCTGCATCCAACTGGCGCAACGAACCCGCAGCCGCATTGCGCGGGTTTGAAAAGGGCTTTTGCCGCAACTGCGCCTGTGTCTCATTCAGAGCTGCAAAATCTGCATGGGTCATATAGACCTCGCCGCGCACCTCAAGGATGTCCGGCGCATCGATTAGGCTTTGCGGAATGTCAGCGACGGTTTTTGCGTTGGCGGTGACATCCTCGCCAACCTCTCCATCACCACGGGTGACAGCATGCACCAAACGCCCCTCTTCATAGCGCACCGCAAGCGACAGCCCGTCAATTTTTGGTTCTGCGGTCATGCGCAAGGCTTGATCAGGATCAATGCTTAGAAATTTTTTCACCCGCGCCACAAACTCTTGCACGTCGTCAGCACTAAAGGCATTGCCCAATGACAGCATTCGCTGGCTGTGCCTGATCTTGCCAAACCCATCTTTCGGTCGGGCACCCACTTGATCAGATGGACTATCGACGCGTTTTAGCGCTGGGAAAAGAGCCTCAATTTCTTGGTTGCGCCTTTTCCAGCCATCAAAGGCGGCGTCATCCACCGTTGGTAAGTCTTCACCATGATAATCGATGTTGGCCTTGCCCAACGCATCAGCCAAGCGCGCCAATTCGGCGCGCGCTTGCTCTTCAGTCAGATCTGATACTGGTTGGTTTTGCGGCATGAAAATCCCCAGATTCTGAATCCCAAACTACAATTAGGATCCCAGGCCGTCCAGAGCGCTTCTGCCTTCATTTTAGAGATTAAGCAGAATCAAATCTTAATCATAGTCGTAGAGCCTAGCAAGATCGACACCTTCCTCGCCCCAATTCGTTGCATATACGTTGAAAATGGTAT
>FLMP01000298.1_pt1 | contig 15013 bp, 12 predicted proteins | sample 887161 | NCBI WGS metagenome assembly FLMP01 (sample SAMEA4017660, study PRJEB14154) | seawater metagenome
CAACTGTATCGGGTGGCATGCTCTCTCTGAGGAAGAGTATCAAGAAAAGAAAACTGCCTATGAAACACGTCAGGCTCAAAAATCTTGAAAATGAATATTGGCTGGGTGACTGCGCAATGGCAACCGCCCAGCCAATGCTTCGAATAGGATTCCCAGAGATTGCTAAATGTTAGCCAAATCCGAAGAATTATCCTTCTAAATTGGAGAAGTAACTTGAACACTATTTTAAAAACGATCGCGCTTGGAGTGTCCTTATCGCTAACACTGCCCGTGTTGACGCAGGCCGAGAGTTATACGATCGATCCCTCACATTCCTTTGTAAAATTTGAAACCAGCCATTTGGGAGTTGCAAAGCTGTCGGGCCGTTTCAACACAATCGCAGGAAAATTGAAGTATGACCCAGCTGCAGGAGAAGAGAGTCAAAGCGTCGAAGTCAGCATCGACACCACTAGCCTAGATACAAATTGGGCTGATCGCGACAAGCATTTGCGCAGTGGCGATTTCTTCAACGTAGCAAAATTTTCAAACGCTACCTTCAAAAGCACGAAATTTGACGGTGACGCTTCTGGTGGAACTTTGACAGGCATATTAACTTTTTTAGGTGTCAGCAAAAACATAGAGTTCCCGATCAAGAAGATTGGAGAAGGTAAGGATCCATGGGGCGGTTATCGCGTCGGATTTGAAGGAACCTACAAGATAACACGTAAAGACTTCGGCATGGACTTCAATCTTGGTCCGGCAGCTGAGTTAGTTGATGTAACGCTGCAGATCGAAGCAATAAAAGACAAATAGAACCTTAAGCTGTCCCGGCAGATGATCGGGACAGTTTCAAACATCATTTGCATGGAGATCTGCGATGACTTCCGAAATTAAAAAGAAATCATTTTCTCTCAGCACAAAACTGCTGCACTGGTTGATTGCAGGACATATGAGTGGTCTGATCGTTTCCGGTTGGTGGATTGTAGATCTTTCCTTTTATTCCAGCTGGTATTATTCTGCTCCAGCTCTGCACAAGTCTTTTGGAGCTGTGGTTTTCCTTATGGGTTTACTCCTCCTGATTAGCAAATTCCGGAAGCGTCCGCCTCCATTAGAAAGTCACACCAAGTTAGAAAAACTAGCCTCAAAGTTCGCACATTTACTCCTCTTTGCAAGCTTGATAACGATTCCAGTCTCCGGTTATATATTTACGACGTTCACTGGTCAAAATGTTTCAATATTTAATACCTTTGACATTCCTGCTGTCCTTGTGACTTCAGAAAAAATCCGTGACTTGGCAATTGAATTCCATATTTATGCTTCCTACGGAATAGCGGTAGTGGTTTTCGCCCACGCAGGTGGAGCGTTAAAACACCATCTTTTGGACAAGGACCGCACTTTGCGTAGGATGCTTTGGTGATTGTCTTCTAGAGGGATCGGTCGAACAAATGAGACCAGCCAGAGATTGTAGTCATAGCTTAAATTCTTGTGCTGGTTTTATTAGAGTAAACATACTTGAAGCGGGCAAAGCTGTTTAATTTCGAAAACCTCAAGATCACACCGAGTAAAAAGTTTAACTCTCGTAAGCTGTAAATGACGAAAACCTAAGTTACGACTCCAAAACCTCGCCTGGGTAGCGAAGGCTACCCTGGCAACAACAGAAGGCGAATATCATGGGATTATTACAAGACGGACGTTGGGTCGATCAGTGGTATGACACCAAAGAGACAGGCGGCCATTTCGTGCGCAAAGCGCCACAGTTTCGCAACTGGATTACTTCAGATGGATCAGCCGGCCCAAGTGGAGATGCTGGCTTCAAGGCTGAGACTGGTCGTTATCATCTATATGTATCACTTGCATGCCCCTGGGCGCATCGAACATTGATTTTTCGAGAGTTAAAAGGGTTAGAAAAGATGATTTCGGTGTCAGTTGTGCATTGGTACATGGCTGACAAAGGCTGGACATTTGAACCTGGAGATGGCGCAGTTCCAGATACTGTTAACGGTTCAAATTATATGTATGAGGTCTATACTAAAGCGATGTCAGATTATTCTGGCCGAGTTACAGTTCCAGTTTTATGGGACAAGAAGAACAATACCATTGTATCAAATGAATCCCCTGAAATAATTCGGATGTTCAATTCTGCCTTTGATGGAATTGGTGCAACCGCGGGTAATTATTACCCCGAACCAAAACGAACAGAGATAGACGCGTTGAACGACCGGATATATAATACGGTGAATAATGGTGTTTACAAAGCTGGGTTTGCAACCACACAAAATGCTTATGAAGATGCCGTTTTGCCTTTGTTTGAAACGCTCGACTGGCTTGATGCGCGGCTTTCAAACCAGAGGTATCTGACCGGTGATACAGTTACTGAAGCCGACTGGCGCTTATTCACTACTTTGGTACGGTTTGATCCTGTCTATGTAGGGCATTTCAAATGTAATATTCGGCGTATCTCCGACTATGCAAACCTATCAGGATATGTATGTGATCTATACCAACAGCCTGGTGTGGCAAAGACTGTGAATATGGAACATATTAAAAATCACTATTATGCCAGCCATGAAACGATCAACCCATCTCGCGTGACCCCAACTGGGCCGGTAATCGACTTTGCATTGCCGCACGACCGCACAAAATTAGGATAGACAATGGCGCAAACTGTTCCAATCATCGCAAATGTGAAGCCAATCAAAGTAGAGCTGGAGGCAGGTAAAAATTACTTTTGGTGTCAGTGCGGTCTCTCCCAAAGCCAACCATTTTGTGATGGTTCACATGCAGGCACAGATATTAAGCCCCTGAGGTTCACAGCCGAAAAAACTGGGAATGCGGGGTTGTGTCAGTGTAAATCGACCGCAAATGCGCCATTTTGCGATGGAACACATGCTACTTTGGGTGAGCTAAATGCTGGTGATCCCGCACCGGTACCAAAATCTGAAATACCGGTAGCAATAGCAACCCCTGAGGAACCCACAGTTGCACGCATTCATGAACTGGCACGTGATGGTTTATCTAAACTCGGACATCATGGCGAAATGGGGTCAATGGGCGTCCCACGTAAGGATCTGCCGCATTGGGATGACATTCAAATTCTACCAGCTCAAATGGCACGCAAACCACTATTGGACAACGTGCCTGTTAGAACATCAGTAACTATTGGCCCACGTGCAGAAAAACCTTTGAAGCTTGATATACCTTTGTTTGTTTCTGACATGAGCTATGGTGCTTTGTCAGAAGAGGCAAAAATAGCTCTTGCTCGCGGGGCACAGTTGGCAGGCACCGGAATTTGCTCAGGCGAAGGTGGGATGTTGCCCGAAGAACAGGCCGAAAATGCACGATATTTCTATGAACTTGCCTCTGCTAAATTTGGTTGGAAGCCTGAATTGGTAGAACGCGTGCAAGCGTTTCACTTCAAAGGCGGCCAAGGCGCAAAAACTGGAACCGGTGGGCACCTTCCTGGCGAAAAAGTTCAAGATAAAATCGCAGAGGTGCGTGGGTTAGAGCCAGGCCAAAGTGCTATTTCACCTGCAACCTTTATTGACCTCCATACGCCCGCTGATTTCAAAAAAGTAGCCGATGAAGTACGTGAACGTTCTGGTGGTATTCCGATCGGATTTAAATTGTCAGCAAACCACATAGAGGACGACATTGATTTTGCTCTGGCAGCCAGTGCAGATTATATCATCCTTGACGGTCGTGGCGGAGGCACAGGCGCAGCACCCTTGATTTTTCGAGATCATATATCAGTACCAACAATTCCAGCACTTGCGCGGGCACGTCGACATTTGGACGCAAAATCAGGCCGTGATGTTACGCTTGTGATTACGGGTGGATTGCGAATGGCGGAAGATTTTGCCAAAGCAATGGCCCTCGGTGCAGATGCGATAGCATTATCAAATTCAGCAATGCAGGCAGTAGGGTGTATCGCAGCCAGAATGTGCAATTCCAATAATTGCCCCGTTGGGGTGGCGACGCAAAAACCTGAATTACGCAAGCGGTTGGATGTGCAAATAGGTGCAGAAAAACTAGCGCGTTATTTTGGCTCAAGTGTTGAATTGATGCAGGTACTAGCGCGGGCATGTGGACGTTCGTCTTTGTCTGATTTCCACCATTCTGACATCACAACCTGGAAGCGGGAGATGGCAGACCTAAGCGGCGTTAACTTTGCTGGGTTTAACAAATAAACGTGTAGCGCAGCCAACGGGAAAAAATGATGAAATCACCCCTAAACACTTCAATTGAAGAAACACAAAAAAATGCCACAAAACGCCGAGTAAGTGGAGAGTTTGTACGTGGTGTTAGCGGGTTTCGGCATGCAATTGGTGATCCAGACTTCCAACCTGAAAAAAATAGATACCACTTATTTGTTGCGTTCAATTGTCCGTGGTGCCATCGTGTCAGCCTCGCTCGCAATATTCTTGGTCTCCAAAGTAGCATTACAATGGATGTGGTGTTCCCAAGCCGTACAGAAACAGATGACCGTGCTGGACCTAACTTATGGCAATTTGCACCTGAACGTGTTGCAATCGCCACTGGTGCGCCACTACCTGAATGCACATTAGAAACTGCGACAGAAAAATCCTATAGGTTAATAAAAGAAATTTATGCCGCTGAAGGTTCCACTGAACAATCCGTACCCATCCTTTATGACAAGAAAACAAAACGCATTGTAAATAACGAAAGTGCTGAAATTATCCGAATGTTAGACAGACATGCAAATGCGTTGGGTGCTAACATGAGAGAGCAAACGTACCTTTATCCAGAAGATGACACGTTGCGAAACGAAATCGATATATTAAATAAAATAATATATACGAGCATCAACAATGGTGCGTACAAAGCAGGCTTCTCATCCGATCAACAAATTTATGCCAAAGCGTTTTATGATTATTTCCAAACCTTGAGCGAACTTGAAAAAAAGCTGGCAGTCGATGATCGTCCATTTTTAACAGGTGCCAATTTCACTGAGGCTGACCTACGCCTATTTCCGACGCTGTATCGGCATGATCCAATTTACTATTTGAGAATGAAATTAAATGGAGCAAAAATTTTAGATTACCCCCACCTATGGCGGTGGCTTTGTCGCGTCTATGCTCTGCCAGGTGTTGCAGAAAGCAACGCATTAACACATTGTAAGCAGGGGTATTTTGGCCGTACCTGGAATAAAACAATACCAGTGGGCCCTATAAAGCCCATGCCCTATCCTTCCGCATACCAACATCCAGAGTTGAGCAACGAGCGGCTCACTTTAAAGTAGCCGAATGGCAGCTCTCAAACTAATGAGAACTGGCATCAGATCACTGCCACAGCCTAAATCTATGCGCTCAATAATTGCCGCCACTCAGCGAGAGCAGCGGCACGGTTTAGCTTGAAATTGGTGCGTGAATAGAAATGTAGTCTCCCAACAAAATTCCCCCCAAATGAATTTACAAGGCTAATACTAAAGGGCCGTGGTCCGAGACGCGGGGCCATTTGAGTGGGGGAGCCACTGGCGCCGATTTCAGCTGGACCGTAACGAATGGGTACAGTAACCCCTACTTTTCAGCGGTCAAATATTTGCACATCAGATGCTGCTCCTTAGGTACGGAACTAAACAAGGCTTCAGTTTTAGATGAGATGTGAGTTTTGATTCGACTAAGCGCACGAAATAACAACTGAGTCAGGCCAACGATGAAACCTTAGTGAAACCTTTTTGGCACAAAATCACTGATGGTTACGTCAACATGTCCGCTAAGTTATTGATTTTAATGGTGCCCCCACACGGCAAAATTAACTTTAATAAAGTATTTATTATCAATAAGTTAAATTAAGACACATTTCAAAAAGCGGTCCCAAAAGCGGTCCTCTTAGATCGGAGGTGCGCCAAGTGTTTCACGCATGAATTTCAAGCTGAACCGCACCACTGCTCTCGCCGATTTTGCGATCCCAAGCCACTCTGCAGCTTGGAGATGCCCTGCCTTTGAACAACTGCCAAATACATTCGATAATCTTCAAGATGTGCCAGGGAGTTCTCCAAATACGTCCATGAGGTTCACTTTTCTCGGTCTATTTTCCCTTGTGTCAACAGCTAAACTGGATCGCATTACATCACATAAGGAGAACCTCATGATTACCTACAATTCACTCTTACTGGCAAGTATCGCGTCGCTTGGCCTCGCGACGGCTGCTCTTGCAGAAGGCTCGCAGATGCAATCTGCTGGCGCGCTCGCATTTGACAACGGCAATGTGCTCTTCGTGGGCGATGGAAAGGATGGTGTCGTTCACGCCTTTGACTTTGGCAAAAGTGGCTTCGAGGATCAGACCGGTTACGAACTTGGCCGGGCGCAGACATTTGAAGGCCGCACAATCTTTAACGGATTGGATAAAGAGATCGCGGCACTTCTGGGTGTTGCCGCTGAAGACATCATCATCAACGACATGGTGGTCCACAAGCCATCAAAGCAGATCATCCTATCCGTCCACCGTGGTCTTGGGCCAGAGGCTGAGCCTGTTCTGATAAAGATCAACAACGGTGCGGTTGAACTCCTCAATTTTGACAAGGCCGCGCATACGTCGATGAGCGTCGGACCTGTTCTGGCAGAAGCCACTTTGGAATTCGGTCAACCCTTTAATAGCTTGGCGATCACCGATATCGACTATTACAACGGCGAGATCTTCGTTGCAGGCATTTCGAACGAGGAATTCAGCTCAAAGCTGCGTCGCATGGCCTATCCATTTGACGATACGGTCAGCACGTCATCGATCGAAATTTGGCACGCCGTACACGCGCAGTATGAGACGCGCGCGCCCATCATCTCGCAGACAATCACCGAACTTAACGGTGAGCCTACGCTGGTGGCGGTCTATGCCTGTACACCGATCGTGCGCATCCCTCTGGCCGACCTTCAGGATGGTGCGGAAGTGCGCGGCACGATGATTGGCGAGATGGGTTTTGGTAACACGCCAATTGACATCGTGCCTTACGTGAACGGTTGGGATCAGACGTCAAACTTTATCGTAACCAACACAAACCGCAGTGCGGTGACCCTGCCTGTGGATGCCGTCGCGACAGCCGAACCGATGCCCCACGGCGACGGTGTACAGCCATTCTTTGCAGTGGGCGGCGTGACGCAATACACGATGCCGCTGAGCGGAACACTTCATCTCGATACGATTGACGAAACATGGGCGGTTGTGGTGCGCCGCAGCCCAGAGGACCCACGTAACATCCAGTTGCACACACTGCCTATGCCGTTCTTCTTTGATCGTGCAGACCATGTGGTTGAAATGAACTGGGAAGATGGCCCTGATCCATTCGGTTACAAAGCCGCCCCGCCGGTCAGCTACAACTAATGTGGGGTTTTAAAACATCAGTGCGGCAGGCCATGCTTGCCGCACTCCTTTTCGCGGCACATTCCGGCGCAGCCGATCCGCATGTGGAATTCAATTCTGTCAGCGGCGAAATCTATTTGACGAAGATGTCCGATGCTCTTGCACTATCAGTGTTGAGCGACCCTGACACCGTGCAACTTCGGCTTCTGGATAGCGCCTCTGCGCGTAGCATGGTGTTGACTGTTCACGAGAGTGCCGACGGCCTTAAGATCTTGCCTAGGTTCCCCCTAAGGGAAGGAGAAATCTATGTTCTTTTGGTCCAAACCGATAGTGGTGTTCAGATAGAGCACACCATCACCATCGCCGCCGAAGAAGCTCCAATTCCTCGGCTCGTCTCCTTTTCACCGGGCCAAAGATACATTCCTGCAAATGCGTTGCGTTTCTATGTGACCTTTTCCGAGCCTATGGCCAAAGGGCAAATGCAGCGGCACATACGTCTTGAGTTGTCGGATGGATCCCAAGTCGTCAGTCCATTTCTGAACCTGCAGACCGAGCTTTGGGATCGCGACCAACGCCGCCTGACATTGCTATTGGATCCCGGTCGGATCAAGCAGGGCGTCGGCCCGAACGTCGCAGGTGGGGCACCGCTGCAAGAAGGGCGCGATTATCGTCTTGTGGTCGATGCCGATATGCAAAGCGCGCAGGGCACTCCGCTTGGCGCTTCAATGTCGGCAAGTTTTTCGGTCAGCGCGCCGGAACGACGCCCGATAGACCCGCAAAAATGGACAATTGTCTCACCCCCTGCCGGGTCGCTGGAGCCGTTTTTTGTGAGCTTTGACCGGATCATGGATGAAGGTGCTGTGCGCCGGCTGTTGTCAATTTCGGCGCCAAGTGGCGAAGTAATACAGGGTACAATCGAAACAGACGGGGCAATGTGGGCGATCACGCCGGAACGTTCGTGGCAGCGTGGGGCCCATACGCTTGTTGTTCAGCATGACCTTGAGGATGTATCAGGCAACACGGTGCGCGCGCCGTTTGATGCAAATTCAGGCACTATAAGTGCGACAGACACCTCACCGGTTGTAATTAGGGCTATCATCCAATGACAGATGTCGTTCAGCCTCGTTTGGTGCCACCATCATGCAGATCGATCAGGTCATTCAAGGCTGACAGCTCGTTCTTGAGATACTGCAAGAGGCGGTCGCGTGCGCGGAAAGCCGTTGCATTCTTTGACGTAAGAACGCACAAGTGCCGGTCCGGATCACCAACCGGAACATCAAGTGCGGCGAGCGTTTAGATCTTATTGGGGTATTGTTAGACAAACTTGACGTCCCTTTGGTTGCCCCCTAATTTTTATAAATGACAACACAAAACCCATTTAAGTACTTCAAGACTTCGCCGAAAATCATCCGCTTGGCGGTTATGTATTACGTGCGTTACCCGCTCAGTTTCCGCCAAGTTGAAGATATCTTGCATGAATGCGGCACTTTGATACGTGTTAGGCTTTGTCTGACAATACCGCCCAGAAGGTTTTGTGCCAATTCCTGGGTCGTCCGCCCATCCGCTTCGTCCCACAGGGCCCTTCGATATCGCCTTTCAAAGACGGTTTAGATCATATAGCCAAAAAAACTCACTGTTCGTTCCTTATGTTTGAGGGATCAGATCAGGTATATTCCGTAGCACCTTTGCCCACTTCGCATAGCCTGCTGGACTCAAATGAACGCCGTCATCTACATATAGACCGCTCATTGGGCGGCCGTGTTCACCCAAAAGCGTATCTGTGACGTTTACAAATGTCAGATTTTCGACATTCCCACATTGGTCCTTCACCAGTTGATTAAACTGTGTGACGACATCCGCATATATCCACCTGGTGGGGCTTTGCTTTGTGGACAAAACGAAAATTGGGATGCTAGGCAAACGATCTTCAATCTGGGCAACCAATGACTTAAAATTTTCAAAGGTTGAATTGGCGCTCAGGCCGTCAGCAGAAATGTCGTTCTCACCAAAATATAGCACGACCTTTTGTGGTCGCAGTGGTGTAAGAAGCGTATCAATATAGTGAGAACCGGATGCATTTGTGCCACCACCAAATCCCAGATTCACCGCATCTAAACAATTCAAATCCGTCGCCATGCTGTTCCATAGGCGGAACGATGAAGAGCCGTAAAAAGCGATCGGCGCCGCAGGAAGTAGGCGGCGCTCGATCTGCGCAAGTATGGAATGAACATCATCTTCGTGTCGCATTGTCTGAATATTCACCGGAAAATTGAAATCGTGCGTAGTCATGTTAATTTGTCTCCGTATTTTTAATCGTATCGGCGAGATGGCAGGCCACCGAGCGAGCGTCATCAAGTCGGCGAAGCTGAGGGTGCGTGCTACGACATTGCGCTTTGGCAAACTGACAGCGTTCGGCAAACCAACATCCATCTGGTAGATCAGTTGGGCTGGGTGGATCACCCTCAAGCGGCGAACGCTGTCTGCGAAGAGAGGGGTGTGTCTTTGGGACGGCATCCAACAAACCCATTGTATAAGGATGTTTGGGATCATTGAGTACTTGTGAAGTGTCGCCCATTTCAACGATCTCGCCTAAATACATGACTGCAATCCTGTCGCTGACATGCGCAACCAAACCGATATCATGTGTGATGAACAGAAGCGCCAAGCCCATGTCATCACGTAGGTCACTCAGCAGATTGACGACCTGGGCTCTGACGGAAACATCAAGCGCAGACACGGGTTCATCGGCGACGATAACATGCGGCGAAAGTGCTAAAGCACGCGCAATCCCTACTCTTTGGCACTGACCACCAGATAACTCATGTGGATAGCGCTCGGCCTGATCTGCCCGAATTCCGACGCGCTCTAATAACTGGATGACTTTTTCTTTGCGTTCCGCGGTCGTTCCAATGCGAAAATTATCTAAAGGCTCACGTACAATGGCTTCAATGTTCCAACGCGGATCAAGTGACGTTACAGGGTCTTGGAATATCATCTGCATCGACGATCTGCGTGCCCGCAACTCTTTGCTAGACAGTTTGGTCAGTTCTTCTTCACCTAGAAAAATTTGTCCTTCGTCAGGCCGATCCAAACCAACCATAAGACGGCCAAGTGTAGACTTTCCACAGCCACTTTCCCCAACAAGGGCAAGTGTTTCCCCTGCTCTTAAGCCAAGTGATACCCTGTTCAAAGCATGGACTTTGCGGCCCTTGCCAATTGGGAAATGGCGCACAAGGTTTTCGGCGCGAATTGCTTCAGTACCTTCTTGTAGAGTGTTTAGGGCTTTAGCTTCTTCGCTCATAAGCTCGCCTCCACATTTTGACTGGGAATTTGATCGCAAGCTGCGACATGGTTAGGGCCTGCTTGCAACCAATCAGGTTCCCTTTTTGTGCAACTTTCAACGGCGTAGGCGCAGCGGGGAGCAAACGCGCAGCCCTCGCCAAGTTTGCTCAATGGAGGCACTGTTCCAGGAATCTCGACAAGCCGCCGCTTGTTGTTGTTCCCGGGTTCAAATTCTGCCGTTGCGCCAAGCAAACCATGTGTGTATCCATGGCGAGGATTGTCGAATATCTCAGTCACTGGCGCGCGTTCAACGATCTTTCCTGCGTACATAACCGCCGCATCGTCAGCGATTTCTGCAACCACACTCAGATCATGCGTGATGAAGATAATCGCAGTTCCAAACTCACGTTGCAGATCGGCAAGAAGCCAAAGAATTTGCGCCTGTACAGTGACGTCCAGCGCCGTGGTTGGCTCGTCAGCGATTAGCAACTTTGGTCTGCATATAAGCGCCATTGCGATCATAACGCGTTGACGCATTCCCCCAGACAATTGGTGTGGATAGGCTTGCATCCGAGCAGCAGCATCAGGAATTCGAACCAGTTGGAGGACTTCTAGCGCGCGGGCATAGGCAGCTTTTCGAGATACTTTTTCGTGGAGGCGCAGAGCCTCTTGAATTTGGAACCCTATCCTCAAAACGGGGTTAAGCGAACTCATGGGGTCCTGAAAGATCATCGACATAAGCGGGCCGCGAAGTCTGGCGAATTCCTTTTGATCGCACGCCAACAGATCTTGCCCCCCTAACCGCATATGGTCAGCCGTCACGACCGCCGAGCCCTTCGGATGAAGACCCATTATCGAAACCGCCGTCACACTTTTGCCAGAGCCAGACTCTCCGACAATACAAAGAGTGCGCCCCGGGTTCAGGTCAAATGATACGCCGCGCACGGCCTTAAGTGCGCCTTTGGGACCGAATCCAACCTGAAGGTTGTGAACAGAGAGGAATGGCTCAGGTGAACTCACGACGCTCTCCTTTTTGTTAGACGCGGATCAAGGTGGTCGCGCAAATGGTCACCAAGAATATTCACGGAAAGGACCATCAGAGACAGCAAAGCTCCTGGAAATAGAATGACCCAAGGTGCGATCTGGAAAAACTGACGGCCACTCGCCATGACGTTTCCCCAGCTAGGAATATCAGGAGGAGTTCCAACCCCTAGAAAGCTTAGTGCAGCCTCGCTCAAGACGGCGGATGCGCACACAAACGTTGCTTGAACGGTGAGCGCACCAACAACATTTGGGATAATGTGCTGCAGGAGTATCTTTGGTGTTGAAGAGCCAACTGCAATCGATGCCGTGACGAAGGGGAGTTCGCGAATTGTCAGAACAACGCTGCGCATCAGGCGTGCCGTTCGCGGGATTTCGGGAATCGTGATTGCAATGATAACGGTAAGAAATCCACCACCCAGTAAAGAAACCAGCGCAATCGCAAACAAGATACCGGGGATAGCCATTAACCCGTCAGCAATGCGCATTAGGATCTTATCTGCGAGGCGAAAGTAACCAGCAAAGAGACCTAGAGCTCCACCTAGGACAAGCGTCAACACGGCAACTGACACTCCAACGACGACAGAGTTTCGTGATCCTGAAATGGTTCGAACGAAAATCTCACGCCCCACGCTGTCTGTGCCAAAAAAGTGTTCAGAGCTTGGAGGTTTTAGTCGGCTTAGTGGATTGATGTCGTTGCCAAGGCCTAAAAGCATGGGACCAAAAAGGGCAAAGAGTAGAATGATGAAAAGCGTGAGGCAGCTGAAAACAACGGATAGATGTGCATTGCGCAAAACGCTCCAAAGAGAGGTCGGTTTTTGTGACACAGAAATTGTCATTGGCGCACCCTTGGATCGAACAAGGCATAAGACAGATCAACGATGAGGTTTACAACGATCAGCACACCGGCGAAGACCAACATGACGCCCTGAACAACTGGGTAGTCTCGGTTCAAAATTGCATCGACAGTTAGGCGGCCCATACCAGGGATGTTGAACACTGATTCAGTGATCACAACTCCGCTAATCAACGCTGCAAAACTTGTTCCGATGACAGTCACAACTGGGACACCGATGTTCTTGAGCGAATGCACACCTAGGACGCGCATTTCACTTGCACCTTTTGCACGGGCTGTCCGAATATAGTCCTCTGCCAACACTTCCAGCATACTCGCCCGCGCAATTCTCGCGACCAGTGCAGAAAAGAGAAGAGCAAGCGCAATCGACGGAAGAACGACGCTGTGCAAACAGGCCCAAATACCTTCGGACAGCGGTTTGTACCCCTGAACAGGAAACCAGCGCAGGTTAATTGAAAACACTTGCACCAGAGCATACCCAACAACAAAGATCGGGATGGAGAACCCTGCGACCGATGCGGCACTAAGTGCGCGGTCAACGAACGATCCGGCGCGCCAAGCGGCTATTACGCCAGCAGGCACAGCGATCAAAATTGACAGCAAGGTCGTTGTGATGGCCAAGACCAGCGTCGGTTCAACGCGCTGAAGAATAAGCCAGGATACTGGTCGATCCGAAAACACTGAGCGGCCAAGGTCAAACCGGATGACATCACTGAAGTAGATCCAGAACTGTTCCATCAACGGTTTGTCTAAGTTGAGCTTTTGGCGAATCGCTTCAATCTGCTCTCCGTTGGCATTAGGGCCCGCCATGAGCGCCGCCGGATCACCGGGTCCAATGTGAACGATGATGAAAACGACAAAAAGAACAGTGAGCATGACAGGGATAACCGACAGAGATCGCCCCAAAATAAATCTTAACATCAGCAATCTCCTATAAAGTGTTCCGCCCTCCCTGGGAGAAAGGGCGGAACAAGCAGCATTAATCTTCTTTGGTGATGTTCCAGTAGACGAGAACATTGCCTTCAACCACACCAGAGACCTTAGGCGACCACGCTGAGGTGTAACCAAACTGACCGCCAGTGATGAACGTGACGATCTCGTTGGCACGATCCTGAATTTTGACAGAAGCCGCTTTGCGCTCTTCTGCACTCGAGGCTGCAAGGAACTCCTGCCAGTTCGCCTGCAACTGGTCGTCGCAAGGCCATCCAACAAAAGCATCCTCACAAGCACCCGTTACATATGGGTTCGTCAAAGGATCCTGCATCGCATCGCCGTTGAACGCTGTGTGGAATGCATTCCAACCACCTTCAGAGACTGGACCCTTGTTATTGCGACGGGAGAATAATGTTGAGCTTTCCATGATATCGTCGCGAACGTTAAAGCCGGCTTCGCGCAATGCGGCGATGATAACTGTACCGCCTTCATTCCAGAGACGCCCATTGGTTGGGTGCATGTATGCAACTTCGGTGCCATCATAACCGGCTTCTTCCAAAAGCGCGCGCGCTTTGTCGAAGTCTTGGTTCATATAGCGCTCGCTGTTAACGTCAGTCTCATATGGGCTTCCGCACATAAAGATTGCTGGGCAAGTCTGCCAAACGTCCGCATCGCCATAAAGCGCTGTCAGAATTTCCGTTTGGTTGATTGCATACTGGAAAGCCTGACGTATTTTGATGTTATCAAACGGTGGGATCGTATGGTTTAGAACGATTTGAACACTTGCGCCAGGCAAGGGCAATTGTTTGGTCACAATACCCGCGTCGGCCATGAGCGAGAAAAACTCTGTTGGGGCTGCTGACATATAATCGATTTCACCAGCGATCAGAGCATTTGCAGCACTAACATTATCTGGGAATACAATGCGTTCAATTCTGTCGACACCAGGAGTCTTGCCACCAGCGAGGTTGTTTGCAGCTTCCGTACGTGGCACGTAGGCATCATTCTTCTCGACGACAAATTTGACGCCAGGAATCCACTCATCTTCCACGAGCTGAAATGGACCTGAACCAACCCATTCAGTGAGTTCGCCAATTGGCGTGTTTGCGATCCGCTCGGGCATAATGAACAACGGATAAGCTGTCATGCGTCCTAGACCGTTCAAGACCTGACCAAAGGGTTCGGTTAGTGTGATCCGGAAAGAGTTCTCATTGATGGCTTCCAATGACGCTAGGCGCTTTTGAATTTCCCCACCAAGGCTGTCTTTTTTGAACCAACGGTTGATCGATGCGATTACGTCAACTGAAGTGACGGGAGCCCCATCATGGAAAACCTGAGCATCACGAAGTTTAAACTCATAGACCAACTTGTCGTCGCTGATAGAGTAATCGCCAACCATTTGCGGCTGTGGAACAAGATCACCGTCCATTGAAAATAGTGTATCCCAAATTAAATAGGCCATGTCGCGAGCTGGGTAGGCCGTGCTGAATAGTGGATCTATTTGAACAATGTCTCCGCTGTCGCGGATTTTCAGGACAGACTCAGCTTGCGCGGTCTCAACACTAGTCATCGCAAGTGCAGCAGCGAGTGCAAAATTACGCCAATGTT
>FLMP01000304.1_pt1 | contig 14778 bp, 13 predicted proteins | sample 887161 | NCBI WGS metagenome assembly FLMP01 (sample SAMEA4017660, study PRJEB14154) | seawater metagenome
GCCAGAAAAGCCATCCAGCATGATGCGCGCACTGTTCTGAGACTGGTAGAGCTTGTCAAACTGCAAAACTGGGTTGTCGAGTTCGTCCTGAGCGACCACGAATGACTTTAGGTATCCCGAGAGGTTGATCTCTGCCAGCGCGTTAGTAGAGACTGCTAGCAGAAATACGGCTGCACCGACTCGCAACATGCTACTTGCGCTCGTCCCGTTCAACCTTGCCGTCACGCAAATAAATAAGTCGGGTAGCGCGGTCCATAATCTTCTCGTCGTGGGTAGAGAACACAAAGGTCATTTTACGCTGCTGGTTCAGATCACGCATGACTTCCAATAAGCTTATCCCCGTTTTTGAATCGAGGTTTGCTGTAGGTTCGTCAGCAAGAATGATGTCCGGGTTAGAGGCCATTGCCCTTGCTACCGCGACGCGTTGTTGCTGCCCGCCCGAAAGATGCGAGGGCCTTCTGTCACCCAGGCCCTCCAGTTCGACCATCGCCAGCATTTCTTTCACGCGTTTCTTCCTTTCTGCAGCGCTTATGCCCTGCAGTAGCATGATGTACTCGATATTCTCTTCAGCTGATAGGACGGGTATCAGGTTGTAAGCCTGAAAGATGAAACCAATGTGATCGCGACGAAAATCAGAAAGCTGGTTGCCGCTCATGTCTGCAATATTGCTGCCGGACAACGTAACTGAACCACTGTTTGGTTCGTCCAGGCCACCAATCAGGTGCAGTAGTGTCGTTTTCCCCGAGCCAGATGGGCCAATGATGGCGGTGAACTCACCTTGTTCAATATTGATAGACACATGATCAAGTGCGGTCACTTTCGTTTCTTCGCTGCCAAACGTGCGACACAGGTCTCTGGTTTCAATTAGGTTAGTCATGAATAGATCCTAAAGTGCTCTTTGGAGTGCCTCTGTAGGCACGATTCGGGACGCGAAGGTCGCGGGGTAAATAGCGGCGGCAAGTGTTAGTAAAGTCACGTAAATCGGAAAATTCACAAACTGGTATAGCGCCAACTCGGTATATAAGTTGCCATCTAAGAGGACACCAGAGACTTCCATTTTTCCCATGGGGATGCCGTTGATCGAAAAGTAGTCACCAAGGAGATACCCTAGTGTCAAGCCAAAAGCGCAACTGATGAGTGCCAATAGTAGTGCCTCGAACAAGACCAACTGGATAATCTGCCAGGGAGTTGTACCGATGGCTTTTGCCACGCCGAATTCATAGATCCGTTCATAAATCGACATAAACATTGAGTTGATGACCCCAAGTGATGTCAGTAAAAAGAGAATGGTACCGACTATCGCCGTGGCGTAGCTGGACATCTCTATCATTGCGCCGATCGAGGGTTGCAGGTTCAGCCATCCAAGCGCCTCGTTTTCTTCATTGGTGAGTTGCTTGAATAGCGGCAATTCAGGGTTTTTGGCGTCTTCGGGGTCTATAAAGCGCACGGCAATCTGGTGCAGGTTTCCTTTCATGCCAAGAACGCTTTGTGCTTTATCCAGATTGATGAACACGAGATTTTTGTCCATTTCCTCGGGGCCGAATTCGAAAATCCCACTCAGGCGAAATAGCTCCTGGGTAATCTCGTTAGTATCGACGGTCGCCGCTGTGATGATCAATCGGTCTCCAAGTTTGACCTCGAGCAGGTCAGCCATGGGTTTGCCGATAAGGATCTCCCTGGATCCCCCGGACAGGTATCGCCCTTCAATAACTGCCTCCGAGATCCTGCTGACGCTTAACTCCTGCTGAGCATCTACCCCATAGACCAGGCTGCCAGTCGTGTTGTAGCTAGAGGCGATCATGCCGCCAATAATAACCCTTGGTCCGTAACCCTCGACAGCCTTGCTATTCTCGATTTGGTTGATGACGCTTATCGGATCATCAATGGTGTATTCCACCTCAAAGTTATTTCGAAAACCTTTTCGCACCACCTGGGCTTCACCTTCCAGGGTATGAGTAATCCCGCCTATCATGACGTTCGTCATTCCAAGCATGAGTCCGTCCACCAGAATCAGCACAATCAGCGAAGCGCTGATGAGCACCGAAGTGAGGATCGTTCTTCGCGTGTTTCGAAAGAGGTTCCGAAACGCCAGTTTGAATGTCAGCATCAGTGACTCCCCATTGCTTCTTTGGGCAGAATCCTGGCTGCTCGAAATCCCGGTGGTATGCTGATAAGTACGGCAGTGGCAAGGATAAAGGCCATGGGTATCCAGAATATACGAGCTGACATTTCACCCTTTAAATGCTGGAATTTTATACCGCCCATATCGATAGGCTCGGGTAGCAGAAAGCCCACTTCCGCCGACCAGTAAATGATGGGTAGTATCAGCAGAAGGCCCACCGTGACACTGATGAAAGCCATAATAAATGTTTCAAGTGAAATCAGCCGAACCAGTTGCATGGGGCGACTACCGATGGCTCGCAAGACACCGAACTCTCTTGTTCTTTCAAGTACGGACATCAGGACCGTATTCAGCACGCCAATAAAAACGATAAATATAATCAGGCCCATCGTAAAATAGTTGCCCTGCCTGTCGGCTTGCATGGTGCGATAAAAAGTAGCCTCGACTTTTTGCCACGGTGAAACGGTCAGCTCGGGTAGCTGCGCGGACAGTTCATTGGCAATTTTTTCATTATGATCTTTGTTGTTTACCAGTAGCACATACTCGTGCACATCATTGCCGAGCGACAGGAACTCCTGTGCGGCAGCGAGTGGAAGGTAAACCGCCATGCGATCAAACGAGGTTTTGTTGCCGATGATGGCAGAGACCACAAAGATGTCGTTTGCGATTGATCCGTCGCCCCCTGAAGAGATCAGTACGATTTCGTCACCTACCTCAAGTTTCAAAGTGATGTGAAGACCTCGGCCGATCATTGCTTCATAGTATCCATCAGTGTTGGGTAAGCTTGAAAAATAGGTCCCTTTGGAGACTTTCTGAAGCAGGCGGGAGACCGTAGGCTCGAGATCAGCGTCGATTCCTACGAGCCGTGAAGGTGCCGTTCTGTCCCCGGCATAGGCGAGGGCCGGAGAAAAAACTCTAGGGGTAAAACTTTGGACATCGGGATCGTCGGTTAACGCGAGCTCTACCTGATCTCGGTTCTGGATTGTCTTGTAAATTTTTGGGCGGTCCAGGTAGTCGTCCTGATGAATCTGGATGTGTCCGGTGTTATCCAGCGTAAATATGTCGATGGCGTTGCCATAGCTGCCCTCAAGTATTGAATAGCCTAAAACAAAGAGCATGTAGCCGCCGGTCATGCTGAGGCCGGTCAGTAGCGAACGTCGTTTTTGGCGCAGGATGTTTCGAAAGGCAATTTGGAAAGTCAGCATGACTAGAACCGCGACTTTAGGTTTCGGAGTGAAAAGGTGTCCTTAGTGATTTCGGGTACATTGAACTTAATGTCGTCGTACATAATGCGAGTCAGATGACCCTCTTTGTTGAGTGGCCTCATTTCCAAAATAGAGGGCATCAATTTGCCGTAGTATTCTTTCGGTTCATGAAAGGTCAGTTCGCGGATCTTTTCGCCATCGTCATCGAAGAACGCTTGCGACAGTGGCAGCAATGGATCTTTTGAAATGGTGTATTCGATCCTGTCCCAGACGGTGACTGTTTGTTCCCTTGGTGTGAGCGTGACCTTATACTCGTCCTCTGTTTCGATCAGTGCGAGAGAGTAGGCGTCGATGAGCTGTGTCTCTTTCACAAGGTCGTCATTGGTGAAGTCGCTGCCCATCCAGGATCCCATCATCATGGATGGGGGAACCTTGATGACCTTGTTGATTTTGGGGAAGTAGTTCCACATCTCTTCATCGCGTTTCAGGGTGGCGATACCTCGATCCTTTTTTGGGGCCTGGATTCGGAAGAATCCGTAATCCTTACCGAAGGACTGGGCCGTCATTGTTAATGTCCGGTTGTAGTTTGGCGTTTGCACCTGCATCGTCATGGTGGCGTCGCTGGAGTCCCCACGGTACAGCTGCTCCATTTCGTCGATGATCTCACGGGCACGTTCTTCCGAGGCAATCGCGGGGCATGTCAGAGATAAGAGCAGAAGCAATCGAAACATTTTTTCGTCCTTTTGAGCTTAAGTTAAGATTTCTCGCGGCCCGGAAACATAGGCAAGACGGTGGTGCGCGAGTCGATACGGTCGGTTCGGGCGATATTATTTGAAACCGACTCAATCCAGGATTGAATCATTAGCTCATCGACCAGTGACAGGGACCCCTCCGGTGCGCCGATGACCCGTTCGATCGCGCGTACATAGGTGTTGTAAATACTTAAGAATTCGTTGGGTTCTATCGGCTTGTCGGTTGCCAGTATTAACGGTCGTGCCAATGCTTCCTCCATCGCTTCGCCAATTTCCCAAACGACTCGAGCGACAAGTTGCGGATTGTCGAGATGGAAGTCGCCCTCCCCAACGCCCTGTTCAATGATGGTTGTCAATACCGGAACGAAGCGGTCGCGAGCGGCGCGGCGATGACGAACGAGCAGCATGGCATTCGCATCCTGCAGCAGAAATTCACCGATTTGTAGTGAAGACCTGCGGTTTTGTTTTGTTGCCGAGTCTAGAGCGACGACAAACTTCTGCAGTTTTTCAAGCGCCGGTGCTTTAGCCGCAAGAACTTCTTCCAGTTGTGCTTCAGCACGCAGCAACATGCGCTCAAGCGCGGCATCAAGCAGGTCAGACTTCGATTTGAAGTGGTGGTAGAAAGCGCCCTTGGAAACCCCAAGGCCTGAAATAAGACGATCAACTGAAGTGTTTTGATAACCCAGGTAGGCAAAGAGCTCTTCAGCCAGGTCAAGGAAGTCCTCTTTGCGGGAGTCGGAACGTGTGCTTGATTTTCGCATGCAAAGACTCTAACAAACCGACCGTCGGTATGTAAAGAGTCTTTTTTAGCGAAAAAATTTCTTCTCTGCTGTACAGCGATATACTCAATGCTGATTCTGGAGTGGGAAAAGTTTGATGGGTGAGAAGTCTATGCCGGTGCTGGTAGGTGTTGGCCAGGTGACGGAACGTGAGTTTGATGTTGATAGTTCTTCGGTGCTGGACCTGATGGAGCAGGCAGCTTACAAGGCTGTGGAGGATGCTGGTATTTCCAGGGCTAGTCTTGCCGGTCTTGATTCCTTGGTTATTGTGAAAAGTTTTCGGGAATCGACCCGCAATTCTCCTGAGGTACTAGCGAATAGAATAGGCGCGACCGATGCAACCCAATGGTTGATGCCTAATGGCGGCAACGGGCCGCAATACCTGGTTAACCGCTTCAGTGAGGCCATTGCGAATGGGGAATCCCAGTTTGTCTTGTTCGCGGGGGCAGAAGCTATGGCAACAGCGCGGAAAATCGTTAAAGCAACGGGAGAGCAACCACCTTGGCAGGAAGTTGCGACCTGTGATCCGAGTTACCTGGTGGAAGATGTAGAGCTCAGTACGGCCCATGAGCAACAGCACGGCCTTTGGCTTGCGCCAGGCTTCTATGCAATGAGCGAAAATGCGCGGCGGCACCAGCTGGGACATTCCGTTGAGGAACACCAGTTGGGACTGGGTGAACTGTTTACCCGGTTTACCGAGGTCGCAGCGAAGAGTTCACATGCCTGGTACCCCGTCCAGCGTAGCGCTGCAGAGATTGCGACCGCCACCGTTAATAACCGTTACGTGGCCTGGCCATATACTAAGTATATGAATGCGATGAACCAGATTAACCAGTCTGCTGCGCTGCTTCTTACCTCGGTCGAGCAGGCGAGAAAGCTCGGTATCAGCGACGATAAGTTCATCTATCTGCATGGATGTTCTGACACCAAGGAGAAAAGTATCCTTGGTAGGCAGAATTATTACTCGAGTGAAGCCATGCGGGTGATGGCAGAGCAGGTATTTGCCAACAATAGTGCGAGCGGGAGCCTTGGCATTGATGATATGCAGCACATCGATTTTTATTCCTGTTTTCCCAGTGCCGTGGCGATGGCCAGGGATACGTTTGGTATGTCAGTTGATGACCCGCGGCAACTGACAATCACGGGCGGGCTGCCCTTCCATGGCGGTGCCGGAAATAACTATGTGATGAACTCTATTGCGGCAATGGTCGAAAAGGTCCGAGAAGATAGGGGCAGTTATGGGCTTGTGACGGCGAACGGCGGTTACTTTAGCAAGCATGCTGCCGGTATCTACTCGACAAACCCCGTTGAAGGAGATTGGAGTCGTACCGACCCTGCTTCCTACCAGAAGGTTTTGGACGATGTGCCCGACACGCCTTCTACCGAATCACCAAACGGAGAAGCAACGATCGAGACTTATACAGTGCTCTATGGTCGTGATAACCAGCCCCAGCAAGGCGTAGTCATTGGCAGGCTAGGTGAGTTGGGTGACCCGAAGGCCGAGAGGTTCGTTGCTATGGTTGACGATGAAAGCGATGTGCTCGAGAAGATGACCCAGGAAGACATGATCGGATCTAGTGGTCTCGCGAGTCGTGGCGATAAGCTCAACAAATTCATCCTGAAATAGCATGGGAACTTTCTTGTGGACTTTTTTTGATGAACAAGTAGCCATGAATAAGTTATGAAAGCCTGGCAGATTAAAGAGTTGGGTGATCCTAGGACGAACCTTTCCATTGGGGAAGTGGCTTTGCCTATCCCACCTAAAGGTGTCTGTAGAATTGAAGTCGAAGCTGTTGACCTTAATTTTGCTGACATCCTGCAGTGCCAGGGCAGTTATCAAGTGAAACTGGATACGCCCTTTACGCCGGGAATGAATGCTGTCGGTAAGGTCATAGAAGTGGGCGAGAATTCCGGTCATGCGTTAGGAGATCGGGTTATCGGGCCTACTTATAAGGGTTTTGGCGGCTACGCAGAAGAATGTTTTATTCCGGGCAGGCAAGCGACAGGGCTGGATGTCGGGGTAGATCCCGTCAAAGCAGCCGCGATGCATGTGACTTACGGCACGGCCTGGTTTGGACTCCATCTTCGGGGAAACCTTCAGTCGGGCGAAACGGTGCTGGTGCTTGCGGCGGCCGGTGGCGTGGGAGCTGCTGCTGTTGAACTTGCAAAAGTTCATGGTTGCTGGGTGGTTGCGGCAGCGGGAGGCGCTGAGAAAACAAACGCTTGCCTCCAGATGGGTGCTGATGAAGTAGTGGACTACAACAGTGAGGATCTCTACGAAAAAGTTATGTCGTTGACCGATGGTCGCGGTGTGGATGTTGTCTACGACCCGGTCGGTGCTCATTATTTTGATGTGGCCAGAAGGCTGGTCGCTTGGGAGGGACGGTACTTGATCATTGGTTTTGCAGCGGGGACTATTCCAAGTGCGCCCATGAATCACGCACTGGTAAAAAATTACTCGCTCGTTGGCGTTCATATGGGTGGGTATCGGGGCAGGGACGATAAGCCCTTTGAGGACTGCTACCGAGCACTCTACACCCTGTTGATGCAAGATAAGATTAGTCCCCTGATTGATGCGGTAGTCGGATTTGATCAACTGCCCGAGATGCTACAGCGATTGGCGAACAGGCAATCGAAGGGGCGGATTGTATTTTCCCCGCGGCGCTGATGAGCCTGGTGGCGAGTCCAAACAGTACGATAAAAGTGACGTAGGAAATTCCCTTCGCTGCCTGCCAACTGCCGCCCGTTGCGCTTTCCATCATGTGGCCGAACTTGTACCTCGGTTAAGGCTAGTGAGTAAAAGATGGCTCGAGAACTGTCTTGACGTTACCCGGTCAGGTTTTATTTGCGATGGGTAAATCATCCTGGCCGCGATCACGAAATACATCCCGGAAAACGTTAGAATCATTCGATAGGCAAAAATGGATACGGCAATGGCGATTACAGGAGAATGTTTTTGTGGAGAGGTGGCCTTTGAGATTTCTGGCGATGTGTTCGATGCCAGGTCTTGCCACTGTTCCAGATGCAGGAAGGCTTTTAGCGGCGCGGGGTCAGCCTATGCTCTGGTGCAGCCGGGTACATTCAGATGGCGCAAAGGTGAAGCGCTGTTAACTTCCTATGTGAATAAAGAAAGTGCGGGCCTGCAATTCTGTAGGGTCTGTGGTTCTACCGTGTGCGGGGTCTTTAACGGCGAGGTTCATGGGGTTTCGTTGGGCTGTCTGAATGATGACCCCAAAGTCATCCTTGCGCGCCATATCTTTGTTGGCTCAAAAGCCAGCTGGGATATGATTGGTGGGGAAACACCACAATTTGACGAATACCCGATCGACCCCTGAGCCATTTAAGGACGAACAATGACCGACCCACCCATACCGTTATCACCAGAAACATCATCAGAAATATGGAATGCTTTATTAGCGCTGGACACGCCAACTGTCTGCAACGCGCTTGAAGTTGTGAACCCAGGTCGCCGTGCATGGGGATTCAATATTCGCCCGTTTGTCTGTGTCAGGCCCGCGCTTTCACCGATGCTTGGCTTCGCCCGAACTGTGCGAATCCGAGCCGCCCATAGGCCGGCAAAAAGGATGGATGCTGATGGATATTATCAATACATTGCTGAAGGTGGGCCGATGCCCAGTATCGCGATTGTCCAGGATGTCGATGACACCCCAGGGTATGGCGCCTACTGGGGTGAGGTGAATACCAATATTCATTTTGGGCTGGGCTGTCTTGGTGTTGTTACGAATGGCAGCGTACGGGATATTCCCGATAGTCAGGAAAAGTTTCAGATGCTCGCAGGCATGATCAATCCATCACATGCTTTTGTGAACGTTGTTGATTGGGGGGGTGACGTTAATGTCCATGGAATGGAAGTCAGTCATGCAAACCTGGTTCATGCTGATATGCATGGCGCCGTTGTTGTTCCTGCCGGAGATGCCGAAGCCATCGTTGAAGAAGCCGCAAAGATAATGGCCCGCGAGCACATTGTCATTGAAGCTTCGCAAAAACCAGGCTTCAATATGGAAAAGTTACGGGAAGCTTGGAAAGGGCAGGCTGAAATCCACTAGCGCTACTTAAAGTCTGCTAGTGCATCATCCAGAACAGAAAGCCCGCAAAGGGTGTGTAATACACCGACTTTATCTGTCAGGTTAAAAATAGCCTTGTAGCTATCTGAATTGCAGCGGTTCTCGTGAAAGTCGACGGTTACCGCAGGTTCAAGTACAGCAGCCAGCTCTGAAGTGTTGGCAAACGGCACCAGTCGGTCGAATGGCGAGTGATAAAGGTGAACCAGCGCGTTTGAGCCTGAAAGGTTATCTTCAGCCGACACTATTTGCGTAAAGCTACTCAGCTGTAACATTGCTTTAAAATCATCCAACTCAGGGTCGTTACCAAGGAACGCCGTGACAAACTCCGGGTTGATTGTTTCACCCGTCACCACGTCGTCAAGTGAAAGCCCGGTGTCTGTGTAACTTAGGAAACCTGGGAAAATCCGGTCGGTAGCAAACGGTATAGTGCTGTCTTCATCCACGTATCGGCAATAGGCGCCATCTTCGCAGCTTCTATCGAGATGCTGCATGACCCCTCGCACCGTCTCGTAGAGGTTATGGGGGGCACCTCCGGAATAGACTTCTCGTACCGACAGGTTCTCTGGGCCTTGGGTTTCAAATAACAGATAGAGGCCAATGGCGCTATGCCCACCTTGGGAATAGCCGATGATAGCGACGTTCGATCCGTTGTAAACGCCCTCATAGGCACGGCCCTCAAGCACCAGGTTCACCAAATCGAGGGTGTTTAACGCTGTTCTGTTTGCCATCAAGTAGGTTTCCGGCGCATTCTCAGGCCCACCCCCGGACCTACCTCGGCCATAATTGTCAGGTGCGATAACAAGGTAGCCGCGAGACGCGAACAGGTTCGCCAGAATGTACCAGGCATCAGTATCGTTCAGGTTGCTCGGGGTGGATCCGGTAGCGTGTGTTAAGAGAATAACACGATCCCTGGCGACGAAACCGCTCGCGGGTGGGATGACAGGAAAGGTAATGGCCGCGGAGAGTTCTGTGGAAGGAGATCCATCGGGATGTCGCGAAAGATAGCTGATCTGCTGTGAGGTAACACCGTAAATAGAATCCGGGTCTACCAGATTGCCCCAGTTTGCTTCAGCGATATCAAGGATAAGGTCACGGATCAGGGATTCTATTCCTGACGGTAGATCTAGGTCCTCGTAGAGTGCGCCAGTAACGTAGCCTAAAAACATGTCATTGACGGTGTCTCTTGGCAGGTCGAATTGGTTGATGACTGCAAGACCTGAAGGGTTCGTCACGCCGCTAGAAATAAACAGCTCCGAGACCGACGCCGCTTCGTTGCTGCGTGTGCTTTTTGCAGTGACCGTATAGGTCGAATTCTCATTAAGATCGCAGTTGATCTTGTGATCCAGTATCTGGTTGAAATCAGCTCTAGAAAGATCGAACAGGTTGCGTCGTATCGTCGTTCCTGCAAAACCGCTGCAGCCACTGCTGAGTTCAAGGCTGGCGTCCGAATGCCCCGGATGGGCGAAACTTGACGTTAATTGTTTAGGTTCCAGATTGGTTACGCCGGGCCCCGGCACTGAATCCAGTAGCGCCACAGTAGTCGGGTCTAAAATGGGCGTAGTGACTGTTGGTTCAGGCACGGGCGTTGAGCCGCCACTGCCACCCCCACCGCAGGCAGCCAGGCAGCAGGTCAGAATCAATGCAGGGACAATTGGGTTCACAGGAGTAAGCGACACTTTCCCTGCTGCCCGCTCAACCAAACTCCGAGGTGAAAACATCCTCATTGAAGCCTACCAGGTAGGTATCTCCTACTTTGATGGTCGGCGCGCGCAGATTGCCTGTTGGGCCGAGCATTGCCTCGACAGCATCACTGCCCACTTTAGCGGAAACATCAAACTCCTGTACTTTCTTGCCTTTCATGGCAATTAGCTTAGCGGCGTCGCTTAAAAGTGCTTTAGCGTCAGACGCCTGCAATTTCTTGCTGGCCATGACGGTTTCAAGAATGTCTACCTTACTTGCTTCCAAAAACTTGGATGCTTTGGTGCAGGTAGTTCATCCTTTTCTGAAGTAGTACCAAGCTGCTTTATTTGCCATTTTGTATTTCTCTATGATCGATCGTTAAGCAAGGTTAGTAGGCAAAGCCGGTTTGTTCAACCTTTAGGTTGATCTCCTGGTTGAGTTTAAGTGGATATTCTCACCAGGGTTAGACAAGTTCCAGGCTTAGTATCCCCAATTCATAAGGTGCTTTATGATGTGCGCTCAGCTTTCAGGATTTACCCTATGAAGTTCCAGGTTCCTCGGTTATTTTGGGCTCCGTTCGCCCTTTTCCTTGTTTCATGCGAGTCCACTCAGGTTGCGGAAAATAGTTCTAGCAAGCCTTTAATTACATCGGTTCAGCAAATTGAAAAGAGCCCTAATGACACGCGTGATTACCGTTATCTGGAATTGACGAACGGGCTTAAGGTGGTCCTGATATCCGACCAAAAAGCCGATAAGGCAGCGGCATCACTGACCGCTTTTCGTGGTAGTTTTCATGATCCATCAGAGCGATTGGGTCTGGCCCATTTCCTGGAGCATATGTTGTTTATTGGAACGGAAAAGTACCCGGAACCTGACGGCTACTTTAGTTTTGTCCAGGCTCATGGCGGAAGCTCCAATGCCTATACCGCGCCTGATCATACTAACTACTTTTTTGATATCCAGCCCGAGGCGTTTCACGAAGGACTGGACCGGTTCGCCCAGTTCTTTATCTCGCCATTGTTACAGAAGGCGTATGTGGATCGAGAAAAGAATGCAGTGAACTCTGAATACCAATTGCAGATGAAGGATGACGGCTGGCGATCATTTGTGGTCCAGAAAGTGGCGTTGAACCCGGACCATCCGGTCTCCAAATTCAACATCGGTAGTCTGGAAACGTTGCAGGGTGACGTGCACGCTTCGCTGCTGACCTTCTTCGACGAAAACTATTCTGCTAACCAGATGGCGCTGGTTGTGCTGAGTAACGAGACTCTGGATGAGATGCAACCATGGGTCACTGAAACATTCTTGCCCATCAAGAATAGGCGTCTTGAAGAGTCAAAAATCAATAAGCCTATTTTCACGTCCGGGCAGCTGCCGGCGAAGCTCTTGTTCGACAATCTAAAAGACATCCGCCGGGTTGGTTACACCTTTCCTATGCCTTCAATCCAGACCTATTATCGGAAAAAGCCAGTCCAGTACATCTCCAGCCTGCTTGGCCATGAAGGTGCCGGAAGCTTGCATGCGCTGCTTAACGAAAAGGGCTGGATAGAAGGGTTGTCGGCTGGCGAGTCGCAGATGGATGAGGGCAATAGCGTCATGACGGTCAATATCAGCCTGACCGAAACTGGAGCAGCTCATGTGGATGAAATCAGTGCATACCTATTTGCCTATCTCGATCTGCTCAAAAGCGGGGATATTGAAGCGTGGATTTATCAGGAGCAAGCAACAATTGCTCAGCTTGCTTTTCGCTTCAGTGAGAAAACCAGCGCCATGAATGTTGTCAGATCGATCGCGCCGGCATTGCAGTACTACCCGGCCGAAGACCTCCTGGTAGCGCCCTATCTGATGGAGGAATTTGACGCCTCGCTGATCAGGTCTTTCCTGACCTTGCTAACGAAGGACAACGTTTTGATGACGCTGTCATCTCCCGGCTATGAAGGTCAATCCACGGAGTCCTGGTTTGGCGTGTCTTACGACCTCAAGCTTGGTGAGATCTCAGTGGCAGCGGTTGATTCGAGTGCCTTGAAGCTGCCTGAGGCTAACCCTTTCCTGCCAGAATCACTGGACCTGACGCAAGCGGACACTTTTGGTCCAAAGCCTGTGTTAGCGGATAACGGACTCGAACTCTATATGGATACTGACTTAGAGTTCAATGTGCCCCGTGCGGTCATTCACGTCAGTCTTCGTAACGATGGCGGGTTCACGGCCCTTACCGACGCGGCGCAGTCTCAGTTGTATAGCATGCTTGTTCAAGATGATCTGAATGCACTTGGCTATCCGGCGTTGCTGGCAGGCGTCAGTTATCAGGTCGCTGCGCCACCCAGGGGCTTTAGAGTCTCTGTTGAGGGCTATAACGACAAACAGCTTGTGCTGCTTGAAGAAGTGTTAAGTCGCTTGATGAGTTTGGACATTAAGGAAGATCGTTTTGATGTCATGAAAGGAGAGTTACTCAAGAACCTTGCAAACTCCCTGAAGAACAAACCATTTCTTCAAAGCTATCAGCGATCGAAGGATGAGCTTCTCGATTCTAGCTGGACCTCAGAGCAGCTTATTGGCGCGTTAGAGCCCGTAACGTCGGAAGGCCTTGCCGCTTGGAGAGATAGCGTCCTTGACGAGGTCTCTATCCAGGGCCTGGTCCATGGGAACGTGACGAGAGCCCGAGTTGATGAACTGGCTGGCTTGTTAAAGAAACATGTCCGGATAAATGATGTCGAACCGGTGTCACCGATGGTAGTTGAACTGGAAGGTGCGAGCTCGACGTTGCTGAAAATAGACCACAATGATGCTTCCATGGTGCTCTACGTTCAGGATGAGCAGTCTAGCTTTGAGCATAGAGCCAGAAGCAAGCTACTGACCCATCTGGTAGCACCCGGTTTCTTCTCATCACTGCGCACAGAGCAGCAACTTGGCTACGTTGTGTCCGCGGTTAATACACAGCTCAGGGATCGTGGTGGAATAAGCTTTGTCATCCAGTCGCCGGTTGCTGGCCCCGACTTGCTCAGGGACCGAACTCTGGCATTTATGACCGCCCAAGAACGGGTGCTTTCCGAAATGTCGGACGAAGAATTTGGCGCGAACAAGGGTGGTTTAATCGCGAAGCTCACCCAGAGAGACAAAAATCTTTCGCAAAGGTCAAATCGTTATTGGGCAGATCTGGATCAGAGTGTGACGACATTTGATTCCAATATGCAGATGGCGAAAGCGGTTTCTGATCTCACTAAAAATGATATGCAGGCTTTTCTGAAGGAGGTAAACGGTAAGCTCGGTAATCAATATATGATGGTTTACAGTGAGGGCAAGTTCGCTTTACCCTGATGCTACCAGTCGGGTAACCGTACAATCAGGCTCTGGCTTGCGGTGGCCAGTAAGATACCGGACTCGCTCCACATGTTGACCCGGCCGTAGCCGAAGCCATCACCGACATGCTCGATCAGGTTCTCGCAGAGTATCCATTCACTTGGGACGTGATTGGCAATTCTAATCGTGTTGTCGAGGCTGGTGCAGCTCATGACCTTGCCAAGGGCGTTACCCAATGCAGAAGGCATGTAGTCAGCAACGATTGCCAGTGCACCAGCGTCATGTTCGACTCCTGGCATGCGAGCCCAAAGCAGGGATTGGTTGTCGCCACTTGGCTCACCGGCACCTGAGAAGCCAAACATACCCCGTGCGATTCGAATATCCACGTGTTCATGAATCGTGTCGCCATCATGATGGCGTTCCAGTGCATCACAATCCTCGGGTTTGGGTGCGCTGGGCATCTTGTACCAATTTCCTTCTGCAACATTAGGCCGTTGGCCGCAGGCCCCAAGTACCGTGATGACCTCCTGCTCGCCAAGGTGACCAACAGCGCGTCCCTGTGTTACGTTTCGCCCTTTTGCTGGCAATAGAACCTCGATGTCGAGCGTGACGGGCTGCTGGGTAATCGACAAATATTGCCCTGTCGCCCAGACGATTGGTTTTTCTGTGGCTTGCTCCAGCGCAACAATGCCGGCGGCAAGGCCTGCGCCACCAAAAAGTCAGCCACGTCCGTCGGTGGTTTTCGGCACCACGGGAAGGTGCCATTTCACCGTTGCAACATGATGGCTCATCTCAAGAAAATCAACGCTGGAAACCTTTGACACGTCTCTCGTCTCACTCGTAAAAAGAAGGAGCGGA
>FLMP01000307.1_pt1 | contig 14705 bp, 8 predicted proteins | sample 887161 | NCBI WGS metagenome assembly FLMP01 (sample SAMEA4017660, study PRJEB14154) | seawater metagenome
CGGATGTTCCCAAAACCTTGCAGAAACCTTGCAACTACAAAAATCTCGAGAAAAATAAAACCCCACTGAAAAGTGAGGTTTTACGAGGGTTTGTACTTGTGGAGAAGATGGGAGTCGAACCCACGACCTCTTGACTGCCAGTCAAGCGCTCTAGCCAACTGAGCTACATCCCCAACGAGGCGCAAATATAGTCGGATATGTCTCATAAAGACAAAAAAGATGAAATTGTCACAAAGAATTTAAGCAGTCGCACCGCCAAACCTTTGGTAAGCTTTTGGTATTCAATTTAGTGTCTGGAATAGACGGGTGTTAATGCTGAATTATGATTTTAGACGTTTTAACGACATCGTTATTAGAGATAAACTGAACGAAATAAACTCCGTTATTTAAATGACTTAAATTCATCTGTTTTGTCTCTGCCATGTCAGCGGCAACAATCTCGCCCAGGATATTAATTAGCATAACCTCAGTTACAGATTTATCAAATTCCCAAGAAATAAAGTGATTAGCCGGACTTGGATAGACGTAGGTGTTTTCCATGATTTCTTCATCAAGATCCATGGTCGCAGCGGCCACATCAAAACTCAATAAGTCATTGGGATAAGTGCTGGTGAAACGGTTCACTCCTCCGAAGAAGAAAACCTCATTATTAATTACAAAGCTTCCAGGTGCCCATCTGCTTTTACCTGGATGTGGGGGGAATTGGAGCCACGTATCATTGGCAGGATTATAACGCCACATTTCTCCGGTATCCATATAACTATGATTGTCCCCGTCACCACTTAATATAAAACCGTATCCATCCATATTAAACTGAGTACCTGCAACCCTAGCTTCTCCTGGAAATTGGCTCATCGCCGTCCATGTGTTCATGGCGGTATCTAACTTATACCAATCTTTAAATATTGTTTGCCCACCATGACCTAAGCCAGCAAACACTTCACCTCCTGCGTTAAACATATAAGGATGGTGTCTGGCAGAGCCAGGTAAATCAGCCAATTGTGTCCAGGTGTTATTATCAATACTGTACACCCACCAGTCTTTTTTATCGCTATAATCGTCGTTTCCCAGTCCAACGTATATACGATTCCCAATGGAAATCATAGCCGGGTGTCTTCTGCTAGAACAGTCGCAATTAGCGAGTTGAGTGTACGTACCCGTTGTAGGGTCGAAACTCCAGAAATCTTTGAGGTACGCTGAGGCCGTTGCTCCAAATCCTAAGTATGCTTTGCCGTTTGCTGTTGTTCCAATTCCAAAACTCCTGGCCAAACCTGGAAAATCAGTTAAAACGTTCCAAGTGTTCGTAGTTGGGTTGTATTCAAACGCATCGTCCGTTGGCTGACCCGTAGAATCCGTTCCTGTTATGGCATACCCTTTTCCGTTTAACGCAAATGTAATCGGGTGGTGTCGGCCAATTGGGACATCCGCTTTCGCCACCCAAGATTGTGCTAAAAGCGATGTAGAGGATAGTATTAACAGGGTAAGCAGATACTTTTTCATCATACTATGATTAGTTGATTGAAGTCGAGAAACAACTGTGCCAAACTCAGAAATACCAGGTGTATTTTTGTTTATCCTATTCCTAGCGGTGCTGAGACAATATCTATAATCACAAATAGAAGTTGTAAGCCTTCAGAAAATGCTTAATCTCCATATCTTAGCCGAGAATGGCATACTCCAAACATCATATTGTCTTGAGCAAATTCCTTGTTCTCCTTGTTTTACTCTGCTCAGCAATTTCATTACACGCTCAATTGGCTGTTAATGAATTCAACTGTCAAAGGGGGTTTACAGATGAGAATGGCGACGATGTGGATTGGGTTGAAGTTTTTAATTACTCTAGCGATTCTGTTTTTCTGGCTGATTATTATCTGAGTGATAATCCGAATAATTTGGATAAATGGCAGTTTCCAAATGTGTATTTGGGGAGCCAGGAACTCATCACAATTTGTGCCTCTGGTCGTGAGAACCTAGAATTATCGAACCATTGGGAATCGATTGTCCTTGCAACAAATACCTGGAAATACTGGACCAGTAATACCCCGCCGCCTGACTACGGCAATTGGAATACTCAAACCTTCAACGATCAGAATTGGAATACAGGTCAAGGTGGAATTGGATACAGCGACAACGACGATAATACAATAATCGCTTCGACGCCATCTATATTGTTAAGGAAAGAATTTCAAATCGCGGATATTGACGATATCACACATCTTCTATTCCATGCAGATTACGACGATGGGTTCATTGCCTATTTGAATGGCGTAGAAATAATGCGGTCAAACAACTTTGCCAATTTTTCACCAAGCTATAACGAATTTACCTCGGTAGAACATGAAGCCGTCTTGTACACTGGCGGCATACCAGAACATCAATTATTCAAACCGGAAGAAGTCCACGAACTCCTTACTAACGGGACGAACCTATTAGCGATCCGGGTCCATAACGCTTCTGCCTCCTCATCAGATATGAGTAGTAATTTCTTTCTGTCTGCTGGCATTTCTTCGACCAATTACAATTACCAAACATTACCGAGCTGGATAATTCCTCCATTAGTATTGCCCCATGCTGATTTTAAATTATCTCACGGAGAAACCATCTCAATAAGTGATTCCAATGAGAATGTTATTGATAGCGTATTTATACCTTTTGATATCACCCACACAATTAGCAAGGGTAGAATTCCTGATGGTGTAGGGAATTGGTGCTATTTTAATACTCCATCACCAAATCTTTCAAACGATCAGAACACTTGCTTTTCAGGTATAGTAACTTCTCCTGTTTTAGATCTACCCTCTGGGTGGTATCAAGCGCCAAATCAGGTAAACATTAGTACCAGTGCCAATGCAACTTCATACTATACCACCAACGGAGATGTCCCAGGGGTAAATGATAATGTAGTAAATGGTCCAATCTATATCTACAGCACAACCGTATTAAGTGTCAGATCGTTTAATCCAAATGGGCAAATGCTACCAAGTGCTATTGTTGACAGGACCTATGTTATAGACGAAGAAAACCATAACCTTCCCGTTGTCTCAATTATAACAGATGAAGACAACTTATGGGATTGGAATTCTGGCATTTATGTATCAGGACCAAATGCAACAACGAACTATCCTTATTTCGGAAGCAACTTCTGGCAGCCCTGGTCCCGAAAATCTAGAATGGAATTCTTTGATGCCTCCAGAGTTAAACAATTTGAGGCACAATTCGATTTAGAAATACATGGCGGCTGGTCAAGGGCAGAACCCCAAAAGTCATTCCGAATAGATGCAAAATCGAAGTATACGGGGGATATTGAATACGCGCTTATTGAGCGAAAGCCTCAAATCACCAGCTATAACAACTTCAACCTGAGGAACGGTGGCCAGCACAGCTTATTTGATCGCATTCAAGATGCCGTCATGAGCAGACTATCTGAAGGCACAAGCATTGATCGAATGGGGTATCAAGCATGCATCGTTTATCTAAACGGTGCATATTGGGGTCTGTATGGTATTCGTGAGAAGTTTGATGAGCACTATGTCGAACGTAATCATGGCGTCGATAAAGATGCGGTCCAATTATTAAATAGAGAAGGTGCCCTCGTTGGTGAGGCCAGCCACTTCGTAGAATCGCACCAAATCATTACCAGCACGAGCACATCTGCACCCAACTTCGTAGAGGTTCTGAGCTCTCGTTTTGATTTGGAGAATTACATCGACTACTTCGTCTTTGAAACCTACATCCAAAACCGAGATTGGATGGGTATCGACTGGGAACTCAATAACATTAAACTTTGGCGACAAGATACGCTCGGTGCCACTTGGCGCTACATGATGTACGATACTGACTTTGCATTCGGGCTCTACGGTGGGAACATCTATCAAAACTATATCGACAAAGCGCGCAACCCGAGTTACCCCAACCAACATTCACAAATCTTCGATCACATCTTAGATAATGCGGATTTTCGTTGCCGCTTCGCGAACCGCTACGACGACCTCATCAACACTACCTTCCAAGTCGACCGTTTCAATGCCGTTACTGACGAACTTAAATCAGAATTGGCTCCTGCCATACCGGATCACGTTGCAAACTGGAGTAGCCAGATGGGCCCCAACTCCTATGCCTATTGGCTCAATGCCGTTAACGGAATTAAAACCTACAACAGTGCTCGTATTGCCACTGCTCGTCAACACTTGAACCAAAGCTTGTCCTTACAGGGTCAAAGAGCGGTAGATCTTGCGGCTTACCCTTTAAATTCCGGGCATATACAATTGAATAGCATCACGCCAGAATTGCCGTGGGACGGTATTTACCACGGCGGCTGCCCCATAACCGCGCAGGCCATTCCGAGCTTTGGCTTCATCTTCTCGCATTGGTATTCAACCGCTCCGGCCTACAACAACTTAAACATTGATTCGATTGAAATTGCACTTGCATCAAACACCACTTTGATTGCTCATTTTGATACTTGTAAAAATGTGATTGACGTTGATATACTTCCTGTGAACAAGAATCTTCGTGCATCCATATCAGATGATCTTAGTGGCGTGTCTTACGAGTGGTTTTTGAATGGCACTATTGTATCCTCAGATAGCATTATTTATAATCCGATAGATGGGAACTACCAACTCACTATTCGCTTTGACTCTTGCGAAATCGAGTCCGAGGTATTCACTTTGGAAAATGGCGATTACAGATTACACCTGTTCCCCAACCCAGCGATAAATGCACTGAATGTCCAGTTCTTAATTGGCGAACAGGAAGATTTAAGTATACGTATACTCAATACCCTTGGACAAGTGGTGCGGCAATGGAATTACCCAGGTTTTATTGGTCAATACAATGAATCTATAGATGTATCAGGACTCGCACGCGAGCTTTACTTCATACAGATTGAAACCCCAAATAGGATGTACACGGAGAAGTTTATTCTGATTGATTAGCTTTTTTACTAACCGGGAGTGCGTCAAACATTTTTTGATGTTTTGAGGGCTCACGTTTCTTTTTAGGTGTTTTCTCTGGGCCACTACCTTCTGCTCTAGGCGCACGCTCTGGATGCTCTCTCCTTGGCTTCTTGTTAGCTGAGCTTTTAACCTGTTCGCCTTTCTTACGAGGGGCTCTTCCACCCTTACTGGACTCTCCCCATTGTGGACCTTCTCCAATCTCAGCAGGTGGTTGTTCCTTCTCTAAAACACGGTCAATGAGTTGTTCTATTTTGCCAAACTTGAACATGTCATCAGGACATACTAAAGTGACCGCCATTCCCTTTGATTTAGCACGAGCGGTCCGACCTATACGGTGCACGTAATCTTCCGCGTCACCAGGAACATCAAAATTAATGACAAGGTCAATTCCCTTGATATCGATACCGCGACTCATTACATCAGTAGCGACCATGACACGGATTTTTCCGCTTCTGAAATCACGCAATGCCATTTCACGTGCTTGCTGCTCGTAATCAGAACTAATACCCTGACAAGCATATCCTTTCTGTAATAATTTCCGAGCAAGGCTCTCCACTTTTTTCTTTGTAGAACAGAAAATAATAATGGCCTTAAAATCGTCCTTATCACGAAGCACACTATGTACTATCCCTATTTTTTGCTCCTCAAAAGCCAATACCACCTTCTGAGTAACGCCTTCTGCAGGTTTGGATATGGCCACCGATATCTCCTCAGGATTTTTTAGAATCTCCTTCGCAAGAGTACGGATTTTAGGCGCCATCGTAGCGGAGAACATTAAGCTCTGACGCTCCTCTGGGATTTCGCCAATAATCTTGATGATATCATCAAAGAACCCAATATCTAACATGCGATCCGCTTCATCCAATATAAGGTGCTTGACGGTGTCAAACTTCACATATCCACGTGCGATATGTGCTAACAATCTACCCGGAGTAGCTACAATCACGTCTGCGCCACCTTTGAGAGCATCTGCCTCAGCTTCCCAGCTAACGCCATCTCCTCCGCCATAAACAGCAAAACAAGAAGCATTTGTGAAGTACGCTATTCCTTGAATCTCTTGGTCAATTTGTATTGCTAACTCACGCGTAGGGCATAGAATTAGTACCTGTACGCCATCACTAGGCGTCTCGGACAGTTGATTTAATGTCGGCAGAACGAATGCTGCTGTTTTTCCGGTGCCCGTTTGAGCACATCCGATAAGGTCTTTTCCAGAAAGTATATATGGAATTGCTTTTTCCTGAATCTCAGTCGCCTCCTCAAAGTTCATATGGAACAAGGCGTCTAATAGTGTTTCGTTCAGGCCGAAATCTTTGAATTTCATCATTTATTGTAGGTGTATGTCCACCTGTACCTCAATGTTTTGCGAGATCGTAAAATTAGGATAGCCTTCTCCTAGGCCCCATAGTTCTCTATCGATGGTAAAGGTTCCTGTCAAAAGACCGTTGTTTTGCTCAACGAGTTCGAGCTGGAGCGGCTTTGAAAGTCCGCGCAAGGTAAGATTACCTGCTAGTTTATAAGTTGTTAAGCCAGAGGATTTTCCAATAAATATTACGCTTGAGGCTTTAAAGCATACTAAAGGGGTTTTCGCAGTATTGAAAAACTCCTTATCCTCTCGTAAGCTTTCGTCGCGATTCTTATTCCCGGTGTTGATAGATTTTGTATCCAGACAACCCTCTATACCCACAAGAATTCCATCCTCATAGGTCGCAAATCCGGTTGGATTCCCCATGGTACCTGTCACCTTATTAAAGGTTAAACTCTTTAATTTAAAAGAGGCAGAACTCTCCAGAGCGAATTCTCTTTTTTGTGAAAACCCACAAATATTCACGAGGAGTAATAGGAGTATACATTTATTTTTCATAGTCTTATCGCTAGGGCCATTTTCTTATGGCAAAAGCCCTGTCGCCTTTAAAAGTTCATGACGTGAACCGTGTTCTGTAAAAACATCATTGATTTTGCGTACGACTAACTTTATATCTAAATCAGAATGAGCAATTTCCATAGCTACCGCACCGGACAAACCTCCTGTCCCCATAGATTCTTCGAGTATCACAACAGTTTGATATTGCCCGAGCATGCGCTTCACCTCTGCTGGTAATGGCTTTACCTGCCCTAGGTGGGCATGATCCATAGCTTCCTCCTTCGCAAAGGAACTCAGTACGCCACTGCTTAATAATAACGTATTGCTATGCCCTTTTTTTAAAAACCTGTATTCCATAAAATCTACAGGAGAGTCACAACTGGTCCTAGCCTTAGGATACCTTATGAATAATGGGCCTCGTAGCTCTGGTTGTATTTCTGAGGCCTTACGTAACATGGCTTGTAACTCCGAGCCATCCATTGGGTTCCAAACCGTCACATTAGGTATATCCAATAAGAAGCCTAAATCAAATACCCCGTGGTGGGTAGGTCCATCTGAGCCTACAAATCCAGCTCTATCCACAAGAAAAATTACGGGTAATTCTTGCAAGGCGATATCGTGGATGACTTGGTCCATGGCGCGCTGGAGAAACGTACTGTAAATGTGTACCCAAGCCTTGCCGCCAGCAGCGGCAATTCCAGCAGCGGCCGTCACTGTATGGGGCTCGTTAATACCCGTATCATGGAGCTGTTGCGGATATTTTTCACGAAGCGGTGCAAACCCACTTCCTGCGAACATCGCCGAGCTTAGAATCTGAATCTCAGGATTAGCAGCTAAGATCAATCCCATTTCTTCCGCTGCCCACCACTGAAAAGTAGTTCCCGGCTTGTAAGACTTAGGAGGACTGAGATCAGGACGAGTCGTTTTAACGTGAATAACCCGTTTTCCACCGAGCGTTAATGCCTGTTGTAATTGAGCTACCAGAATTGTTACGTCATTTCCCTCTTCGCATCGGTGGTACTCCCACCCCAAGCTTTTAAAGTAGGATTGGTAGTTCTGATAGTTATGTAATACCCCAATTGTTTGATCTATACTTCCATCATTGTCATTTAATATGACCAAGGCATCAGTGTCAATTGTCCCTAAGTGGTTGAGGGCTTCAAAAGTCTGGCCGCCAGTAAGAGAGCCATCTCCAACGACAGCTATCCTATGACGCTTATGCTTTTTAATAGCATCTGCCATACAAACGCCAGCAAGCGCACTGATACTTGTTGAGGCATGCCCTGCTCCAAAAAAGTCAAATGGACTTTCATCACGCTTGAGAAATCCTGAGATACCACCTGGCGTGCGCTGGTGATTTAGAGATTTCATTCGACCTGTAATGGCCTTGTGAATGTAACCCTGGTGACCTACATCCCAGATGAGCACATCCTCAGGAGTATTCAACACATAGTGCAGGGCCACGGTTAATTCCGCGACGGCCAAGGACGATTCAAGGTGTGGTATTTTTTCTTTGACGCGAAGGATGACTTCAGATTTGACCTCTTCAGTGAAGTCTTGAAGTTCATGTGGTTCTAATGCGCGGAGGGCTGTGATCATTTCCCAAAATTAGCGCAAATAAAAACCCGCAACACTATGCGTCGCGGGTTTTTGAGTTCTAGTTTTTTAAGGCCATCCAACTTAGGCGAAAAGACGTGCCATAAAGCGCTGTATACTCTCAAAAAGGAAGTACATCACTGGCACAATAACGAGAGTTAGGAACGTTGCAAAGGTCAATCCAAAGATGACTGTCCAAGACATTGGCCCCCAGAACACCACGTTATCTCCACCAAAGAAAATATGTGGATTGTTCTCACTAAATAAGGTGTAAAAATTGATGTTCATCCCCGTGGCTAATGGGATTAATCCCAATATGGTAGTGATGGCCGTTAACAATACGGGACGTAAACGAGTACGTCCAGCTTCTACAATAGTATCAATCAAAATCGGTACTGGTAATTTATCTTTTTCATCTAGGCCAAGTTCAGCAAGCTTACGTGAAGAAAGCTGTTTGATGAAATCTATCAATACAATGGCGTTATTTACGACAATACCTGCCAGCGATATAATACCAATCATAGTCATCATAATCACAAATTCCATTCGGAAAATGACCAATCCTAAGAATACTCCAATCAAAGAGAACACGACGGTTACAAGAATAATGAATGGCGTAGAAGCAGAATTGAACTGGCTCACTAAGATTAAGAAGATCAAGAAGACTGCCATGAGTAATGCTCCAGAAAGGAAATCAAGTTCCTTCGCTTGCTCCTCTTGCTCACCAGTAAAATTAACGTTAATGCCTTGTGGAAGATCGTAACTCGCCATAGCAACTTTGATCGCATCTACAGTTTCTGTTGGATTAGCTCCTTCCAATAAATTAGATTGAATGGAAATCACACGCTTTAAGTCCTTTCTTTTTACAGATGAAAATGTAGAGGTCTTTTTTGCCTTAGCTACTGCCGAGATAGGGACCTGTTTAATTTTTCCGCTGGCTTGGTCACGAAATGTGATTTTCTGATTCATCAAGTCCTCAACATTATAACGGTACTGATCACTCATTCGAATATTAATAGGATAATCATCTTCCCCGTCTTTAAAGCGGGAAACTTCTTTACCAAACAACGCAGTACGCATCGCGTCACCTATTTGTGCTGAACTTAGGCCTAACGCCCTCGCTTTGACACGGTCTACGATGATTGGCATTTCAGGTTTTCCGGTTTCAACATCAAGCTTTAACTCCTCAATACCTGCAATACTTTGGTTATTGATGAAGGCTTTAATTCCATCTGCAACCTCAACCAATTGATAATAGTCATTACCACTTACCTCAATATTTACGGGTGGTCCAGTTGGAGGTCCATTGCTGTCTTTTGCTACTGAAATCACTACTCCCGGGTAATCACTGAGTGTGGCACGAATCTTATTGAGTACATCAGAAGAATTCACACGGTTGCCCTCCATATCTACACGATCTGAGAACTTATAAAAAGCGACTGTAATTTTAGCTTTGTTTGGCGTCTGCGCCATAGAAGGCCCTGCGTTAGGATCACTCGTCCCTTCACCCACCTGAGCAATAACAGATTCTACCATGTAGTTCTGTTGGTCTCCGTTGGCATCAATATAGTTGTATTCACTAACAATCTCCATGACCTCTTTTTCAAGCTCTAAGGTTACATCGTTGGTTTGCGCTATATCGGTACCAATTGGCATCTGGATATAAACCATCGCTTGATTAGGCATGTTTTCGGGAAAGAACAGTGTCTTGGGAGGAAAAGCGCCAAGAAGTATTCCTGAGAAAATCAGCAAAGCAAAAGTTCCTGAGAAAAACAGGATAGGTTTTCTACCTGACAATGCATAAGCCAGAACAGACTTGTAACCGTTTTCTAAAGATGGAAGTAAAATAGTCTGAAACCATTTGGTAGAAGGAACTACCAAAAAAGCATAAATCAGCGCAAACGCACCAGCATAAATGAACAGGTTACCCCAGGCCATTTTACCGACACCATAGCCAATCACTACACCTAAAACTATAGCCGCAACGCTGTAAATAGTGACCCTTTTCTTATTTAAAGGAGCCTCTTCTACTTTCATTAGTGCTGCTGTTAAACCTGGATTGATCACCAGAGCAACAAACAGCGAAGACGAAAGAACGGTGATTAATGTCAACGGTAAGTATTTCATGAATTCACCAAAGAGACCAGGCCAGAATGCCAAGGGCAAAAATGCTGCTAAGGTGGTCGCTGTAGAAGCTATAATTGGCATAGCTACTTCACCTGCACCTAACTTCGCCGCAGTAATACGGTCGTAGCCTTCGTCCATAAATCGATAGATATTCTCTACAACAACAATTCCATTATCCACTAACATTCCTAAAGCCAAAACCAGGGCAAAAAGAACAATGGTGTTTAATGTTACACCCAAGGCGTTTAGAATCACAAAACTCATTAGCATAGACATTGGAATGGCAATTCCAACAAATAATGCATTGCGAAGTCCCAAGAAAAACATCAAGACAATAACGACGAGAAGCATTCCGAAAATAATGGAGTTTTCAAGATCCGCTACTTGGGTTTTTGTTTGCTCAGAGGTATCGTTCGTTACAGATATATTGAGGTTGTCCGGAAAATAGCTCTCTTGGGCTTCTGCCAATATTTGAGCGATTTTTTCAGAAACAATAATCTGGTTTTCACCCGAGCGTTTGAAAACGTCCAACATCACCACTGAAGAGCCGTATTGACGAGCATAAGACTGGCGTTCCACCTCATCAAATTGAATCTCAGCCACATCACCTAGGCGAACTAGCATCATTTTTTCACTCTTAATAATTACATTGCGTAATTCATCCAAGTCGCGAATTTCTCCAACCACACGCACATTCCGACGGTAACCATCCACGAGAAGATTACCTCCAGAAATGGTCATGTTTTCATTTTGAATGGCTCCTGCAATATCATTGAAGCCTAGCTGCATGCTCTCCAGCTTTTTGTTGTCGACAAGAATCCGCACTTCTTTATCATCAATCCCACGGATATCCACCTTGGATATTTCAGTGAGATCTTCAATTTTTTCTTCTAAAAACTCACCGTATTCCTTCAACTGGTCTAGAGAAAACTCTCCCGACATATTGATGTTTGCAATAGGCATCAATTCTGAGAAGTTCAGCTCAAATACATTAGGATCCGCCGGCAAATCCGTTGGAAAATCTGGCTGGCCCATTGCAGCATCTACCTTGTCTTTCACTTTTCTCAAAGCTTCGTCAGGAGATACATCAAAGTTGAACTTAACCTGGATGGTAGAGTATCCTTCTACCGAGGTAGAATTGATGGCGTCCACTCCGGAAATCCCATTGATTTCTTTTTCTAAAGGGCGTGTAATAAGTTTCTCTAAATCCACGGGTGAGTTCCCTGGATATGGAGTACCTACATAAATTTCAGGTGTAACAATTTCAGGAAATGCCTCAGAAGGCATTGACGTGTAACTCATGAACCCTGCAATAAATACAATAGCCGTGAGCACATATACCGTCATGGTGTTCTTCACCGAAAAGGTAGAAGGACCAAACTGTTTGATTATACTTTTCTTTTCTTCCATGTTGATGGCGTATTTCTGCTGTTAACCTTTTACGACACGTTGTCCTGTGCGAACGCTACGTGAGCCCTTGTCGATCACCATCATGCCTTGTTCAAGACCCGTGGTGATTTCAGTCTTATCTCCATAGGTCAATCCAGTAGTCACCCACGTCTTTGCAACTTCATAGAAAGCCGCGTCGTCAATAATCTTTAACGTGTAGACAAAGTCATTTCCTTCAACGTCTTGCTGAACTAAACTTGCAGGAACCGTCAATGCTTCTTCATTTTTGTAATCCTGTAGCGCAACATGAACCATTTGGTTTGGCTTCACACCGTCTGAGACAGGCAAGCTAACGTTGATGGTGAATGTGCGATTTCCTTTCGCAATGAACTGTCCAACTTGTAACACTTCAGCAGCTAATTCGTAGTCCATTGAGGTGAACGCTATATTAGCCGGAGTACCCACGTGAACACGATTGGCATACGATTCAGGCACATCAGCTTTGACATAAACACCTGATGTGTTCACTAGTCTCATTGATGGAGATTGTGGACCAGCCATTTCACCCTCTTTGACGAAGATGTTGTCTATGGTGCCTGCAAAAGGAGCATGAACCTCGCTCAACTGAATTTGCTCCTTCAATGTTTTAACACGCTGAACCAAACCATTGTATTGATTCTGGGCTTGTAGAAATTGAATTTCTGAGCCAATCTGCTCATCAATCCATAACTTCTGCTGCTTCTCGAACATCGTCTTAGCAAGCGCTAATCCATTCTCTAACTCTTTTAAAGAAGACTGTAAAATATCCGTGTCTAGGCTAATTAATAATTGACCCTGAGCAACACGCTGGCCGTTCTTCACATAGATTCTCTCTACTTTACCGTTTGCAGAAGGGAATAAACTGATGCTTTTATCCGCTTCAACCGTACCGAAAACATCAAAATAATGAAGGAAGACAGCCGTCTCAACGCTCAATGCTGTCACAGCATCGTAGCGCGCAGTTGTGTCAAGCTTAGAAAGCTGTTCTTCAAGTAGTGTGATTTGGGTGTTTAGCTCGGAACGGACGGAAACAAGACTGTCTTTTTGTGCGCTCATTGCTGCTATATCTCCAGTCGCTTGCTCTGGCGAGCTACAAGCTGCGAGAATTGCAATACTAAAAATGGATAACGTTTTTTTCATGATATGGTGTTATTTCAAGGTCTGTTTAGTCATTAAATATTCCAGTTCGGATTGTTTGTCCAGTGCTGTTTGAGCAGATAGAAACAATCCTTGAAGACCCTCTTGATATTGGGCTTCAGCTTGAGTGAGGTCCATGGAGGAAACCATGCCTTGCTCGTATTCTTTGCGACGTTGGTCACGAATTCTCTGTGCTAATTCCACATTTTCCTTCTGCGACAAATAATCTGCTACCGAACGGTGGAACTCATTCACTAAAGACGCGTGTTGCATCTTTAGACCTTGCTCTAATTGGGTCAAACCAATAAGTGCCTGATCTCTCCTGATTTTTGACTGCTGAAGTGATGCCGCGCCTCCACCTGAACTCCACAATGGAATACTAATGCTTGCTCCTACTAAGCTGCTTGGGATATCAATAGCGTTGTCACTAAAAATATTCGCGTCTTGGCTTTGATATTGAATGTTGTTCTGGTAGCTCACTGCAACAGATGGGAGATACCGCATATACTCATTTTTGACTTCGAGCTTTGCACCTTCAACTCTATTTGCCACAGACTTGTAGTCAACCGTCTTCCTTGCGTCGAATGCTAAATCAGCCATAGCTGAAGAACCAGCCGCTTTTACAACCAAATCCTCCAAGTCATCTGCTAACAAAATATCCTGATCAACAGCATAACCCATCTGCAGTTTCAACAGCATCTTAGTAACATTCGCCTGACCCTCACTGAAGCGTAATGCATTTTTAATGTTGTTGTAGTTAAGCATCATTTGATCTGCATCTGCCTTGCTCACCATCCCGGCTTGATTTAACTTTTGCATCTCTTGAGCCAAGTCCGCTAGGTAACCCTCATTAGCTTTTAGAACTTTGACACTTTCCTCACTAAGTAACGCCAAATGGTAGGCCTTCGCCACCTCGCGGCGGAGTTCAGATTTAGATTTTTCCATGCCCAATGCTGCGTTGTCTTTTAAGACTTTGGCAGCCATAAGACCAACTACAAAAGAACCATCAAAAATTAATTGTGTAACCACAAGACCTCCTTGCGCTTGATAGTCTGTTCCAAACGTTAGCTTTTCTAAAGTACTCGGATCATTGTCTAGATCAGCAACTAAAGAGGCTAATTCAATATTGTAAGCATACTGACCCTGAGCACTTGCTTGAGGCAGACCAGACGCAAGGTTTTGGCGATAAATCTGCTTCGCTCGGTCAATCTCAAGTTTAGCAATTTGCACCCCATATGCATGATCAAGCGCATATTCCTGTGCAGAGGACAACGTAAACTTTTGCTGACCTTGCGCAGAAAGCGCTATGAACATGGAAACGAAAAGCAGAGCGTTTTTTTTCATTGTTCTGTTTGTATTAGTTTATTTAAATATTCAAGGCCTTTCGCGGATGCGATGCCTCTAATGTGGTATTTCAGACTGGTATTTCTCAAGTCATCTAGATCTAAGGTTGTATCCGAGATAACGCTTTCATGCAATGCAAGAATATGACCATAATAAAGCATCGCAATGTGCTCTATGTGTAGATCATTCCGGTAGGTGCCTTCATCTATACCCTTGTTCAGGTTTGTTCTGGTAAAGGAGAAAACTATTTCTTC
>FLMP01000310.1_pt1 | contig 14686 bp, 8 predicted proteins | sample 887161 | NCBI WGS metagenome assembly FLMP01 (sample SAMEA4017660, study PRJEB14154) | seawater metagenome
TCCTAAGAGTCGACCTCGATAGCACTAATAAAATACTCCACTTTTACCACCACGCTGTCGACGGTAGCGTAGTGTACGAAGAAAGCTTTAGCTGTCTCTAGATTCACTTCTGTTATGTTAATAAATATCACCCTATGCGCGACTTTACTCTGCGCCCTCGCAGCCAGTGCCACTCAGAAAAAAAATGTTTTGCTCATTTGTGTGGATGATTTGCGACCCGAACTGAACTGCTTTGGTGTCGATTATATTCACTCGCCGAATATCGACCGCTTGGCAGCGAGTGGTCGCGCTTTTCACAATCATTACGTCAATGCACCGACCTGTGGAGCGTCACGCTACAGTTTACTGACAGGGGGCTATTACCCAGAAGCTAAAAACTATGCCCTTTTTGATCGAGCTAAACAGCTCAAAGATGGTGACCGTTTTGTAAGACCGAGTCTGCCCGCCTGGTTCAGGAAACATGGATATACGACAACCGCCATTGGTAAAATATCCCATCACCCTGGGGGACTGGGAGGTAAAAATTGGGATAATCCTAGCCAGGTAGAAATGCCCGATGCATGGGATGAAAACCTACAACCGATCGGCGAATGGCAGCATCCACGCGGTGTGATGCATGCACTGGCTGAGGGCAAAATTCGAACAGAGGCAAACAAGCTTGATGTTTTTGAAGCTTTTGACGGCGATGATCAAAGTTACCCGGACGGATTGATCGCAGACAAGGCGCTCAAGCAACTCGAGCTTCTGGCTGCATCCGACCAACCGTTCTTTCTCGCAGTGGGCTTCATCCGCCCACACTTGCCATTTGGTGCCCCCAAACAATACCACGACCTCTATGCCGAATTGGAACTGCCACCAATTCCGCACGCCGATAAGCCACAGCACCAAAGCACCTGGCATAGTTCTGGAGAGTTTATGAAATATGAGCGCTGGTCACGAAATCCCAACACAGACCTTGCGTTCGCAGATGAGGTTCGCCGCCACTATGCCGCCTGCGTTAGCTATGTGGATGCGCAGGTAGGCAAACTCATGGAGCGCCTAGACCAATCGAGACTTCGAGAGAATACCGTCGTAATTCTATGGGGCGATCACGGTTGGCACTTAGGAGAGCATGGTATATGGGGCAAGCACACCCTATTTGAGGAGTCACTTCGCTCACCACTCATAATTAGTTACCCAAAGATACCCCAAGCAGGCGAAGCAAGCACAGCGATCGTAGAAACCACCGATATCTTCCCCACCCTGTGTGAACTCGCTGAATTACCTGTGCCCAAATATTTAAATGGAACAACACTTCGCCCACATCTACAAGATCCCAATAGTAAAGGTCACGATGCCGTTTCCTATCAGTCTGGTCGACAAACGCTTCGTAACGAAAACTATCGGCTCATCCTCCATGCTAGCGGTTATGTGGAATTATACGACCATAGCAACTTGCAGGGAGAAACAGTAAACGTCGCGAGCGATCATCCTGAAATAGTAAAGCAAATGAAGAAAACGCTGCTAGATCGATTGGATAAGCAAAACGAAAACCTCATAACACCTCAGGGATTCGATCTGAAAAGGTAAAGAGCTACACTGCTATATTTGAGCCTTCTTCCGCAACGCAGACGTGACTCGCATACGGTTGCAACTCCACATGACCCGACAAAAGGTCGCCAGTTGCTAGATCACGCAAAGACTGATCCAGCAATTCAATCGATTGGGCCTCGCGCTTATAATTAAACAGAAAAGTAAGCCTCCCTTGTGCTGACTCTCGCTGTCGTAGCACAACACCTTCCGGCATGATCATCTGCAAGTTCGAATGCAGATCATGCGCGCTCAAGAGTTGTCGATAGAATGCATTCAACCCACCATCTCCTAGCTTAGCGCCGACATAATAGGCCGCCCCAGCCCCCGACTGCTTACGGGTAACAATAGGCGAGCCACTATAAAATTCAGACGCTGTGCGCGCCAGCACTTCCGCGCTATCAGCATGCAGGACTTCGACGATATCCTTCGCAGCGTCCGGGTAGGCCTCGCCTGATTCAGCGGCGATTAAAACTTCTATCTCATCATGTAGGTAATCCACTTCCTCATTCCAAATTCCAAACGTATCACGCAAGCCCGCGCCGGGAAAACCGCCAAGGTGGCAGCAATTCATCTCGTCCACATAGCCCGTCAAATAACTACCAACCAGAATACCGCCTCGATCGACAAAGGCTTGCAAGCGTGCGCCGAGCGCATCGGAAACCATATAGAGCGCGGGTATTACCAGCACTTTATAATCGGTAAACTCTGACTGCGCCGAAAGCACATCCACCGACTGCCCTGCAACCGTTAACGCACGATAATGCGCTTGGCAGGCCTCGGTATAAATGTCTGACGGATACGGATGCACTGCTTCCGCTTTCTTTGGTCCACAAGACGCATTGAGTGCCCAGCGGCTCTCCCAATCATACACGATTGCAACATCGCTCTTCGGCAAATCTTGCTGACACAGAGACTCCAGCGACGCTAATTCACTGCCAACCGCAGCGCATTCTTGATACACACGTCCACGATCACTGCCTTCATGATCGACCACCGCACCGTGATATTTTTCGAAACCACCGCGCCCTTTGCGCCACTGGAAATAATGAATCGTATCGGCACCATTTGCCACCGCTTGCAGCACTTCCTGACGATGCACGCCTGGGCGCTTTAATTTATTGATCTGCCCCCAGTTGACCGAACTCGGTGAACACTCCAACAACATCCACGGCTTACCACCGCTCATGCCACGCATCAAACTATGGATAAAATCTGACGCGATCGATTGCTGCCACGTGTGCTCTCGGTCATCCGGCATCGGATATAAATCATTCGAAATCACATCCAAATGTTCCGACCACTGCCAATAATTGGTGCCCTCATGTGTGCCCATGAAATTGGTCGTGCACGGCACATGTGGCGTCAACTCGCGCAGGGGCACCATTTCATTGCGAAAAAAGGACACATGCTGATCATTAGTAAAACGCAACCAGTCCAAACTGAGACCATCAATACTTTCATCAAAAGTCGGCACTTGGCTCCAGTCCGTAAAGGTATGATTCCAGAAATTCGACCACCAAGCTTCGTTCAGAGCTTCAAGTGTTTGGTATTTCGCCTTAAGCCACTCCTGAAACCCGGTGCGACACAACTGGCAATGACACTCACCACTAAACTCATTGCCCACATGCCACAGCGCCAACGCGGGATGATTCTGATAACGTTCCGCGAGTGCACGATTCATCTGCGCCGTCTTCGCGCGATACACCTGAGAGCTCATGCAGTGATTGTGACGACCGCCGGAACGATCGCGTATACCGTCCTGATTAACACGGCGCACCTCCGGATATTTCTCCGACAGCCACATCGGCTTACTGCCACTCGGTGTCGCTAAGAAGACAAACATCCCCTCCTGCGCAAATCGATCCATCACGCGATCCAACCACTCAAAGGTATAGCGTCCTTCCTCTGGCTCTAGGGCAGTCCAAGCAAAGATGCCTATCGAAGCAGACGTCACACCAGCCTGCTTCATCAATTCAATATCACGCTCTAAGATCTCCGGCGCATGTTGCCATTGGTCCGGATTGTAGTCTGCGCCATAGAACAACTGGGTCTGCTTAGGAATACTGCGGTTAGGTATGTTCACGGTGATATTAAATAGGCTCGATCAATAAGTGGCATCATTCGCAAAATTACAATATTATCAACAACCGCATTAATGCTCTCTATTAACAATAGACTCTCTTCTGCATACATATAACGTTATATCCCTATAAGCTATCAATCTATAATAACTAATCTACGGGTAATAGAAACCGACTGCAACAGCGCAGGAGACCATACACTATCTGACCCTAGCCTTGTGAAAACTTAAAATTACAGCTGTTAATTTTATTTTTACGAGATCAAGAGCTTTCGCCTACATAACTGGCAAACGAACATTTTCGACAAATCAGCAAACATTACGCTTATTTTAAATATTTAGTAATTCTTAGAGGCAGCTTATATTACAAACCATCCGAGCTAAGGTTTTTAATGGCAATTTTGCCCACTAAACTTATGTCGATAATGGATGCCTAATTAGTATCGATAAAACTAGACCAGATACCCTCACAATGACCGAACAAGTGAAACAACCCAACTTCATCATTATTTACGCCGACGACCTCGGCTTCGGCGATCTTACTTGCTACGGAGCATCCGAATTACCGACGCCGAATCTCGATCAAATGGCGACCGAAGGTATACGCTATACCAATAGCTACGCGACTGCCGCCACCTGCACCCCATCACGCTACAGTCTCCTCACAGGTGCTTATCCATGGCGCAATAAGAATGCTAAAATCCTCCCCGGAGATGCACCGATGATTATTGGTAAGGACGAACGGACCCTCCCGGGCACACTCCGCACAGCAGGCTATAAGACGGCCGTGATCGGTAAATGGCACATCGGCCTCGGTGATGGCACCATTGACTGGAACGGAAAGATCAGCCCTTGCCCACTCGATGTAGGCTTTGATCAGTCCTATGTTATGGCGGCGACAAACGATCGTGTCCCCTGCGTATTTGTTGATGGCCGCAAAGTTGAAAACCTCGACCCAAATGACCCGATCTCAGTAGTTTACGGCGGCGATAATCCATTCCCCGAAGTGCCGACGGGCAAAACCAATCCCGAACTACTGACCATGAAGCACAGCGATCAGCAGCACTACGATACAATCGTCAATGGTGTTGGGCGTATCGGTTTTTGTCGGGGCGGAAAGTCCGCGACTTGGGACGACGAAACTATGTCTCAAGTATTCCTTGAGCGCGCAAAGAAATTCGTCACCGAAAACAAGGAGCAAGCTTTCTTTCTTTATTATGCACTCCACCAACCCCACGTGCCACGCATCCCGAACCCACGTTTCGCGGGGACCACTGGCAAAGGGCCGCGCGGCGACGTGATTGCCGAGCTCGACTGGTGCGTCGGCGAAATACTCGCACACCTTAAAGCACAAGGACTGGACGAAGACACCATAGTGGTCTTCTCCAGTGATAACGGCCCAGTACTAGATGACGGCTATGATGACAACGCTCGCGAAAAGTGTGGCTCACACAAGCCGACTGGCCCACTGCGTGGCGGTAAGTATAGTATGTTTGATGGCGGTTCGAGAGTGCCGATGATACTACGCGCGCCAGGACGCGTCCAAGCTGGCACTGAAAACTCAGCTCTATTTAGCCATGCCGATTTCCTTAGCAGTTTTGCTCAGTTAGCTGGTGCAAAATTCCCAGTTCAGGAATCCGCTGACAGCCAAAATATGGCTGAGGTATTACTAGGGAATGATTCCACCGGGCGCGACAACTTAGTCACTGAGGGCATTGGTTCAAAAACAGTCCTTCGCCAAGGGAAATGGGTATATATCCCGCCACACGAGGGGCCACAACTGTTTTCCGATAAAGGAATCGAAACTGGTAACGATTTAAAGCCACAACTATATGATATGAATATTGATATTGGTCAGCGCGACAATGTCGCAGCCAAAAATATACAAAAAGTAAAAGAATTGGATTCGCTATTGGAACAGATACATGGGGATACACCCCCCGAAGGTCACTCATCGGTTGATGTTTGTTCGTTTTAAAATAGATTAATGGCTAAATACGGCTTAACGAACATTTTAAGCGCTTTCGAAACCGATATTACGGATCACATTTGCTATGTTAATGTTTTTCAAATCGGATACTCTCCTTTTATGGACACACTTAGCCTCAACCGCTCCTGGAAATTCAGACTCGACCCTAAAAATGTCGGGGTGAGCGAAGGTTGGCACTCGGATACACAAACACTCGAAACAGGTAGCGTAGATATCGATGTCCCCAGCTGTTGGGAAGAGCTCGAACAAGACTACGAAGGTGTCGCGTGGTATAGCACGCAAGTCGATATCGATGCCGATAAGGCAGGTCAAATTTGCCGCATCGCATTCCAGGCATCCAACTACCGCACAGGCATTTGGATCAACGGTAAGGCAGTCGGTTCGAACGACGGCGGCTACACGCCATTCGATTTTGAGATACAAGATTTCCTCAATTATGGCGCATCTAACCAGGTGACTGTGCGCATTGTTAGTCCGATCATCACTAAAGACATTCACGTTGATGACCTTGGACCCAATGATATGCCACACTGGCGCGGCGGACTCACCGCGGGAATTTGGCAATCTGCCACACTCGAATTTAATCAATCCGCTTGGTTCACACGCACTTTCTATAAGCCAAAAATCAAAGACTCCGCCTTCGAGCTTGAGCTCGAGTTGCGCTGCAATGAAACAACCGCACAGACAGGCATATTAAAAATCGACGTGCTCGATAACAACGGCAAATATGTTTACCAGAGCGAGCAACCCTTCCAGTTGCGACCAGGGGACACAAAGCTCGACCACACCATCGTACTTCCACATGCGAAACTGTGGAGCTGCGAGTCGCCCCACCTTTACACTTCACATGCACGCGTCTCGCTCAATGGTGTGGTGATCACCGAATCCATCGAGCGTATAGGCTTGCGCGAGTTCACCTACGAGAACGAGCGCTTCTGCCTTAACGGCGAACGCATCTACCTCCGTGGAGGCTTCTGGGAAGGCGTGTATGCAAAGCACCAATCCTACCCCGAATCGCGCGATGAAGTCCGTCGAGAAATTAAACTCGCTCAAGACGCGGGGCTCAACCTTTTACGACCATGGCGACGCCCAGTGCCTCCGATGATTCTAGAAGAAGCCGACGCCGCCGGTCTACTCGTCATCGCATCGCCTGCGGTCGAATGCATGAGCTGTTGGCCGAGCATCACTCCCGAAATGCCCGCTCGTATTGAAAACGAAATTCGCCAACTTGTGCTGCGTGATCGCAATCATGCCTCCATCATTTGGTGGGAAATGTTTAACGAGGTAACGCGCAAGGAAATTGCAGAGTTAATTCCGAAGATGTCAATGGTCGCACGCGAACTAGACCCCACTCGATTAATTCTCGACGAATCGGGTGGTTGGGCCGACGGGGCACATTTCTACCTGCCGAACTCCACACAGCGTGAAACTCTCAGCGAACTACATAGCTATGTGCGTGCACCCGTATCTGATAAACATTGGAAACTGTATCAAGACCTAGGCAAGACAGACACTAATGAAGGCAACACTGAGATCAAAGCTGGGGCTGGTCTGTTCGTTTCCGAGTTTGGATTTGGAGGATTACCTGAAATCGAGCAGAACTGCTTACTCTTTAGCGAACACGGTAACGAAAAATTACCTGCCTACCGCCACCACCATAAAATACTCAAAGGACTCAAACAAAGCATGGCTGCCTGTGAGTTCGGTAACATCTATGACGATGTCGATAGTTTCTGCCGTGCTTCGCAAGCAGTGCAAGCCCGCGGCAACCTTCGCCAGCTCGAAGCACTCCTATCGAACAAAAACGTATCCGGATACTGCATACATGCATTTACTGATGGCGACTGGATTCTAGGTGCGGGACTCATTGACCACTGGCAACGCCCCAAATTGGTTTATCATGCGATTGCCGAGGCAAACAAAATGCCATCTATTTTATGCTTTCCGGAACGTCGTAACCTACACGAAGGGGATTCCGTCAAATTCGACATCGTGCTACGTGGACAGAATGGACGGCTACCTGCACAGATCGAACTCTCCAAAGGCGAAGTCGTATACAAACTAAACGACCTCAATTGGTCTGAAGAAAGTAATTTCCAACAATCCCGCGCCTACATGCCGAGCGAACTGCTCGAAACAGGATTCAATACTATTTCAATACGAGCCTACAATTGCCAGGGCGAGGTCGAACGCAAAAATACTATTGAGCTCTTTGTTACGCCGAAAACATTTACGAGTATGGATTCGAATTTAGTGGTCTACGATCCAGATGGCGACATCACACCATCGCTGGATCAATCAGGATTAGCCTACACCGCACTTTCTGATTGGACGCAAGACGATCAAGCAACCACCTTCCTAGTCGTGCCAGAAGATGTCTCGTCTAAATCAGACTTGGCGGCTATCGAGACTGCGATGCATTGTGTTCAATGCGGCACCGCCAATGCACTCTTCCTTGAAGCGCCTGCAGAGCATGACTCGCCCCGTATGCTTGAAGAATACGAGGGCAGCAGAGCACCCGCGATCGAAAGCAACCAACTACTAAAGTCTGGCATCTTTCCTTTCAAGCTACTCGCACGCCCCTCTTTCTCATTCTGGGAATCGAGTATGCACGTCGCAAAGCAACACCCGATTTTTGATGGTCTACCGAGTAACTGCATGATGGATGAACCCTACCACGAAGTCGCTCCAGCCGAAAGCTTCTACGAACTCGAAGCTGACGAAGCACCCGCCCAGACCATTACCTGGTTCCGTCCAGAGGACATCCAAACCAAAGTAAAAAAGCGCACTTATCTCGGCGGCGAAGACCTCTGGCATGGCACTGACATAGCAATCAAAGCACATGGAGAAGGCAAAGTAATCCTTAGCACACTGATCCTTCGACGAAAAGTGGCATACGATCCAGTCGCGCAATTGCTACTTAGTAATCTATTGCGATACTCTGACACCTTACACGCACAAAAGGCCTCCAAGGCAATGCGGTCAGAAACAGTCACTAGCACGGCTCGATAGCCTTACCACTTCCTCACCCTAAAGATCACAATGGAACCCAAATCAGATACAGCCTCAACAAATCAACCGAAAGATGCAGCTGTTTCTTTCAAAGAAAAGCTCGCGTTCGGAACAGGTGAATTCACCAACCGCTACGGAGAAAACGGGGTGAATGATATCGCCACGCCAGTGTATAACATGATCTTGGGGATGAGTCCCGCACTCATCGGCACTGTGTTGATGCTTTTGCGCCTCTGGGATGCGATTACCGACCCCATCATGGGCTATATCTCCGACAACTGCAAAAGTAAGTTCGGACGCAGGAAGCCCTTCCTGCTCATTGGCTCCATTCTCATGGCGATTACCTATCCTATGATCTGGTTCGCTTCTCCTGATTGGACAGAACAATCGAAGACCATCTACCTATTCTGCTTCTCGATTATTTTCTTCACCTCTTATACGATCTACTCAGTACCCTACCGTGCCCTCGCCACAGAAATGACTCCTGGCTATGAGGAGCGTACCACGATCCGCATTTACTCTGCTTTTTTCAATAAGATCTTCATGTTAATTCTGCCGTGGATCTTCCCACTCACTCAGAGTGAACTCTTCTCCGACCCAGTAACTGGCATTCGTATCTTATCTGCGATATCCAGTATTTTGATCCTAATTTCAGGCATCATCTGCGCAAAATTCCCTAAAGAGCGTTACAACAAAGTGGCCGCCAATCAAGAACGCGTAAAGCTGATCAGTAGCTTCAAATCGTTCGTCAAGGACCGGCAATTTCTCATTTTGCATGGTGTCGGACTGGGCCTACTCTGTAGCATATTACTTGTCGCAACATTCGGCCTCTACGTTAATATCTACTACGTGTGGGAGGGCGACAAACTCAGTGGCTCCAGTTACTTTGCGATCATGCAGAACATCATGCAAGTGCTCGGGTTCGTCATGCTCTTCGTGATCTCTAAATTCTTAATCAGTGTTGAGAAGCGTAAATTGATCTTTCTCTCTTTAATCGCGGCACTCTTTGGCAGCGCGGCACGTTGGTTCACTTACAATAGTGACATTCCACAGCTAATCTTCCTCGACCCCTTCTTCTTTGCTCCCGCCTACACTATCTTTTGGGCAATTTTCTTATCCATGTTAGGCGACTACTGTGACTACGACGAATTCACAAATGGTCAACGACGTGAAGGCTTATTTAGTGCCGTTAGCGGTTGGATAATGAAGGCGGGCAGTTCGCTCGCATTTGGAATTTCTGGTATTTTATTGGCATGGACCCATTTCAGCCAAGACCTCGGTGGAAACCAACCTGAAGGCACACTCCTAAAGATGCGCCTCTTGCTAATTGGTCTTCCTATCCTTTGCCTACTTGTAGCCATGGTACTCAATGCGATTTATCCGCTGACCAAAGACCGCATGGCGGAAATCCGAAGCGAACTCGAGTCACGCAGGGGCACCGTATAGCTCGCAAGGCACGAGGCATAATCAGCCTCTCTTCGAACTCAAGGATGACCCTTCGCACATTTCTCTCTTACCGAACCCAATTCACCACAACATGAAACGATACTTACAGCTTTGCTCACTGCTCGTCACTAGCGGTGCCGCGCTTTACGCAAGTCAGCCAAATGTGATCTTCGTCATGCTTGACGACTTCGGCTATTCTCAGCTCGAAACTTACGCCAAAGGCCTAACTATTGATGATCTCGACCCTGCACTCTTAGAACACGTTGCCCAGCGCGGAGAATATACTCCAGAGCAAGCCTTTGAAGCCGTCCGTAAAGCCAGCCCCACTCTGAGTCGTCTTGCCGATGAAGGTGCTCGGTTCGATAATGCTTATGCTTCAAGCAATTTATGTGCTCCAGCACGGCTCAGCATCGCCACTGGCGTGCTACAAAACCGATGGGGCGTCTACCGAAACATCGACACCGAAGCGCATGGTCTCAAAGCAAATTCGCATCTCGCCGAACAATTACATGCCCTAGGTTATTCCACCGCACATATCGGGAAGTGGCACGTGGGCTCACGCAACTACGAGATGGTCCCCAACTATCTGAAAGCAGCCGGCGTAGAAGACCCTGAAGCCGTCAAAGTAGATGACAGCTGGAATGCCACCTACTATAATAACAAGGATCATCAATCGGTATCCAAAAAACTCAAAGCAGAAGGCTTCGAAGGATCAGTCGCACTCAAAGATCACCCCCTCAACAACGGCTTCGACTACTACTTCGGCTATAACCAGTGGGAGTCTCCTTTCTACAATGCGACCAACATTTGGAGGAATTTCGACCACGCTGGGCTGATCAAAGATTACAATACCGATGTCTTTACCGACGAGGCTCTGAACTTCATCGAACAAAGCCTCGACGCAGCGAAGCCCTTTTATGTGCAGCTGCATTATCACACAGTGCATTCGCCCCTCAAACCCAAGGCACCCGACGATTACCAGAAGCCATTCGACTCTGGCGCGGAAATACTCGACAACTTTTACGCTCACGTTTACGCCGTCGATCAAAACGTGCAACGCTTGCTCGATTATCTAGAAGCGCGCGGAGCAGCAGATAATACCATCGTCGTTTTCACTTCTGACAACGGCGGCTCCGTCGGTAACCTTTCCTGCCTCCCTGGTAATGCCCCCTACCGCGGGCATAAGGGCATGCTCCTACTCGGCGGCTTTCGTGTGCCACTCTTCTTTCACTGGCCAAGAGGCATTCAAGAGCCACAGCAATTGAATCAGCTCGTATCTACTATGGATATTATTCCAACTGTGATCGCTGCTGCAGGTGGCAAGGTTCCTGCCGATATCGACGGAAAATCACTCTTGCCGCAAATCACTACCGGTTCGAGAGAGCCCGTGCGCGATCACTTTGCCGTCGGCGGGATTCACGCTCGCGTCTGGGGATTCCATGGAGCGAGCTCCTTCTTCGCCCACAATGAATCACGCGAAAAAGCACCCGCAGGCTACATCGTAGTCGACAATCGCTACATCCTTCGCTATGTCGGTCCGATTATGCCAGACCTCTACAAAGATGCCACCGAAGGCCTACCAGAGGCATTTGAAATCTATGACTACATCAACGACCCCATGGAGCAGACTAACCTCATCCATCAACTCCCCGAAAAAACAGCGCAGCTCAAGGCCATCTGGAAAAAGGAATCCGCGGCATTTCTAGCGCCAATGAAATGGGATCTGTCCAGGTGGGAAATGATGATGAAATAATAAATCATTCCAAACAGTCACCAAATCAGTGCACACTACTATTAGAGAGCGACTCGAAGCCATCTCCTAAGTCATGAATGTGGCCATGCTTTTCTTATGTTAAAAAATACATTACTCACTTTGTTTCTATTCATCGCAACGCTAGGACAAACACACGCAGCCAGTAGCGATCCAACACGTCCCAACGTTGTCTTCATTATCTGCGATGACCTTAATGACTTCGGATCCGTTTATGGGGGGCATCCTCAGGCGCTCACACCGCGTATGTGTAGCTTTGCGGAGTCCGCAGTAACCTTTCAGCATGCCTACAGCAATAACCCCGTATGTGCCCCATCGCGTGCAAGTATCTACACAGGGATCTATCCCCATACTTCCAACAATCTATTCTGGGCTAAGTGGTTTGATAACCCCGTGCTAAAGAACTCCAAGACGATTATGGAATTCTTCAAAGAGAATGGCTACCATGTCGCCGGAACGGGAAAGAATGAACATGACCACCGACCCGCTGACTGGAGTGAATACAAAAGCAAGACTGACTATGGGCCTTATTGGTTCGACGGCCAAAAACGCAATGCCAACCCATGGGTGCCTGCCCCTTTTTCGAACATTGGCGCGATCGACGGCTCATTTGGTCCCCTACGTATGGATCATGAAGGACAACCTGCAGGAGCAGGCTGGAAATACGGTTGGGGTAAAGAGCAAGTTCTCGACTTCAGTAACCACGACTCACGTGATCTGACTCCCGACGAGCTGAACGCTGAATGGGCAGCTAAAACTCTGAAAAGATTTGCTGAGAATACATCTTCCCAGCCACTTTTTCTCGCAGTAGGATTTGTCCGACCGCATACACCAATTCATGTGCCTCAAGAGTATTTCGACCGCTTCCCCGTAGATGAGCTCTTGCTTCCTGCAAGCATACCAAATGACCTTGATGACACTTATCTAAAAAGTGCAGACTCATCTAATGGAAGCGGGGATGACAAAGGCTACCGCTACTACAAACTCCTTGAAGAGTCGTATGGCAGCTCCGAGCAAGGCATAAAAGCATTCCTGCGTGCCTATCTGGCAGGCGTTGCCGCCGTGGATGACTGCGTCGGCACCGTCATTGATGCAGTTGAAAAAAACGGTCTCGCCGACAACACTATCATCATCGTGACCAGTGACCACGGCTGGGACATGGGGCAAAAGGGCTATTTATTTAAAAATACACTATGGGAAGACAGCACTCGTATCCCCATGATTATTCGTGCGCCTGGCATCAGCCAAGCTGGCGAGACGACACAGCAACCAGTCTCTTTGATCGATGTCTATCCAACACTCGTTGACCTCTGCAACTTACAAGGCGATACGCGTAAAAATGCGCAAGGCGCACCACTCGATGGCTTCAGCATGCGCCCGCTCCTCACCGATCCAAGATCAAGCAACTGGGATGGGCCCGACGGCGCGCTCACAATGCGCTTCGCGGGGCCAAAGAATAACAATATCCCAGCCAAGCAACATTGGGCCTATCGTACTGAGCGTTATCGCTACATCATCTACAACAATGGTCAGGAGGAACTCTACGATCATACCAATGATCCTCACGAGTGGGATAACCTAGCCGATAATCCAGAATTGAATGCGCTGAAAGCGCAATACAAGAAAGCCATATTTGACCAGCTGCCATATCATGAAGAGGCCATCCAGACAGTGAATATTAAGAAAAATCCTGGCAAAAGTGGCGCAGGATCTTGGAAGAATACATATTTCAAAAAGTATCCTCAAGCTGATGCGAATGGAGATGGCACACTTAGCTGGCCTGAATTTCAAACACACAAAGCAAGCCAATAGGCGCATTCTTTAGTATGTGTTCTATTCTGCCTCAGCTTGCTAGCAATTAACTCAGTTATACAAACTACTAATATTCAGTCTCTTCAAGGTACACGCGCAGGCTATCATAATGATGGAGCATGATGCAGCGGACATAAGGATTATTTGCATAAGTATTACGCAGGCTGCTCAGTGAAGATCTAAACTGATGTACAGGTACGCCGCCAAAACTGATGTATGCCTCCTTGCCTGTAATGTTACCCGTTTCCATCGACGGGGCTACCGAACGTAAATATCCAAGCTTAGAGGCATAGTTCAACTCTGTAGCAACCAACTTGGCTGTCTCACTCGGATCTCGTCGATATGACATGATACCTAGCCAATCGACCCGGTCCTGGACGTGCTCCACAAAAAGTTTTTTTTGCCCCTCAAATACCATTTGAAACTCAGTCTTATCCCACCAAAACGGGACATCTACAGCCAATTCCATGCTAGGCGCTACCATCGAAAGATAGGCATTTACTTGATTTAGATAGTTCAAATAGTCCCGCATTACTTGACTGCGTTGATCGCCACCTGCTTTCCATTCCTGGGAGCCATAGGGCTCAACATCAAACTTGATACCCAGTAATTTTTTGCCATCAGGCAGTGTCTCATTGAATGCCACAATGGTCTTCACCGCGGCCATTGTAAGCTCATGATTACTTGCAAAGAACATTGCCTTATCTCCCCGTAAGGCATTCATGGTGATGCCGCGGTCAGCTGCCTTAATTATGAAATTACGGAGAGCTTCCGCATTCAGCAATATGCCCTTTTTTATACTGACGTGCTGGTCAATATGGGCGATCTCTTCGCGTTCACAAAAATCAAGTAGTTCGCCACGTGCCTCCTCGGACTCTAAATGTATTTGCTTCCACACCCACATCCCAAGTGGAGGTTCACGGCCTTCGAGAGCTAGGCAAAATCCTATTAGGAGTAAGATGATCAGTCGCATTTAATTGTTATATAAATGATCGGTTTAAAT
>FLMP01000316.1_pt1 | contig 14596 bp, 13 predicted proteins | sample 887161 | NCBI WGS metagenome assembly FLMP01 (sample SAMEA4017660, study PRJEB14154) | seawater metagenome
TACAACACATTCCCTCAAAAGCAAGCTTCCGCATTCTCCGGGAGGTTGAAATTCCGACTGTTTCAAATATACTGACGATCTCGCTGCAAATAAGATTTTTTGAGCCATGTCAAAAGCCAAACACAAAAATCGGGGCGCGAGCAGACGGCATCATCCATCGCCAACGCCTCAGATGTCCCGAGGGCGATTGTTAGGGATAATTGCTGTTATTGCGATCGTGTCAGGGGTGACGCTCAAGTCACTGACCGGCTTTAACAGCGGTGGAGAGTCTGCCCAACTTGAGACGCCACTAGACGGCACACAACAACTGGAAACACTTAACGGTGCAGCTCCAAATTCGGCCCTCGAAAAAACGGCCGAATTGTCCACACCGGCAGCGCCGTCCTGGCGCGAGAAAATCGTAAAACAGGGTGAAACCCTCTCGCAAATATTACAGAAGGCCGGCTACAGCAATCAGGAAATCCATAACATAACAAGCCAGCCACAAGACGGCAAATCTCTAGTCCGAATCCTTCCAGGTCAAACTATTGCCTTTAAGCCCGACGACTCCGGCGAACTTGTGGGGCTGCGCCATATTAAGTCCCCACTGGAATCGGTGACCTACTTACGCACTGACGCTGGCTTTGTGAGCCAGACTGTACTTCGCTCTCCAAAGCCCCGGGAAACTTGGGCCACCGGCATCATCGACTCATCTCTATTTCTTGCAGGAGAAAAAGCAGGCCTGTCTCAACGTATGATTTTAGACATGGCCAATATTTTTGGCGGCGTTATCGATTTCGCGCTCGACACTCGCAAAGGCGATACAGTGCAATTGGTCTACGAGGAGCTTTTTTTGGATGACAAAAAATTCAAAGACGGTGAGATTATTGCCGCTTCATTCACTAACCAAGGCGAAACATTTAATGCCTTTCGCTATACCGATGTGAACGCGGACACCAACTATTACAATGAAGACGGGGTCAGCATGCGTAAAGCCTTCCTCATGGCACCCCTTGATTTTACCCGAGTCAGCTCAAACTTTAACATGCGCCGCCTGCACCCTATCTACAAGACAGTACGCCCACATAGAGGAACCGATTATGCTGCCCCCACTGGTACTCCGGTTTATGCCGCTGGGGATGGACGCGTAGTCCAAGCGGGCTACACCCGTGCTAACGGTAACTATGTTTTCGTCAGGCACGGGGACAAGTACGTTACCAGATATCTCCACCTGCATAAGCGTAGAGTGAAATCAGGGCAGAGCGTCTCGCAGGGTCAGGTGCTGGGAACCGTAGGCTCTACTGGCTCGGCCACTGGCCCGCATCTTCATTATGAGTTCCTCGTGAATGGCAAGCATCGCAACCCTCGCACCGTGTATAAGGATTTGCCCAAAGCCAGCGCTCTTCCAGAAAACGAAATGGCGGATTTCCGTCAGACTATCAAGAAAGCGAACACGCAGCTTGCCATTCTGAACGCCAACAATAATATGGCAATGTACAATTCCTCCAGCTCTAACGACGCTCTCAACTAACTTGGGCACCAGCGATCCGCTTTATGTCGGCTTAATGTCCGGCACCAGCGTGGATGCTATAGACTGCGCTCTGGTGCGCTGTCACGGTGATCAGGTGGTGGTTATTGCAACTCATGAGCACGCTATTCCCCCGCAAGTTAAAAGCCAGATCGCAGCGATAAGCCACTCTGGTCCAGACGAAATCGAACGAATGGGAGTGCTCGACCGAGCGCTCGGGCTACTGTTTGCAAAAGCCACAATGCAACTGCTGGACTTAGCCAACAAACAGCCTGAAGACATCAAAGCGATTGGAAGCCACGGACAGACCATCCGTCATCGACCACCGTCCGCGGCTGCCAGCGGCGAGACGAGTTTCAGCCTGCAGATCGGCGACCCCAACACCATTGCCGAAGAAACAGGCATAACCACCATTGCAGACTTTCGGCGCAGGGATATTGCCGCAGGTGGGGAAGGCGCGCCACTCGCGCCAGCCTTCCATGTGGCAGCCTTCGCAAAACCCGGTGTCGCTCGCGCTGTCGTCAATATCGGTGGCATTGCAAACGCTTCTATTATTGATGGCAGAGAGTTGCTGATGGGATTCGATACCGGTCCGGGGAATACCCTGCTAGATCACTGGATCGCGCGTCACCGTGAAAAACCCTATGACTATGATGGCCGGTGGTCTTCGGCCGGGCAGGTCCACCAAGTACTATTGGACAAACTGTTGGCTCATAGCTATTTCAGTAAAACGGGGGCTCGCAGTACAGGCAAAGAGGCATTCAACCTCGCTTGGCTTGACAGTCAATTAGCCGAGCTCGATGCCATCACCGCAACGGACGTGCAAACCACCCTGATGGAGTTCACCTGCACCAGTATTACCAGAGCAATCAGAAGCTGTCCGCTGAAGGTTTCCGAAGTGTATATTTGCGGCGGCGGCAGCCATAACTCACATCTGATGCAGCGTCTGGTACAGCACCTAGCACCCGCAACGTTAGCTAACACTTCAGCCATCGGAATGGACCCGGACTGGGTAGAAGCAGTGACTTTTGCCTGGCTTGCCAGCCGCACTCTCGAGGGCCTGAGCGGCAATTCTCCGGCGGTGACAGGAGCCAGCGGGGCGAGAATATTAGGGGGTATCTACCTGAGCGGGATCTAAAATGCTAGACCGAAAAGGACGAGCCACAGCCACACGTGGCCGTGGCGTTAGGATTGCTAACGACAAAACGCGAGCCTTCTAATCCCTCGGTGTAATCGACTACCGATCCAGTAAGGTATTGTAAACTCATGGGATCCACGAGCAGGGTAACGCCATCTGCTTCTAGAGCCGTGTCGTCATCCGCGCTGAGTTCATCGAAGGTAAAACCATACTGAAAGCCAGAACAGCCACCGCCGGTAATGAACACACGCAGCTTGAGCTGGTCATTTTCTTCTTCTGCCACCAAGTCACGTACTTTTTGTATGGCACGAGCGGAGAGGTTTATGCTCGACGGATTGAATGTTTCAGCGACAGACATCAGTATTTTCCAAAGCCGGTAGAGACCGCTTCATAGTATTACGGGGTATTATTATGTTAATTCCGAGTAAATTAGTCAACTTTAGTCGTGAAGCTCCGATTCGACAACAATAAGGAGCGCACTATTCGATGCTCTGGCGGCCTCGTTACTCCCCAATATTGATGAATTGCTTTTGCAACACCCAGGGAAAATCTTCCCTGACTTTTATTTTACGTGGCTTACTGACATCCGCCGCCACAATTAACCGGATAGGCTCAAAGCCTTTTGGCAGTGTCAGGACGCCTTCTACAGCCTGAAAATATCGGAAATACAGCGGCATAGCCCCATCGTCAGGCTCTTCTGACAACTGCGGCAACGCGTAGCTGACCTCCTTTTCCCCCTCCAATCCAAGCACCTGCAATGATAAGGTTCCCTCAACCGTCTCGTGTGTGCGAGATTGATGCTGAACAAAGATACGGTATTCGATGCGGTTCGGGGACCCACCTGCCACTAATTCAGGATCACGCAGGCTTAGGCCGGTGGTGTCGCTCTCGGATACCATCAGGCTCCGAAAAAACTGCAAGCCTTCTTCGAGGCTTGCGGTCAGCTCCTTTTGGGCAACCATCTCACTACGCACCAGCTCCAGAGCCCGACTATCGACATGACTTCGGGTACGCTGCGCCTGAATATCGCCGCGCACAACAGTGAGTTTTTCGCGCAGGGCTGACAGCTCCAATTGTGCGCTGTCTGCCCCGTGCCGAGGACTGACGCCCATCTCCTTGTGAGCCATGACCCAACCTATATAAATGCCTGCTAATAGCGCCAGGGCAAGAAGTAGCAGTGATAGGATGACCGCATTTAGTCCAGGTTGGCTAAAAAAGCGGGTGATCATAAAGACGTCTTGCTCATCTGCCAGCGGGATCTCAGGGCAACAGGCCAATCTGATGCAAGCCTGCCTTCTCATTCAGACCGAGCATGATATTCATATTTTGAACAGCCTGCCCAGACGCACCCTTAACCAGATTATCTATGGTTACCATGACCACCACTGTGCTCCTATCTTGCGGCACCGCTACCGAAATCTGGCACCTGTTTGCGCCTTTTACCGTGCGTGTTTGCGGGAAGATACCCGCTGGCATTACATCGACAAACGGCTCTTGGGCATACCAATCTTCATACAACGCCTGCAGATCTTGAGGCTCGCCCCGCAATTGCGCAAACAATGTCGAGTGAATACCGCGCACTATCGGCAACAGGTGCGGCACAAAGGTTACATGAGCCTGTTGCGCGGCAATATCCGACAAACCCTGTTCGATCTCCGGAAGATGACGGTGCCCATTCACCCCATAAGCCTTGAAACTGTCTGCCGTCTCACTGAGTAAATTGTCAATATTGGCCTGACGTCCAGCACCGCTAACGCCCGATGCCGAGCTCGCAATAAGGTGTTGGGTGTCCACCAAGCCGCGCGCCAACAGCGGCATAAAGCCCAATTGCACCGACGTCGGGTAACAGCCCGGGCAAGCCACCAGACGGGCGGCTGCGATTTTCTCACGGTTAAGCTCCGGCAAGCCGTACACCGCTTCGGCCAGCAGCTCGGGACTCGCATGCGCTTCACCGTACCATTGGGACCACAAACCAGCATCTCGAATACGATAATCTGCCGATAAATCCACAATTCTGGCGCCAGCAGCCAGCAATTCCGGCACCAGATTCATAGCAACATTATGTGGCGTAGCGAAAAAGACTATATCGCAAGCCCCCAGTGTCCCCACATCAGGCTCCTGAAAAACCAGATCATAGTATCCACGCAGGTTAGGAAACAAATCATCGACCCGTCGACCACACTCCGCACGTGAGGTTATGACGACCACCTCTGCCTCGTCATGCGTGGCTAACAGGCGCAGCAACTCAACCCCTGTATAACCAGTACCTCCAACTATGCCCACCTTCACCATGTCTCTATCCACACTCGTCCTAGGATAACTTCTCCGACCCGCTTCGCAGGTCGAGTAACGCAAAGGGCTATCTATCGAGCCCAAAACGGCAGGCCGATAGTATAAAAGTAATACGCTGCAAGATAACTGGTAATATTCTCCTTTTGACAAACACTAAGGTTCAACGGTGCGCCATTTTCTGAACCCCTACAGACGATTGCTGAACAATGACGACTCTATTATGGCCTGTTCCGGGCGCGTGAGCGCCTGACGGCGCGCGATTCACCTAACCCGCTACCGGCACTGGCCGAAATCCGACGCTGGACTTTTGCCCCTGCCCCAATGCAAGCTACCGTGCGTCAGGCTATGGACATTATGCGCACAAACACTGCAGAGGCCGTTTGTATCGATGAACGCAGTCCTAATACTGGCAAGCAGATATTGCATGATCTCTTAACCCGAGAGAATATCGAGAAATTCTCGCTGGCAAGTATGCTCTAATAGCTTAAACACTGTGTTACAGACGAGGTAACAAAATGCTGTGGCTGAAGGCCTTCCATATCATATTCGTTGTGTGCTGGTTCGCAGGTCTTTTTTATCTGCCCCGAATCTTTGTGTACTACGCTGCCAGTGAGCAGCAGGCGGTGCGCGAACAACTCGCCGTTATGGCGCGCAAACTGTACCGCTTTGTCACTCCTTTTATGGTGATTGCCGTCGCCCTAGGCATTGTCATGATCGCGATGAACCCGGATTATTACTTGGCCGCCCGCTGGATGTGGCTGAAGCTCGGCGGTGTCGCCTGTCTCATTGTTTATCACCTTATCTGTGGCCGCTATGTCCGAGCGATAAACGACCACCGCAACCAACATAATCATGTGTTCTACCGCTTTTTTAATGAGGTTCCGGTACTCTTCCTCTTCGCCATCGTGATCCTGGCGATAGTGAAGCCCTTTTGAGGGCACTGGATATTTCGCGCTACAGCATTGATAATTTCGACCCAGCCAGCACTCCGCGTGAGCGGATTTTTCCACGAATAGGACAACCATGAACACTTCGAAACAATTATTTAAACGTGCACAAAAATATATCCCAGGCGGGGTTAACTCGCCCGTACGAGCCTTCAAGGCCGTTGGCGGCACCCCGGTGTTTGTTGATCGCAGTGAGGGGCCGTACATTTTTGACTGTGAGGGTAAACGCTATATCGATTATGTTTTATCCTGGGGTCCCATGCTGATGGGGCACAATCACCCCGCAGTGCGTGAAGCGGTTATACGGCAATGTGAAAAAGGGCTTAGTTTTGGCACTCCCACAGAGCTGGAAATAGAGCTGGCAGAAAGAATTTGCAACATAATGCCTGGGATGGACATGGTCCGCATGGTGAATTCAGGCACCGAAGCCACCATGAGCGCCATTCGTCTCGCGCGTGGCTTTACCGGCCGGGACACCATCGTCAAATTTGAGGGTTGTTATCACGGACACTCCGACTCTCTGCTGGTGAAGGCAGGCTCTGGCGCACTCACCCTAGGCGTACCCAGTTCTCCCGGCGTTCCCGCCGTGCTGGCTGATCTCACTCTTACCCTGACCTATAACGATATCGACGGCTTGCGCCAAGCATTCGCCGAACACGGAGAGCGCATTGCCTGTGCCATTGTGGAACCTGTGACCGGCAATATGAACTGTATACCGCCCGCACCGGGGTTCCTGGAAGCACTGCGCTCCGTCTGCACAGACAGCGGAGCGGTGCTCATACTGGATGAAGTCATGACCGGCTTTCGTTTTGGCTTGCAGGGCGCTCAAGGCTACTATGGTATCGAAGCCGACATAACCGCGCTGGGCAAGGTTATCGGTGGAGGTATGCCCGTGGGTGCCTTTGGCGGCAAGCGTGAAATCATGGAGCAGATTGCGCCGCTTGGTCCGGTGTATCAGGCGGGAACGCTGTCAGGCAACCCCATTGCAATGACCGCTGGGCTGGCTACCTTGGATATCATCTCCCAACCGGGATTCTACGAGCCTGTTTTCGAGCGCACGACGCGCTTGTGCGAGGGCCTCAGTCAAGCAGCCGCTGCAGCGGGTGTTCCGTATACCACCAACCACGCTGGCACCATGTTTGGTGGTTTCTTTACCAGCGTGTCGAGCGTCACTAATTACCAACAAGTCATGGCCTGTGACAGTGCAGCGTTCAATCGATTTTTCCATCAAATGCTGGAGCAGGGTGTGTATCTTGCGCCTGCACCCTACGAGGCAGGTTTTATGTCCAGTGCTCATAGTGATGATGACATTGCTCAAACTATTGATATAGCCAAAGCTGCCTTTGCCAGTCTTTAACTGAGGATTATCCTATGGTATTCAGCACACAGCGCGGCATGTTCCCTCAGAGTCGTATGCGCCGCCTAAGAGCCAATGAGTTTTCACGTCGGCTGGTACGAGAAAACACGCTTAGCCCGGCAGACCTGATTTTTCCGGTTTTCGTCGTCGACGGTAGTGATCAACGTGAGGCTATCGCTTCTATGCCGGGCATCGAGCGACTGAGTATCGACTTGCTGGTGAAACAGGCCAAGATCGTGCAGCAAATGGGTATTCCCGCCATTGCGCTATTCCCTGTCGTCGCCCCTGAACAAAAAACCTTGCTGGCAGAGGAAGCGTTTAACCCCGACGGCTTGGTCCAACGCGCGGTGCGCGCGCTGAAAGATGCGTTGCCGGAGCTGGGCGTGATCACTGATGTGGCGCTGGATCCCTTCACTACCCATGGACAGGACGGCATCATCGACGCCAGCGGATACGTGTTAAATGATGTCACCACCGAAGTACTGGTGAAACAGGCACTGTCCCACGCTGCAGCAGGCGCTGATGTGGTGGCACCCTCGGACATGATGGACGGCCGCATTGGTGCCATCCGACAAGACCTGGAACGAGCCAGTTTCCACAACACTTTGATTATGGCTTACTCCGCTAAGTATGCTTCTGCGTATTATGGCCCCTTTCGCGATGCCGTCGGCTCAAGCAGCACTATAAAAGGGGGAAACAAGTTCAGCTACCAGATGGACCCCGCCAACAGTAACGAGGCATTACACGAATGTGCGCTGGATCTCTTTGAGGGTGCAGACATGATCATGGTAAAACCGGGCATGCCCTATCTGGACATCGTACGCCGAGTGAAGGACGAGCTGCAGGCGCCCACGTTTGCGTATCAGGTCAGTGGTGAATATGCCATGCAAGTAGCCGCCTTCGAGCGCGGCTGGTTGCCTCGTGAGGCGGTAATACTGGAATCTCTAGTGGCGTTCAAACGGGCGGGCTGCGATGGGATTCTCACCTACTTTGCGCTCGAAGCTGCTCAGGCACTAAGCTAGCCTGCTAATGAACAAAAAAACTCTAGTACAATCTAAACGGTCATTCGTCTCAACGCTCAGCAAGCTTCCAGATTGGCTATTCCGCTTGTGTACCGGAAGCTCTGCCTACGACGAGTTGAACGAGGAGCATTATCGCCAGCGTATACTCGTAATGATCAGCTGTTTTTGGTTGTTATCATCGGTCTTTTTCAGTGTTCTGACTCCCCTGCTTATCAAGCTTGATTTTCGCGGCCAAATGGTTGCACAGGCCTTATTTCTTAGCACTATATTCGGCGTCGTCATCAGCATGTTGGTTTTGCGCTTTAGCGGCAATCGAATCACAGCGCTCAACGTTATGCTTTTGATTTATACCAGCGCTTTTACTATCGCATGCCTTATCTTTGGCGGCTCACAATCCCCCACTTATCCACTTCTCATACTGGCACCGGCGATAGCTGCCATCGCGGGCAGCATTGTCCTGAGCGCATGCTGGGGATTACTTGTCGTTATCATCTGGGCGGGCGTGTTTATAGCGGAGAGTAATGGTATCCCATACACACAAATCATTGCGCCTGAGAGTCGGAGTCTAGCCACGCTATTGGCCTGCTCAGCGCTAGCCATTGCCGTAGTCAGCGTGATCATTATTTACGCGGAGATGAACAAGGCACTAAGACTCAGCCTGCAAAACACTAACTTAGAGCTGGAGCACTTATCGTCCCACGACCAGTTGACCCAGTTGCCCAATCGCAGAGTCTATAACGAACGCATAGAGAACGCCCTGCACCGTGCGGTCCAGCGTGGCGGCATGGTAAGCCTATTGTTTATAGACCTGAATGGCTTCAAGAAAGTTAACGATACCTACGGCCACGGGACGGGCGACAAACTTCTGGTCGCCACTGCCCAGCGCATCCGCAATAGTCTTCGTGAAACCGACCTGGTAGCGCGTCTAGGTGGCGATGAATTCGTCGTCGTGGTCGAAGATGTAAAGTCAGTGGACGAAATTACACGCCTCGCCCACAAGCTGTCACAGGCTATTGAGCAGAAACTGAGCATTCGCCAGCAGTCATTGAAGTTCAGCGCTGGTATTGGCGTAGCGACCTTCCCTCTTGACGGACGTCAAAAACAAGAACTGGAAGAAAAAGCAGACAGAGCCATGTACCTGGCGAAAAATCGAGGTGTACCGGTAGCGCTTGCGAGTGAGGAATTCACCAGCGCGCCCTAGCCCGTCAAAGCGTCAGTGGAACGAGTCGAAAGAGCGAGTCGTTCGGCAGACATTACCTGCGGCGCCAACCTAGACGTCTGGGATTCCTGCCCTCCACAAGATCCAACAATTCATCCAGCATCATCAGTGACAAGCCCCAGATACAACGACCTTGGTAGCGGTAGCAAGGGAGAGATATTCCAGCGCCCCTGTAAGTCCAGGTCATTTCTTCTCTATTACCGGCATCAACCAGAAACTCTAAGGGAATCCAAATCACTTCTGCCACCTCGTAATTCGTCGTAAACACCACCTCTCGATCCAAACGAAACACAAATGGACTGACCGCCATACCCAGCGCACCCCGGTGAGGTTTGGCATTGAGCTCCGACAGGCGGCCAATACACTCGTCCTGAGGGCCCAGCGTCAAACCCACCTCTTCCGCCGTCTCACGGGTTGCCACCGCATACCCGTTAATATCCGATTTGTCCATGCGGCCGCCGGGGAAAGCCATATGCCCCGACCAGGGATCACCCTCCCGCTCAGCCCTTTTGATCATGAGGATATGCAGCTTGCTATCGCGTATTTGCAGTATCATGGCAACCGCTGAGCGCTTCATTAACCGACGCAACCGGTTTCTTCTAGGATTGTGATCGCCGAGACGTGTTTCGATAATTTGTAGCAATGATGCCGACACTTTAGACTCTTTCCCTTATAGCGCATGAAGACTATAGGATTAAGCCAGCCGTGCGCCGGCATGACAAGCGGTCACGACAATTTATAGCGCGAGGCAAATAATGGTTGACCAAACATTACCTACAGAGGGCCTGCTGGAGTTACGTAACATCAGCCTAGTCTATCGCGCTCTGCCCGCGCTGTGTAGCGTCCACTGGCTTATAACGCCGGGCCAGCAATGGGCCTGCCTTGGCCCCAATGGGGCCGGCAAGACCAGTATCGCCAACATTATCAGCCGACAGGCCACACATTTCTCGGGTGAACTGTTGCGCTCACCTGAGCTGGAAAAAGGCGGTGTTGCCTACGTCTGTTTCGAACAGGCTAAAGCCCTGTGTGAGCGGGACAAAAAAATGGATGACTCAGAGTTTCGAGCTGACGCCAGCGACCCAGGGACTGCTGTGCAATCACTGATCCTCAGCGGGGAAGAACCGCATGAACAATTTCAGTACTGGGTAGAGCGCCTGAACATGGGACATTTCCTGCATCGCGGTCTGCGCTTTATTTCAACCGGCGAGATGCGCAAGGCGCTTTTAGTCAAGGCAATCTTGAGCCAACCGGGCCTACTCATCCTCGATAGTCCGCTCGACGGACTAGACCTCTCCAGCCAAGAGGAAATGCAAAAAATCATCAATGAACTACTGCAATCACACATCACTGTGTTGATGCTGTGCAGGCAAATGGAGGATGTGCCCACAGGCATTACCCATGTCCTCGTTCTCGATAATGGAGAAGTACTTGGGTGTGACAACAGGGAAAATATTTTTGCCAACACAGCCGTACAGGCGCGAATGTACCCGCCGCTACCAAACCTCGGAACACTGCCCCCAGCTGCCTCACGCGCCTATGCACTGCCCATTGGCAAGCCTCTGCTGGTGCTTAGAAATGTGGCGGTACACTACGGTGATCTGACCGTACTGCACAATGTCGACTGGACCCTGAATCTTGGCACTCACTGCTGTATTTCAGGCCCCAATGGTTGCGGCAAAACTACCCTGTTAAGCCTTATCACCGGGGATAACCACAAGGCATACGGACAAGATATCACCCTGTTTGGTGTGAAGAGAGGCAGCGGTGAAAGTGTGTGGGATATTAAACAAAAATTTGGTCAGTTGGACACCCAACTGCAACTGAGTTTTTCGCGCGGTATGCGCGTAGTGGAAGTGGTGGTGTCGGGGTTTTTCGACACTATTGGCCTGTATGACGAATGGGGTGACACGCAACGCAATGGTGCCCAACAGTGGCTATGCGCATTAGGAATGGCCGACTACCTGCACGAAAATTTTGACGCGCTGTCCTTCGGTTTGCAACGCATGGTGTTACTCGCCCGAGCCATGGTGAAATCTCCCATCATCCTGATACTGGATGAACCGACTCTGGGACTCGATGGCCATCATCGCAAACTGATGCTGCGGGCCATTGATCACATTGCGCGCAATAGCGACACACAGATTATTTTTGTCAGTCACTCGGCTGGAGAGACACCGGACTGCATCAATCAACACCTAAGCTTTGAGCCATCCGATGATGGCTTTGAATTAGTGTGTCGCCACTTACCTGCGGACGATACTGCTCCGATAAATTCGAAAACAATAATCCGATAAAATTCCACTCACCAAAAGCAGGCGCCTTCAACGGGTATAACCGCGCAACGCATCGCATTGGGTCTTTCCACTGCAGTATAACAGTCCACGTTCAGCAGTAGCCCTTGCCTGTATATCATCACCCTTGGCACTGTGGGTCTTAGCCATGCCCAAATACACTTCAGCACTGTCTGGATCTATCCGCTGCGCCCGCTCGAGCAGTGCCATCGCCTGCTCATAATCGCCTCTGCCGGTGGCTCGATCAGCTTTCGCAAGCAGCGGCTTCCAGGCAGTGCTAGCGGAGGGTGTAGCAGAACGAAACGGAACGTCCGGCACGCGAGCATCAGGCATCACCACCGCATGCCGTGGCGCTTTTTTCACTGGCACAGACCCACTCTCCGGAAGCGTTGAGCAAGCGGGCACCATTGCAAAAAAACTCAGCGCTGCAATTCGAAACACTAATTGGAAAAACACGGCTAACCACCTCCTCCAAACAACGACTCGAACCAATTCTTAATGCCCGACCCGGGCTTCGGTCCGGATTGACGTGGCGAACAATTAGTACGCTGAGTCGGCTCGGAACCTATGATGAAAGGCAGCATACGAGAATTTGGACAACCGTCACCTGTAAGGTAACCATTGCGGTTATCAATCCACTGGGGCTGAATGCCATCAGGCATACGATAGGCCAGCGGCTGTTTGCTGGCGCTAGCCATAAAATGAGCCCACACCTTTAACGCACCACTGCCACCGGTCAGCTTGGTAGCACCATTGTCATCGCGTCCTACCCAGCTGACAGCAAGTAGATCGCCAGAAAAACCCGCAAACCAGGAATCACGACCGTCATTGGTTGTGCCGGTCTTGCCAGCCACCGCAAAGTTCTCCGGCAAGTAGCGATAAACGCCGCGCCCGGTTCCCTCACGCACCACCGCCCGCAGCGCATAATGCAGCAAATGTACGGATTGGATGCTCGCAGTGCGGTCATATTCTAGCGCGTACCGTTTCAGAGATGTGCCATTAGCGTCAACGATATCCCGAATGCTACGCAGTGGCATGCGAAACCCGCCAGCCGCTATCGATTGGTACATCGCCGCCATGTCCATAGGCGAATATTCGCCCGCACCCAATAACAGCGCAGGTACTCGTGGAACACCTTGCTCAACTCCGAGCCGTGCCAGCATATCAATGACAGAATCTAGGCCCAACTCCATACCCAAACGTGCGCTGGCGAGGTTGTAGGATTTTGCCAGAGCCTGATAGAGCAGAACATCTCCATGAGGCTGAAGATCAAAGTTTTTCGGTTGCCACGACTTCGCTCCTCCGAGCTTAACGGTCAAAGGAGCATCTGACAGTCGTGTTGCCAGCGAGTATTCACTGGGGCGCTCCAATGCTACGAGGTAAGTCGCGGGCTTGAGCAGGGAGCCCGCTGGTCGTCTGACATCTAATGCTCGGTTAAAGCCAGCGAAACGTGGCTTGCGACCCCCACTAAGAGCGGCCACTTCTCCCGTGTCAAAACGAGTAACAACCGTGGCGCTTTGCAATTCGTCACGCGGATCAAGTTGATCCATCACCATCGTTGTGCTGCTTTCCAGCTTGCGCTGCAGCAGTGGGTCAAAGCTGGTAAAGATACTGAGTCCCTGCGTGGTGAGATCCTCGTCTCTATAATCCCGGCGCAGCTGCCGGCGCACCAAGTCCAAAAAAGCCGGAAACGAATCCCGAATCCGACGTTTTTTATTCAGCCCCAGTGGCATGGCGCGGGCCACTGTGGCCTGCTCCGGTGAAATCACGCCTTGAGCCGCCATGAGCTCCAGCACCAGATTACGTCGCTCCAGCGCTCTCTTTGGGTTGCGCTGTGGATTATAAAGAGAAGGGCCCTTAATCATTCCAATCATCAGGGCCTGCTCATGCAACCCCAGCCGCTCCAGTGGCTTGTCAAAATAATGCTGCGAGGCGAGTGCAAAGCCATGAACAGAGTGACGTCCTTCCTGACCCAGGTACACCTCGTTGATATAGCTTTCCAGTATCTGGTCTTTGTCGTAATGCAGTTCGAGTAGCACCGCCATCACAAGTTCTGTCAGCTTACGCACGATAGTGCGTTCGGACGTGAGGTAATAATTTTTCACCAGCTGCTGGGTGATGGTACTTCCACCAGCAACTACCTGACCCGAACGCACGTTGCTCAGCGCTGCCCGGGAGATGCCCACAATTGAAAAGCCCCAGTGCTGGTTGAAGTCGCGGTCTTCTACTGCCATCAGCCCCTGGCGCAGGCTCAGAGGAACATCATCCAAGCGTGCCAGAACCCGGTCTTCCCCATGCTGAGGATAAATCCCGCCGATTCTCACCGGCTCCAGCCGCATAAGGTCGATACCCCCGCCACTGGCTGACAAACTTTTAACCCGGTCACCACTGAACTCAATCAGTACACGCCGGCCCGGTTCTCGCTCATCAGGAAAATCAAAGCCGCGCGTATAGATTTCAAAGCGATTCCTGAAACGTGACACCTCCCCACGATTGCGTGCTGACGTCACCGAGCGATACCCCAGAACGTCCAACTCGTAAGACAGATCGTCCGGCGACAGAGGAGCACCGGCAAACAATTCCAGCGGGCGGGCGTACACTTTAGCCGGCAGATCCCACATCTTGTCATTAAAGGTCGCCGTGATACGGGCGTCGAGATAAATCACAAATAGCCCCCCTACGACGAAGGAGACAAGAGCAAGTTTAAGCAATAGATGGCTGGTGCGAAGCATAGGGTTCGAGTTTACACCAGCTGCTAGGGAAATCGGATTGTCTTTGCTATTGTTTTCATCGGCAACGCGCTAACGCTAACGAGCTGTATTG
>FLMP01000331.1_pt1 | contig 14385 bp, 18 predicted proteins | sample 887161 | NCBI WGS metagenome assembly FLMP01 (sample SAMEA4017660, study PRJEB14154) | seawater metagenome
CGACCACTTGCTTCGCTTTTGTTTGCTGCACCTGCCTCTTTGAGGGTGCAGGGGGTGCGGGGGGTAAAGGTTTAGTCATGTTATTGCGCACCTTTTCAATCTGTTTACAGAGAACATCCTTTGTTTGTTTACCAGTTGTATTGATTTTGAGTAATGCAGCAAATCGTTTGATTTCATCTAGTTTCATATCACGACACAGTTTGCGACCAACACGGAAGGTGTTGTTAGTTCCAGCTAAAGAGACATTCTTGTTTTTGTTGATATTTCTCATGGTAGCAGTTTTAGCCTTAGATTTACCCTTAATTGCCTCACATATCTCCTTTTTGGTCATGTCTCGGGTGCCACTCTCCGTTTTAATTCTAAGATTAACAATGTTCATTTTTCGTGCAAGGTCCTTGAGTTCCTTTTTATCCATACGTTCACACTTCTTTCCATCAAGTTTGAGTGCATTGATTTGACTGTTAGATAAAGGCACTCCACGCTTTACAACGGCTTTGGTCTTTTTAGGGGAAACCTTTTTAGCCTTAGTCTTGCGTTTGGGTTTGGCCTTAACGCCTAGGGTGATATCCCCATCTCTATAAAACTCCCTGATTAATGGGGAAATAGCTTTGTATGCATTTTCCATGACAGCGGGTGATTTAGCACCTATGATTTGTATGGTACCAGACTTACTGATATTGAGTGTGTATCCATTCATGGTGACGTAGAGCATTGGTGTAATTTCTGGTTCATAAGAAACAGACCCATATTTGGAAAATTTCATTGAAGCACGTGTAAGATTCGAGAATATCCCGTTTATGCTAAACTGACCACTGAGATTGTTATACTCGATTGGACTGTAAAGAAATGGTTGTTTTTGGGTGTAATTTTCTACGACAAATCTACGAATGAGTTCAGGTTGAGTAGTAATGTTTGTACCAACAAACCCACCCGAAAAACGCACTTTACCATTCCTATAAATATTGAAAGTGGCGCTTTGGCTTTCTGTACCATTAGAAACAGTCATCATGATTTGAACACTCGCAAAGGTCTTATTGATATTACCTTTGGGTCCAGCTTCTTTAGTATGAGAAAACCCGGTTTTAAATTGACCATAAATACCTCTCATTTCACGGGTGTCTATATAAAGACCTTCACCAATTGGTGTTTTACCGAGTGGTTTTTTCATCATAATCGGTATAAGGTCTAAACGGGGGTCTTTACCAAATGGTCGATTAATGGTGGCATTAAACATACCAGGTTTTAATGGAGATATTTCGAGGTTGTCAGTGAACTCATTGATTGGGTTCATGTTTTCAAATTCACTGGTATTTATGGGTTCTTTTAATGCGTTATTGACTAATTTATCAATATTCAGGTCCGCGAATTCATTTTCTAATGGGGAGTTGTTCTCATATTGTGCAAAACGACTACGGGGTGGTGGACCTGGGGGAGGGAATTGAGTTCTCTGGGGTCTGGAAAGTGGTCGCATGAACTGCTGACCCCTAGCTACACTGGCTTCACGAGTCATTCTTTCAGTTCTAGCGCGGTCAGCTCTTTCCATCTCCATTTCAAGTTCTCTCGCGAAATTGTTATTGGAGTTCGACGCAGAGTCAGGACTTCGTACATCTACACCAGACTGCCTGACAAATTCTTTGACCGACTGGCTCATATTACTATTTGTAAGGATTTTTTTTAATGGTTGTTGCCAGTCATCAGCTGGTCCTCGATTAAATCGATACCGAAGATAACGGGTTGTAGTGGGTATTGCCTTCCTCTATATGACACCGACTCGTTTCTAACCTCGATATCATAGGAACTGAAGGGACCCACATAGAAATCTTCATGAAACTTGTGTTGCCCCAAATTATTGTTTTTACAGTGTGTATTGAACGACTGAACAAAGAGGTTCTGTGGTACGTACTGGTCCTTACCCTTGTCGATAATTGTAGACTCCAGAAAGTGGATGAGAGAGTTTGCAACTTTTGCAACCTGCTTTTGGATAGTCTTGAAATACTCGGGTACTACATTCCAAATGTCCTGGTTCCTGTACTTGTTTGCATAATCAATGTACCCTTTTACGCATTTGAGTAGAAGTTTGGGTAATTCACTTTCAAGTTTTTCATCGAGCTGGGGGTCTGCATTACGTACCTGTTTACCAAAGTTCCATGGTAGAATACGACGCAAAACAGACCCTGAATTATCCTTCCATCCTGGTACTTCATTCCCACCTAGAATACCAGGAACCTTCCATTCGAATGACATAGCCGTCTTGTTCTTAACAGCCACTGAGACGTCTTCACCTGATACAATTGACTGGAATTCAGCCTGTTCTAGGGCAAGGTCACCTTTCACCTCGGGTGCAATAAACATGAAGCCATCCTTAATCGCAGAAAGACCGAACTTCTTCTCGATGTTGTTCGAAAGTGTACCAACATCTTCACCTTCATAAAACTTTTTGAAAACCTTGGTAATTAGGGTAGACTTACCTGATTTAGCAATACCCTTGAAGAAAGGAATAATCTGCCAGGTGTCCAGCTCACCAATATCAAAGCAGAGGCGACCACCCATGACATATGCCCAATTGCACACTTCATCGGAAAACTGTTGATACTTTAGAACCGTGTCAAAGTGGGGGGTCGGGATATCTTGCCACCTTTCGAGGTGTGAAAAGTCGTCAAATTGTTGGTCAAAATACTTACAGGCAATAATAGTTGGGTCTAGACAACCAAACTCCTTGCTTTCGTATGAATAGAAGCTACATTTGTAGGTGCCAAGGTCTGGGTCCCACTCCTTACCCACAAATACACCATTCTTGAATGACCAAACATGCCTCCGTTTGATAATTGTGGGGAATTGTGGGTCCATACACTTGGTAATGTTGTCGATTACTTCCCTAAAAATGCTCCCCTTACTGGTAAAGTTCTTCCAGTTGTTGAAATCATCATCCTTTTGGGCGAGTGAGTACACAAAATCTTCGATGGGCATTTTCTGGCGCCACGCTCTTGTTCTATACCCCTCAATTGTCTTGATTTCTTCACAACAGAATCCTTTGTATCTACGATACCCAGCCTTGTAAAGTTCATCAAGTACGAAAATGAGACACTTCTGGAAAGGTGTTGCACTCTCTACATCATCATCACACATTGTGGATGGGTCAGATGTTGAACTCGTTTGGGGTACAGCGGTCGGATTTACAACACGTTCATACGCAGTGTAGTGTCGACGGATGTTTTCATACCCATCTTTGAGTTGTTTCAGGACACCATAGATTCGGTCGGTTAGACCAATTCCATCCTCAGGTTGTTTTTTATGGAGGTTCATTTCTTTGACCCTGTTTTTCAAATCTATCAGGAAGCGACGTTGCTTCTCACGAATACCTTTGATAGCTAGAATATCTATCTTTGCCGCAATTGGGTTGTTATTCTCGTCATAATTATCAGCGTGGATGAATTGCCTATACCCCAACTCACGGGCATTCCTATAATCCTCTGTCCTGAGATCCCAATAAATCTCAAAATTATCGACAAGTTTTGTGATGGTTTCTTCATTCATCGACTGGATACTCTGTTTTTGAAGTTCTGCTAACGCTTCATAACGATTTGGTTCCTTGTCGATGAAATGAGTAGTTTCCATATCTCTTATAGTATTTACAATTTTTATCTCTAATTAGATTTCAACTCACTCAATATTTTGATTAATATTTTGTTTTTCATTTGAAGTTGTTGGGTGATACCGACCAGGGCGGTACACACAGTGTCACCATCCTCGGTGGCGAGTAGGGAAGTCATGAGTTCGGCAATATCCAAACCCTCATCCTCGAACATCATTTCATCATCCCCCTCCATATCTTCAATTTCGTCATTTTCATCGGCGGTCATCGACACTTCTTCAGCCGAATCAGAATTCGATTCAGTCTCATACTCAGATTCGGGTAGGGGTGCGATCTCACCTTCTTCGATTTCTTCAGGCTGATTTAAAGTAGACATTTAATTTAGACCGAGAAAAATTCAAATCAAAATATGCGCGTTTGCCCAGAATTATTTTCTCTGTGTATAGTACAACAACTCTCAAAATGGCCGGTGGTCTTATGCAACTCGTAGCTTACGGCGCCCAGGATGTCTACCTTACCGGTAACCCTGAGGTGACCTTCTTCCAGGCCAAATACAAGCGCCACACTAACTTCGCGATGGAGAACATCGAACAAACCGTGAACGGTACCGCCGCCAACTCCGGTCGCGTGTCCGTCACTGTTGCGCGCAACGGTGATCTGGTTGGTGACATGTACATCCAACTGGAGTCCGATGAGGCGACTACCCAAACCGAAGCCGCCGCCGATTGCAACTGGGTTGCCGAGCGTGCCATCAACAACGTTGAACTGTCCATCGGTGGCCAGCGCATCGATAAGCACTACCAGAAGTGGTGGCGCATGTACTCCGAGCTTTACTTGGATGAGTCCAAGAAGGCCACTTGGGGTAAGATGACCACCGCGGGTGATGGCAAGACTGTCTACCTGCCTCTGATCTTCTTCTTCAACAGGAACCCCGGATTGTACTTGCCTCTGATTGCGCTCCAGTACCACGAAGTCCGTATGGATTTCGACCTGGCGTCCAACTTCACCACCTACCTGAACGCTGGTGTGTTCAAGGTGTGGGCCAACTACGTCTACCTGGACACCGAAGAGCGTCGCCGGTTCGCCCAGAAGGGTCATGAATACCTGATCGAGCAGGTGCAGCACACCGGTACCGACACCGTCACTGCTGACGGTGGTACCAAGCAGGTCCGCCTGTCGTACAACCACCCCGTCAAGGAACTGGTGTGGTGCTTCTCCAACACCCAGACAAACAACGGTATGTGGAACTTCACCACCGCGTCCACCGATCTCAACATCAAGTTGGATTCCAACCAGAACTCCCTCGAGGGCTCTAACTGTTTCATCTCCACCGCGCAATCCGGTACCCCCATGGTTAAGGTTGGTGCCATTGGCGGTTCGTCCATCTTCACCGAAGAAGCCGTCGGTCCCCTCAACACCTTCAAGCTCATCCTCAACGGCCAAGACCGTTTCAAGGAACAAGCGGGTAAGTACTTCAACCAGGTGCAACCCTACAACCACCACACCGGCTGCCCCTACCCCGGTATCTACTCGTACTCCTTCGCGCTCAAGCCCGAGGAGCATCAACCCACCGGTACCTGCAACTTCTCGCGCATCGATAACGCGCAAGTCCAGGTTGTCACCGCGGGTACCACCAACAACGCGATCTCCATGCACATGTTCGCGACTAACTACAACGTCCTCCGCATCCAATCTGGTATGGGTGGCCTCGCCTTCTCCAACTAATTTGTTGGTTTCGGTATGTTAGTAAATTAAATCAAAAAATCATTTTTAAAATGCACAATTAATGCTATTTAAAAACGAAAATACATACTCAAATAGTATGTCTGCCCTTGCCACTTGTCATATTAAACCTCCCCTCGTACCACGAACTCGTCTTATAAAGAAGAAGTCTCGTGTAGCTGTCCGTGCAAATTATAAAATTACCCTCATTACACCCGGTGGTGATGAAACCTTTGAGTGTGATGATGAAACCTACATTCTAGATGCAGCGGAAGAAGAAGGTCTCAACCTCCCGTATTCGTGTCGCGAAGGTACCTGTTCCGTGTGTGTGGCGAGATTAGTGTGGGGTCATGTAAGCCAAGATGACCAATCCTTTCTTGATGAACATCAAATGATGCGGGGGTATACCATGCTATGTGTGGCTTACCCGAAAGGTGACTGCAAACTTAAAATAGAAGTTGAAGATGAACTATTTTAAGAAACTTAAATATAACCCTCCCATTTAATATAATGTTCAAGAAAGTCTTTGACCTTTTTATTAAAGTGGAAAAACCTATGTTAGGACGCTGGTCCCTAAAATCTTGTAGTGAAATTTCAACATCCATAAATTCTGTGTATCAAAATAGGGATCATTGTGGTGATGTCATATGTAAAACACCTAAGAAAGCTTCAGAATATAAGGATAAACCCAGTAACTAACTATGTATGAAGTTTACATTAAAGTAAAAAAATTTGTTTTGGGACGTTGGGGTAACGAAATTTCAGAATCAGATGTAATACGAATGTTGATACTGTCACTGTATCTGGTATAAAAGATAAGCGCGATGAATAATCATGTATGAAGTTTACACTGATGGCAGTTGTCTCGGAAATCCTGGACGTGGTGGCTGGGGTGTGGTTAGTGATGACTTTAAACTCTGTGGTAAACAGCCTGATACCACCAATAATGCAATGGAGATGACTGCGATTCTCAAAGCCCTCGAGGAATGTTTGAAGAGGGATATCCAAGAAGTGTGTATATTCACGGATAGTCAATATGTGAAGAATGGTATTAGCGCATGGATTATAAACTGGAAAAAGAACGACTGGGTGACTTCCACTGGTACACCCGTGAAAAACAAAGAGTTGTGGATTGCTATCGATGATGTGCGTAATAAACTTACACTTGTTAATTGGAAATGGGTAAAAGCACACAATGGAGATCCTAAAAATGAAGAAGTTGATACATTAGCTTACGAAGCTGCGGGTGGAACCCCTAAAACGAAGACTGCAAGTGAAACAAAGGGGTCAAAATTCTATGGCGTCTTTCGAGGATATATTCCTGGTATCTACACCACATGGGGTGAGGCTAAGACACAAATTGATGGCTATAGTGGGGCAGTGTATAAATCTTTTAAAACTGAAGAAGAAGCAAAAAAGTGGATGGTCGATACAGGTACATGCGTAAAAGAGCGAATATACTTGGATGTTCCTTTCGACGAAAAAGATGTAGTAAAATCAAAAGGTGGAAAATGGGACATGAATGAAAAAAAGTGGTGGGTACAAGAAATGAAACCCGAACTTGAGATTTATCTTCCAGGGTATCAATAGACCATATGAGTGTTAAACAAGACGAACAGTGTGAATGGTGTGAAAAACAAGAAAAGTTGCTTATAAAATGGGCAGAAAAAGCGGCTGGATACCGCTGGTTACATAATCACGCACGCCTATTCTACAAGAAACAAAATGATTGGTTAGCCTACCCAAGTATAGTTATAGCGAGTATAACTGGTGTAGGTGGTTTTGCAGTGCTAAATCCAAGTGGAAATGATGGGGTTTCAGATGAAACCAAAAATAACATTATGATAATTCAGTACTTTTTTGCATTCCTAAACGTCCTAGCGGGAATACTTACATCTATCAGTAAATTTAGTCAAAGTTTAAGTCTTTCGGAAGCACACTCTGCACAGTGCATACAATGGTCTAAGCTCTATAGAAGCATTGACATGGAACTTTCTCTTGATGTTAAACACCGTGATAACGTGGTTGAATTCATTATGAAATGTAGGGAAGATTACGACAAACTTCTCGACGATTCACCCGATATACCAGCTATTACAATCCAAGCTTTCTTGGTCCAGTTCCCCGATAAAGAGAATAAACCCGATGTATGCAACGGTCTAAGTATCGTTGTAAGTGATGATGCTGCATCACTCACTGGTTCTAGACGCGCAGTTTCCAGATGGCTGGGGGCTTTTAGTAACGTGGCGTCAAATAGAAGGAGGAGTAGTGATATAGGGCGAACAGAATCAATAGAAATAATATCAGGTTAATATAAATGTTATTGATAAAACTTTTACCAATTCTCATGATTACCCTCGTGTATGGTCTCATCTACGCTTCTATTCATAGAGCTGACCCAGGAGCCTTTGGATTCAAGGATGGTCTTGTTGACCCTTTCTACTTCTCTTTCACTACAATGAGTAGTGTTGGTTATGGTGATTACAGTCCCCAAACCAGAATCGCGAAGATGCTGGTCATGTCGCAACAATTCCTCCTTATTGGTGAAGTTGTCAGCCTTTTCGGTCTCGACCGTATAGGCAACCTCAATAAATCAACTTAAAGTTGAAGTTCCTATGTAGTATGTGGGTGGTCCCACCGTTATACAAGTTGGTTAGTAATATAATCAAGTTGCACCGTTCTTATAGCTCAGTTGGTTAGAGCGTAGTGCTTATAACGCTAAGGTCATGGGTTCGAGCCCCGTTTGGAACAGCTTTTAGAGTGGGTTATCCTCACTGTAAAAGTTGTGATTTCATTTCTAGTATCATAGTATGACTCACCAGGTTGCGATTAAATTGGATGACACGACATCTGCGAGTGATTTAGACTCGTTCTTCACACGAATATGGTCACAAGATAGACGCGTTCGAGTTGTTTTAGATGCTACGGAATGTAACAAGATTTCATTGGGGCGTATTCTTTCTATGAAAGGTGTGTTAGATGAACACAGGTACAGTTCTAGAAAGTACATAGACCATACGGTTGTCGTAGTCAATTCGGGATTTGCACGATTTGTGTTGCGTGCAGGTTTGGCGATTATTAGGACTGAAAGACCTGTATACATTTATAAAGGTGTATGAACTTAATAGACCTAAGTGGGTCGCGTATATCTTCAAAACATCCAACATGGCCACACCAATTTACCCCCTCAATGATATATACATCCCCATGGAAAAGTTCCTGATCTGCAAAAACGAGCATATGCTACAAAAAAACAAAATAAATGTTTCAGATGGTGCGGTGTCGGTTAGGTACTACAGTTACCCCCAGATGTATGAGATGAGGGTTGGACCAAAAATCCTCCCCAATTTCAAAACTTTTTGGGAGGAGTTTCTCCATAGTGACAATGTCGACCGAGCAATGGTCGTTAAGGTGATGCGAGAAGATGGGCGAAAAGACGCCTTTTTCTCACGAACGGAGGCGGAAAATTATTCCAGCTCCATCCATCCTTTAAAAATTGACGATTCTCTATGGGTAAGAGGTTTGAGTACAAAAGATAAGCTTTCTTACATATTGAAACTGAAACCATACACCAAGGATTTCAACCTTGTGTGGTCCACCAATACAAGAAATGGGTGTCCACCCATTCAATATTACATTACGAACGTCCCACGTTAGTACCCCCACTTCACATCATCGGGGGTAGCTTGAGGGTGGTGCCTCGAGATGAAGTTCTTCTCACCGTGGTCACTGTGCCCGATTAAACTACCTTGAGACCTATCAATGAGCATGTGTTTACGCATATCTTTATAGTATACCCTAGCCCCCTTTTCAATGAGATCTTCATGTTTCATGTCAACGTGATTGTCCATTGGATAGAAATATTTGTTATATTTACGCATATTATCAACATTTATGAGATAACACTTCGTACTCGATATCCACTTTACTTTCTCGAGCGTTCCTTCAGTTTTATCTGGGAGTCTTGAGAGACAGTGGAAAAAACACATTTCAAAGTTCTTCCCCTTTTCGTCTATCACCTGTTGGATTTCGTTGAAAAGTTGGGGAGACTTGATAACCACATTATCTTCAAAAATGACTGCATATTTGAGACCCTGGTCAAAACATCTTTTATAAAAGTCCATATGACCAACAAAACAACCAATCGCACCCAAATTAAAAAAGGTTATGTTTGGTCTTTGTACTGCCGGGTCGTAGTGCATCTCTAGAGCCTTTTCAAAATACTCTGGTTCCATGATGTGTTCAAACTCTCGTGCAATTTGAACTTTAGAAGTATTAGGACCATAGATGATTTCGAGTGGTGCAGCAGCATCGAAATGTTTGATGAACGTTTCTTGTCTTGTTTTAGCATCTTTGACTGTGAGCATAAAACATTTGTACTCATATGTCTCCTTTGTACTAAGTCCCTGTTTGCGAAATGACTCCACAAGAATATAAATTACTAGTGAAAGTAGTACGACAAATAAGAACATACCTACTTAAACAGTAGAGAATAATTTTAATAAATGGATGCTATCATAGATGGTATTGGACTGGTGAGTTCAATTCTCATTGCCGTCATGTTCGTGCCACAAGTTGTACATGTACATAAAACAAAAGATACTGATGCTATCAATTATACATTTTTACATATCAATATATTGGCCAGTACTTTAGGACTTGTGTACTCAATTCACTTTCATGTAGTACCAATGATTGTTGCCAATACATCAGCTGGTCTTTTTTCCGTCTCACTCGCAGGTATGAAGTTCGTGAATGGACTTAAAGAAGAGAACCTAGAGATAGATATAGTAGCTGAGGCTCCAGCTCTTATGGTGTAGTTGGTTAACACTGTGGACTTTGAATCCACCACCCCAAGTTCAAGTCTTGGTGGGAGCTTGTTGTTCCTCCCTTAGCTCAGTTGGTAGAGCAATGGACTGTAGTTCCATTTGTCACCTGTTCGATTCAGGTAGAGAGGAGACACGTACCGTATATTGATAGTACAATTGTCGTTTTTTTCCCATAGCTCAGTTGGTAGAGCGTGCGACTGTTAATCGCAAGGTCATCGGTTCGAACCCGGTTGGGAAAGTTTTTTTACTTTTACAGTGTGTTTTCCACTTTGTAAAAATAACCTATCTTATTGTATGACTTATACCCCAGCTCAGATGAATCCAGTATGGAAATGGATGCGTAGTAATATCGTCAATCTATCGTTTACCGCCAATAAGGCTGTAGTTATACGTGATTGGAGATTGGCTACATTACATTCTTTTTTCAGTATTGGTATTGTGATTTGGGTTATTTATTCATTATTTGCGGGAAAGACGTACATCGTCACCGAAGTTCCCACAGGGGTTGCGAGTGCTTGGGGTTTGGCCTCGACCGAGTATACGTCTACCCAAGCTGCGATATACCAAGGTGGTGCATCTTTCTGTGATACTCTCTCAAATTACCAGTTTAAATACTCCGATGATTGGTACTATAGCGCACCATTATGTGCGTTCTATACAGGGGCTGAGTTAATCTCAAAGCTGCCCTCGGGTAATGTGATGTTTTTTACGACGCACATATCTCAAACAATAAAACAAAGATATAATAAACCCTCTATTGGATGTATTTCTGACGCAAACGGTCTTGGAGAAGCGAAGGAGGTCATGGGACGATGTGAACATTCAAAATCTACAAACTTTTTAGCACCTGGTATAGAAGATAGTTATTTCGCATTCAATCATTATTTCGATTCTCGTATAGAATCTGGGTCAAAACCACTCACGTATATTAGGAGAGAGGGTTTTGATGAAAACATATACACATTTGAAAGGGGTTCTGCAATTCGTCTGAAAGTGTCTGAGTGGTTAAACATTACCGGGGTTGAACTTGATAAACCATTCAATGAACAGAACGTAGATGGTTTAGATATTACAGGTTTCAATGGTGCCGGAGAAGACATCGAAAAGTATCCATATGTGAGGACAAGTGGGTTGCGCCTAAATATAGGGGTCAAGTATCATAACTTCCACCTTGACCGAAAAATACACACAAATATGGGGGGTGAAGATGTGTACGCTGTCGTGACAGTATCCCCCAAAATCGGTTGGTTCTCCAAAGGTGACGAAATATTGTATAGCCAAGAGGGTGGTGGTACAGCATTTGACATAGACAACCCAATTAATTTGACAAGTGGACAACCAAATGGTATGTATTATGATTTTTACAGGTATGGTATATTATTTGATATACAACAAACTGGTTTAATTGGGGAAATAGATTACCTTTTCATTCTCATGCAATTTACATCTGGTATTGTTCTATTAGGACTTGCGACTACACTCGTTGGCTTCATTGCTAAATTTGGTTTAGGTGAACGCTCTGAATTATTTAGGGGTGCCATGTTAGAGCCGTTTGATATCAAACGTGAAGCTGCGCGGTACGCTACCCAAGCGTGTGTTGCCACCAAAAGATTTAAAGAGGCTGACACTGCTGGTTCGGGTGATTTAGATTTTGATGAGTTGAAAACTCTCATCAGAGAGTCTTTCACTAAGAGTTGTGTAGATGACGACACTGATGAAGACTTTAACGAGAATGAAATTACTGCGATGGCGTATTACCTCATGAGAGCAGCAGATGAAGACTTAGATGACAGGATTTTAGAACAACGTGAAAAAACAGCTGAAGATTTGAAAATTTCAAAGATATCATTACACCAATGGCAAGAGTTATCTACAACGGGTCTTATCAACAGAAAAAATCTTAAATCTATATTTAAGTTAGAACTTGCGCGCGCCCACCAGGGCCGCCGCCAGAGAAGTAATAAAAACTAATATAAGGATAAGTATCGTTTATAAAATACGATGTCCCTCGGTGTCAAAAAGTTGACATATGATTCTATTATACCTACTCGTGGTTCCAGTGGCTCTGTTGGTTATGATCTCTATAGCAATATGGACTGTGTACTTCATACGTCAGAGAGAGGGTGTGTCTCCACGGGGATCACAATTGTTCTACCATCTGGGGTATATGGGAGAGTTGCACCGAGATCAGGACTTGCCGTCAAACATGGTATCCAAGTGGGGGCTGGGGTCATTGATCCAGACTATACGGGTGAAATCAAAGTCGTTCTCTTCAATCATGGCGACAAAGACTTTGAGGTTAAAAAGGGTGATCGCATCGCTCAGCTTATTTTGGAGAAATGTGAGACGCCGCCTATTGAAGAAATCAGTATCGTAGAGGATACCGATAGAGGTTCGAGTGGATTTGGATCAACGGGTCAATGAAAGGAGTATGACTAAAAATAAACATACACTTCCACCTACTAGATAGACTAAATTATTAGTATTCATTTCATCTTCTACTGTTTCAGGTACATATTCTTCCATGGGTTCTTCTGGTGGTGTTGGTTCGTACAGTCCCGTATCTTCAGAAAAACACTCATCGTCTTCTTCCGCAATATACTGTTCCTGTTCCTCCTCTGTGCATTTTGAAGGGTCAATACAATATGCACAAGGTTTACCCGGTTTACATTTACAACACTGATCTAAAGAATCCTTGGGTTTTGTGATACTTTCACTTGGTGCCATGAAGCCAGACTTACAACTATCTGAACTCACTGGCCTACACCCCATTGGTTCTATTTCGACACTATTTTCTCGTTTAGATTGACCAACGATACAACTCATATTACAATATACCATGATTATTTTCACAATACCAGAAGTCCTCGGCTGTAGGCATAAAAAGTATACCTTGGCTCATAGTCATATAGAGTTTGGCCTTATTGACATCTGGGTAGGATAAAAGTAGCCATCGTTCCCAGTATTCAGCCCTGAAGAAATCTTCCCAATCTTCCTTGGTACTTTCTTTAATTGAGAGCATACCACGATGTATATCAATGGATTCTGTTTCAATTCGCAGCTCCCGAGGAATTATAGCACCCTTTCTAATAAGTTGTGCACGCATGAGACGAGCATTTCCATGATCCGTATAATGTTCAACACCAACCTTCCCAAAGTCAATCGCTCTTTTACTTGGTAGAGTTACTCTAAATTTATGTACGACTGATGGACTCGGTTGTAATACGACATGCATTTATTATACGGATACAATTTCTTTTAATGTTGTTTTATTCGTTATGTTATCGGGAAGATTCATCTTCACAACTTTTCGGCGTATTCCATTCGGGGACATCTGTACAATGTCTTGAAGTTTGAGGCGACGGTTCTTGTCATCCGTGACAGTCATATAATACTTGAAATTTTTAACAAAATACTTCCATTCGGGTGTATTTCTTTTCGACATTGGTATAAATTTATGAACAAGACCCCAAACAACCTTCTTGACGAAGGGGAGTCTATCACGGGGGTCCAATGGTCCCAATGGAGTACCAAGTGTTTTATTCATAAGTATAATAAACGCCTCAATATAACAGAAATGATGCTGTGACAATTCATCATACTGTGAAATTTCAAAGGACTTCATCAATGCTTCATCTGTCTTAAATCGAGCCTTCGCCTTCACCTTAAATTCTGTTGCTGTTTTATAGACAAACCCACCCGAAGGTTGGAAAGGGAGTCCCTTGGGAATAATGGTATAGTTAATGTATTGGCTACGTAAATCTTTTTTAAATTCTGGATTCTGTTTCCCCATGGAATCGTAGAGTTCCACAGTCTTGGTGTTATGATTAACCTTCGCCATCGCGAAATGTCCTTCCTGTGTATTGGGGTATTTCTTTTCTAGTTGTATGTACTTTATACCCTTCCGTGGACCCTTTTCGCGTCGGCATGAAAAGTTTAAAGTATGTTCTGCTTCTTTTTTTATCGCGTCACCGATGCGTTCAAGTACAGTTCCGTCCAGAAGGAATTGCTTTGCCATTTCCGTCGCGTCTTCGATTGCCATCAGTTTTCGAGCGGCTGTGTTCGTGTTTATACGAGACTCGATATAATCCATCATATCGATATCAGCAGTTTCTTCTTTTATTTTCAAGAGTCTTGTTTTGTTTGGACCATTTCTCAAGAGTTTGATGGGAGTGAGACTCATTTAATATAGTTAAACATGTCATTTTTATATAACTTATGTTGGAATACATTGTATCAAAT
>FLMP01000332.1_pt1 | contig 14378 bp, 10 predicted proteins | sample 887161 | NCBI WGS metagenome assembly FLMP01 (sample SAMEA4017660, study PRJEB14154) | seawater metagenome
GCGTCTTTGAGTCGCATCTGCATGGCACGATAGGCCGCATCCTCGATTGACTGATGGCTTTGGTTATCACCAGTGCTAACTCGCTGCTCCAACGCTGCTAATTGTTGCGCGACACTGCCCAGTTCTTCTAGCAGCTGCAGTTGCAAGGTAATTGCATTATCTAATTGGCTGAACTGTTTGTCTGCGTGGGGATTACTGCTGGCCAATACAAGTGCAGTGATTCGCCGCTGCCGACATTTATTAACGGCTTCGACGATGATATTGCGCTGTGGTTCGCTACTGTCCATTGCATACATCTGGGCCAATAGCGCTATCAGGTCAGATGCTATGGTTTGCAATATCTGGGTAGCAGACTCCTCTGCAGATTTACGCTCGGCTATCTCAGCTTGTTCTGCTGCGTGGGCTGCAAGGGTCCGCTGGCAAGTGAGTATGGCCTGTTGAGCTCTATCACGCTGGGCGGGGAGACTCTCGGGTGCAAGCTGTTCCCAACGTTTGAATAGGCGATCAGCTTTGTTGGTAAAAAGCATATCAAAGCTACGGTTACTATGGGCCTGTAAAAGCTCACATAGGGCTTCAATATCTGCATGAGTCTGTGCGGCTTTTTTCTCAATTGCACGAAAAACATCAATCTTGCCTTTTACAATGTTGTACACCAGCTTGTCTTTACCCCTGCTTTCTCTGAGCAGTTGTTTTAATGTGGTTTCATTACTAATCTTGTCTGCCGCCAGTTCACGCAGTCGGGCGGAAACCCCCTGCGTGGCAATCTGGTACAAGAACTGAGGATCGCTGCGGGTTTCCATAAGCTGTGACAGCAAGGCCGGGTCTTGACAGAAGCCGACAATGGCGAACTGGACCATGATATCCAGTCCATCGTCGGTCAACTGGGGCAAGCCAAGTCTATCGCTGTCGATAAGCTTAGCTATGCGCTGCCGAGCCTGCTGCTGCAAACTCGTAACGGGGCAATCGCAAGCTAATCCGGTCAGCGTGACACCGTGGTCGAGCAGGTTAATGGCGGCGCTGCGGAGCTCTATGGACTCTTCACTCGTGGCCACAGTTTCACGCTGCACCATGGTCAGCTTATCAAGCTCGGCCAACTGTTCCGCAAGCGTTTTAGGTTTTATTTTATCGAGTAAACGCGACATTATTGCCATGCTATTTCCCCTGTACTATTACCAAGGCCAGACGTTCAATCGGTGGGAACCTCCACAAGACGTCTTGACCTGGAGCTTGATCAGAGCCAAAACTAGGCCATCAGATTGTTAATTACCATCTTACACATAATGTAGGTGCGACGACATCACTCAAAGGGCCGAATGCTCTGAAAAAACGCCATAGTTTAAGCTTAGTAACCGTTGATCGAGGGTCAATGCGCGCGTTACAACTCTCTCTATCTGGGGCGGCTAACCCATTAAAACCTCGTGGTCTGTTTTGTCTAACAAAAGTCAGGACTGTCAAAGATTGGCGACGGCGATGTCATGCTCAAAAGCTAATCTATTTGCTCAAGATTTTGTTGCGTTTGGTTGATGCCATGAGTGAGCCAGCCAGTTTCATTAAGGTTTGCGGAGGCATTGCGTAGCACTGATAATATTTGCAGACGCATTGTCAGGACGGCATGATTGTTGGGTTCAGCAGCCATCGCTGCCTCGACCAAGAGCAGAGCCTTCACCGCGTCACCCTGTTCTAAATGCTGCTGTGCAAGGTTGACTATCTTGCCACTGCCTCCGCTTAATCCCACTAAGTCGGGATAGATAGATTGAGGAGACTGAGCATACATATTTGCCGGGGCGCCATCAAACCAGCCGGTATAACCTTCATAAATACCCCTCACCGACCAAGATACCCAACCATAGGCCTCACCAACATTTAGCATCTCTGGCAGTTTAATGTCACGCATCAGGCTGTAGACATCCTTGCCTGCGTTCATGCCGCGCACTGTCTCATCATGGACATACTGAATGGCATTGCGGTAACGGGTCATTGCTGCAGAAATGTTTTTATTGCCGAGAATAGGCTCACCATGACTTGGCAGCAGAATCTCTGGCTTCAGTGCCAGCACTCGATCAATTGACGCGATATAGTCTAGCGCCCAGCGTGGTTTAGTGCCTCGCAACGTGTAGATGTTGGGGAACGAGCGATAATAAAGGTCGCCGACAAAGGCCGCCTTATATTCAGGCATCCATACGGTCAGCGCGTCATAGGTTTCTGCGGGCGTGTGCAACAGTTGAAATTTTTCCTTACCCAACGTGAAATCAAGTTGCTGATCAAACAGGGTGGTGGGGAGCATATTGACTCCGGAACTTTCATTGGCGGACGCATCTGTTGGCGAGGTGAGATCAAAACCAAACTGCGCGCTATTGCGTTGCATAAACAGGCCCTTAAGGCGTTGCTGATAGTGTAAAAATTCGACCATGTTGGTCTGTGCGATCACCTTAGTCTGGGGCTCTCGCCAAAGCCCGACCCCGCCAGTATGATCGCCATGACCATGGGTAATAATAATCGAATGGACTGGGCCATCGTCGACCGCATTGAGAAGGCTTTTGTGCTTCGGTGCCATACTCGGCAGGGAGGTATCAATAATGACATTGCCCTCACTAGTGACCACCATAAAGGTATTGCCAAAGCCAGTCGCTTTATAGATCACAGAATTAATTTTTTGCGCTTCGAGCTGATTGCTGCCCTGCTGTAAATGCATGCTCGGATCTACTCGACCAGACTTAATTGCTTCAGGGTTGTAACCATCAGCGCCCACCAGATTGGCACCCCACAGAGCGGTTACTAGTAAGAGTCTTGTACCATTTTTGATGTTGATCATTGGTCAGCCTATTCTTGACGTGCTCATACTCATGCTGAGGCAGCGAAGCCTATGGACATTAGTATTGATTCTCTATACTACCCCAGAAACGCAACGGGATCAGGCCGATTAAAATTGTTTAAATCGGGATGGGAGCCATTTTGACAGCGCCCCAAACTTTCGCCTGGTGTTACCTGTCGGTTAAAAGCCGATATATCAGAAGACTCGGCAGGATTTTAGTGATCAATGGATCCTTAATACGAATTATGTTCGAGAGATTCGAGCGCGCATAGCGTTAGCCTGCGTCTAAAATTCTCGTGATTCACCAATTTTCAGGACCCAGCCGTTGTCATTACCCAAGGCAGAGTTTGCTGCGGCCTGTTTAAACCGCAGTGGCGGTTCAGCAAGTGGCTCATCGGATAAGTCAAAGGTACCAAAATGAATGGCTAGCGCCTGCTTTGCCTGCAGGTCGACCGAAGCTTGCACCGCTTCTTCTGGGTTCATGTGTGAGGCTTTCATCATTTTATTAGGCTCATAGGCGCCGATGGGCATGGCTACGATATCGAACGGTCCCAGTTTGTCGCCAATGTCTTTGAATCCAGCGAAATAACCGGTGTCGCCGGCAAAGTAAAAGCGTCGCTCTGTGCCGGTCACCGCCCAGGCCGACCAGAGTGACTTTCGAGTGTCATTGAGGCTGCGTTTGCTCCAGTGCTGTGTAGGTAGGCAATGCACCGTGGTGTCTTTGTAAACGGCAGTTTCGCCCCAATCCAATTCCTGCACCTGCTTTATGCCATTGCGACGTAACAAATCAGCATTCCCCAGAGGCACAAAAAATACCGTTTCAGGACTGCGTTTAGCCAACTTGCGCAGTGTTGGCAGGTCGAGGTGATCGTAATGGTTATGCGAGATAACAACAAAGTCGATGGGTGGTAAATCCTTAATCGCCACGCCGGGTTTAACAAACCGACTGGGACCGATAATTGGAACCGGACTGGGTCTCTTTGACCAGATCGGGTCCGTAAGAAAGGTGACATTATCCATCTGCACCAATACTGTCGCATGGCCTATCCAGGTTACAGTTGGCCGGCGATGGGCAGGATAGTCACGCATCAGCGAACCATCATTAGCCACGCGTTGCGGCGCGCCGACGCCACTGCGAAAGGCGGTGGCAAAGCGACGGAGGAAAAAACCTGCGCGCACCGACACTGAACCATGAGACAGATCCGTACCGGAATTGACAAAGCGGCCTTTTTTATCGCGCTCTGCACGGGCGAAAACGGCTGGAGGGATTAATGGCGCGGACGCCAACGTTTCCTGCGCCATTAAAAGATCAGACGCAACCAAAATCTCTTGGGCTGCCGACAACCGAGCCGCTGCCAGCAGTAAAATAGCACCGACCAGCAAGCCGAGCAGGCAGAACAATCGCGACCACTTTAGCTCAAACATTACCCTCTTCCCCTAGGCAGCAGAATCACTGGCTTGTTGATTATTAAGGACCTCGTTACGCATCTCAGCAACAGCCCAGTCGTGGGGCAGTACGCGGGCAACCACCAAAAAGCTCAAAATCGATGGGATAAACATCAGACAGGTGACGGACATCGCATAGCGCATCGCTGGCAGGTCGGCATGGCTCTCTTTGAATACATCGATAAGCCAACCAGCAAATGTGGGCCCGCCGCCCAGGGCGATCATGTTGAGAATAAAAAAGAATAAAGCGGTAGACATGGCGCGCATATTAATCGGAGCTAGAGTCTGTGCAATGGCAAAGCTAGGACCTAAATAGATACCTAAAAACAGCAAGAAAAAAGTAGTACAACCCAGATGTGCCCAGACGGAGGTTACCCAAAAACTAGCGACACCAATGGGTAAGCACAGGCCGATGGCTATGGCCGGTAACCAGCCATAGGCGCGGATATTAACTGCGCCCCATTTGTCGGCGAGTTTAGCGCCAAAAAACGCGCCGCCTGCGTACGTTGTTCCATTGATTACGCCGAGGATAATCACCAGAGTTTTAAAATCAAAGCTAGGGTCAAGGGCCATTACATATTTAGTCTGAAATGCAGAAAAGGCATAGGAGACAAAAGATCCAAAGGCGATCCCTAAGCACATTGACCACCAGGCGGGTATTTTGAGCAGACTCTTGAGTGATTCTGTAAAGGGTGGCTGGACGATATCAGTATGATTATCGATCTCCATCGCGCCGCGCACCGGTTCACGCAGTACCAACCGCACAATCACGGCTAAGGCGACACCAGAGACACCGAGAAATACAAATATACGGCGCCAATCAACATCCTCACTTGATGTCCCCATCAATGAAGCGGTGGCAAAATACGCGGCCATAATGCCCAGTGGTATACCCATGGAATAAACGCCCAGTGCACCGGCGCGCTGCTCTTTGGGATACAAATCAGAAATAATCGAGTGAGATGGCGGGCTGCCGCCGGCTTCACCGATGCCAACGCCCATTCGCGCCAAACCAATTTGCATGAAATTGCCAGCCAGGCCTGTTAAAGCGGTAAATCCGCTCCATACGGCGAGGGCGATAGAGAGGATATTGACGCGGTTATACCTATCCGCCAACCAGGCAATAGGGATTGCCACCAGAGTGTAAAAAACTGCAAATGCCAAGCCGATCAATAAGCCCAACTCTGTATTCGACAGACCCAAATCCTGTTGGATAAACGGTGCCAAAATACCGACAATCTGTCGGTCGATAAAGTTAAAGCCGTAGACAATAGTCAGCAGTACGAGCACGAGCCGCCTATAGCTTTTACTCGGCATTTTTTGATCAGTCATAGAGTTTCCCTAGAGATACCTAAGTGGTATTTGTTATTATTTTTGAGCGTTAGCCTAGGCTACGTCAACGCCTTACATTGAGCAAGCCACTTAGAGGTATTAGTTATTTAGATGCAATATTGGAGGACTGCGGATGTTTTATTAGGGCAGCTAGATCTTGATCCCTGTCTGTTGATAAATGGCTATGCGCAGTTATACTGACAGATGAATATTAATCACCAGTGAAGCTGGCCATTTGATTTTTTAAAAGCTACTACCCAAAGGATGAGAACAGAATATGGACATACAGCCTACCGCGAGTCACTTTATTGATGGTGTCTATATAGAAGACACCGATGGTACTCCCATGGATGTAATTTACCCGGCGACTGGCGAGATTGTCGGGCGTGTTTATTCAGCAACTCCGGCCATTATTGAACGTGCTCTGGTCAGTGCGCAGAATGCGCAGCGTGCGTGGGCCAAAACATCAGGTACCGAGCGCGGGCGTGTCTTACGCCGAGCTGCAGATATTATGCGCGAGCGCAATCATGGGTTATCGGTGTTGGAGACCTATGACACCGGCAAGCCACTGTCTGAAACCCTCTATGTTGATGCCACCAGCGCTGCCGACGCGCTGGAGTATTTTGGTGGTCTGGCCGGATCACTGACCGGCGACCACATCCCATTAAGCGAGGGTAACTGGGCCTATACTAAACGCGACCCACTGGGCGTTTGCGTGGGGATCGGAGCCTGGAATTATCCAACGCAGATTTCCTGTTGGAAAGGCGCGCCTGCCTTAGCCTGTGGTAACGCAATGATATTTAAACCCTCGGAAACAACACCGCTCTGTGCATTAAAGGTCGCGGAAATACTGCTTGAAGCGGGGCTGCCTGCGGGGCTTTTTAATGTTGTTCAGGGCTTGGGTGATGTGGGAGCCAGTCTGGTCGCAGATGCTCGGGTTGCCAAGGTTTCTCTCACGGGTTCTGTGGCGACGGGCTGTAAAGTTTACGCAGCGGCGGCAGCGGGCATGAAGCAGGTGACCATGGAGCTCGGTGGCAAATCACCGCTGCTAATTTTTGATGACGCCAATCTTGAAAATGCGGTGAGTGGTGCTATTTTGGCCAACTTTTATTCCACCGGGCAGGTGTGTTCGAACGGCACACGAGTGTTCGTGCAAAAGGGTATCAGGGACGCTTTTTTAATGCGGCTCAAGGAGCGTCTCAGTCTTGCCATTATTGGCGATCCACTGGATGAGACCACGACTATCGGGCCGATGGTCAGTCAGCGTCAACTCGATATTGTGCTGGGTTATATTAAGCAGGGCAAAGCCGAAGGTGCGCGACTGGTGGTTGGTGGCAGTCGCATTGCTGGCAGCGGCTACTATATTGAGCCGACCGTTTTTGCCGACGTTACAGATAGCATGACGATTGCCCAGGAAGAGATCTTTGGTCCGGTTATGGCTGTTTTAGATTTTGAGCATGAGGACGAGGTCATCGGCCGCGCCAATGCCACTGCATTTGGTTTATCTGCTGGCGTCTTTACCGCTGATTTTAGTCGAGCACATCGCGTAATCGATGCCCTAGAGGCGGGTACGTGCTTTATTAATTCCTATAACGACGCGCCCGTTGAAATGCCCTTTGGTGGCGTTAAGATGTCGGGGGTAGGGCGCGAAAATGCCAAAGATGCCATCACCTATTACTCGCAAATTAAATCTGTCTTTGTGCGTATGGGTGATGTGGAAGCGCCGTTTTGATCACTGATTAATTGACTCAGTTTAAGAGTGTATTTCAGGTATTCCAGACGCTAGTTATGCCAATGGAGGGTATTTGCTGCCGTATTCTTTGCATTACCCCCTGTCTGATAAACCTGTCTAAAGACAATTAGGGTAGAGATATGCGCTAATTGTCTCGCTCTTCGGTGAGTATGCACAGGACCCTCGAGTGGCTGTCGATCCCTTCGACCCCTGCAAGTAGCGCGGCAAGGCCTGCTCCTCCTGAGGGAGTAGTTGCTAAGCCTGCCGCATCTAAGATCGGCATCGCCGCTGTGGCAACCGCATCTGAGATCAAACAAAAACTATCGGCGTCCCGCGCTAGCCCTTTCAGAGCAATTAGTGAAGGTTCTTTGCAGTCCAGTCGTCCCATGTTTGAAACTGCGCCTGCAGTAGTGACGCAGTGGCCTGCTTTGATACTATTGAACAGAGCAGGGGCTGCGTCTGGTTCGACGACGATGATGCTCGGGGCGTTACCCCAATGAACACGAAAATAGGCCGCGGCGGCAGCCGCAAGACCGCCAACGCCCGCCTGTAAAATAATATGTGTCGGTGGCTGGGGTATCTGTGCGACGATCTCGGCAGCCATGACCAAATAGCCCTCCATTAACTGCTGTGGAATATCCACATAGCCGGGCCAAGATGAATCGGACAGGAGAATCCAGCCTTTGTCTACTGCAGCCGCTTGTGCTGCCTGCATGCTCGCCGCGTAATCTGCCCCCGCCCGCACCACAGAGGCGCCGACGTTTTGCAGCTTGACGGCAAAGCTCTCTGGTACTGTGTCGGCAAGATAAATCACTGCTTGAGCACCGAACACCTTGGCGCCTGCGGCAACGGATAGCCCGTGATTGCCAGCACTAGCAGCGACATAGGTGATTCCAGTCAGATTGTTTTTCTGTGCGGCCTGAGCTATCACATAGGCTGCTCCGAGAGCTTTGAAGCTGCCAAGCCCCATGCGGCTGCGCTCGTCTTTTACAAACACCTGTCCGGCGGTTGCAAACGCGCCCAGATCACGCAGCGAGGTTGATGCTGCGTCGGGACATCGCTTTAATAATTCGATGGGCCGCTCAGCTGAAACACTTGGGTGGGGAATATTGTCTAATCTCAACGCATTATCCTGCCCAAACCAGGGGTTTTTAATTGTCTGCATAAACCCGTGTTACTCCCTACCTGTGTATTAAGATGTAACCCTATAATGATCGTAGGATAGTCGCCAGGAGCACTATTTTAGTGATATTAGCGTCTAATCACCTATTATTTTTAACCTCAGTCATAGGCTAGTTTAAGCTATTTAATAGTGCAAGCCACCGCTGGTAAATATCAATGCACGGGCTATGTTTTGTCCGTTAAGCGGGCCATACTTTAGTCGGCACTATGCACAAGATATCCTGTCAGCATTCTGGCCAAAAACTTACCCAATGATACTGAGGAAAAACGTTGCAATGATTTGGCATGGGCTGGGCTACTCGTTATTATCAGCGATCCACTGCCGCTGTCATCTGTTCCACTGAAGGCTAGCGCTAACGATTACCAAGTCGGAAGCATAAACAGGCACAACCGCAGGCTACGAGGATGTTATCCATTAAACAGTTTTCGACAGACCACCGCGGTTGGGCCGAACTTTTACCCGATAGAAAAAATCCCGCCCAACTCTCAGGCAAAGGTCGCGTACCCTGGGCGATTATCGGTGCGGGTTTAACTGGGCTGGCCTGTGCGCGACATTTGGCTGAACTGCATCCCAATCAGGAGATTATGCTACTCGACGCGCGAATGGTCGGTGAGGGAGCGTCTGGCCGCAACTCAGGCTTTACTGTTGGCGTTAGCCATTTTATAGGGCCCTACAAACCTCAGCAAAAAACGTACTACGCGCGCATAAACCGCATCAATCAAATAGGTGTGGCACTGTTGGCACAGCAGGTTAAAACCCATTCGTTGGACTGCCAGTGGAACGACACAGGGTTTCACCATGGAGCTGCCGACACCCAGTCAATGAGTGAACATGGCAATTTTATCGGCTATTTGGATGCTATGGAAGTGGCCCATACCTCGCTGGATGCGGCGGCTATGGAGCAGCGTTTTGGTACTCGTTTATATCAGGCAGGTGTGCATGTTCACGAGGGTGCGTTAGTGCAGCCGGCGGCTCTGGTACGCGGTCTCGCCGATACACTTCCACAAAATGTCAGGTTGATAGAGCAGTGCCCAGTACTCAAGATAGAAGCCGGTACGCCGATTAAATTGCATACTCCTCAGGGGGAAATTAGCACTGACAAGCTAATCATGGCAACTAACTATGAAGCTGGGAAACTGGGTTTTCTATCTCGGCGTCTTATTGGAAGTACCTTATCAGGGAGTTTTACGCGCCAGTTAACACCGCAAGAATTAGCGAGTCTTGGTGAGTATAAGCAATGGGGTATTATTTCTCTGCACAGTGGTGGGGCAACCGTCCGCCTGACTGCCGATGGTCGTATTTGTTTGCGCAATACTGCTGAATATCATGGGGGTAAGCTGCTCTGTGAAAAGCGGTTAATGGAGCGTCAAGTCATACATCGAGCTAGTTTTGAAAAGCGCTTTCCACAGTTAGCCCATGTCCCTTTTCAATATGCCTGGTCAGGCGTTGAAGGTATCAGTCGCAATAGCACCAATTTCTTTGGTGAGCAGACTAAGAATGTTTATCTTGCCGGCGGCTATAACGGGTCTGGCGTGAGTAAAGGATCGGCATTTGGCTTCGCGCTAGCGGAGTATGCCAGTGGTGGTCAGTCTGAGCTGATTAATGATTGTCTCGCTTCGGCCCCTGCAGCTTGGATACCGCCGAGACCCATTTTAGATATTGGTGCCGCGCTTACCGTGGGTGCACGTTTTCGCGGTGTCGGCTTAGACCGCTAGCATTTTTTCATAACCAGTAATCCAGCTAGCATAAGGCCTATGCCGACCGCTAAGGCCCAAACATTCGCGGTGATGCCCGCCACCACATACGCTATCAGACTGCAGGTACCATTAAACATGGCGTAGGGAATCTGAGTTTTTACGTGATCTATCTGTGAGCAACCGGCGCCCGTTGCAGATAAAATAGTGGTGTCAGAAATGGGCGAACAATGATCGCCAAATAAGCCTCCGGACAGCACCGCGCCAATCGCAACAGACATGGGCACATCAAACTGATGGGCAATGGGGATGGTTAGCGGTATTAAAATTGCGTAGGTACCCCAAGAAGACCCAGTAGAAAACGAGATGATGCCGCCCACCACAAACACTACTGCAGGTATAAGATAGACCGGCAATTTGCCATCGATCAATGCAGCGATATAGGCGGGCGCGCCTAAATCCTTGCCAACAGCACCCAGTGACCAGGCTAAGACCAGTATAATAAGGACGCTGATAATCTTACTCATACTTTCTAAATATAGAGCAAAAGCGTCAGCCAAAGAGCGCACACCGTAACGAGCCATCAATAGCATCAGCACCAGAGCTGCGCAGATATAGCCCGTCGACAGCGACGCCCTAAAAGCATTGGACGGCATGTTGGCCATGTCCATGGGAAACCCTTGCGGCACCAGCAGACAGAACATGACGATCAACATCACTGATAGCGGTAACCAAACCATAATCGGCCGGGCTTTTTGTAATGCGGTGTCGGCAACAAATTCAGCTTTAAGGGCTTCGGCCGTTTCCATAACAATACCATTGGCGCTGTCTGTCTCTGCTTTTCTCATCGGCCCAAAATCAGCTTTGGCTATGACAATCGCCGGCACCATAATAACCGCAATGATAGAATAAAACTGAAAAGGCATGGCTTTGATGTAAGACAGAAAGGCACTTTCGTCGATACCCAAGCTTTTATACTCCTGCGCTATCAAGCCTTGAGAATAAAGACCCCAGCCAATAAATGGCACCAGCACGGCAATTGGCGATGCGGTTGAGTCGATAATCCAAGCCAACTTGGCGCGGGATATTTTTAAGCCATCAATAATGGGTCGAAACAGGGGCCCGACAATAAGAGGTGTGCCAGAGTCAGTGAAAAATAACATGGCTCCGCTCGCCCAGGCGGCGGTCTGAGCCTTGGCCTTACTGGTAATAAACTGTGTCATCATCCCAGCAAATGCTGCGGCGGCACCGGATCGCTGCATCAGTCCAACAAGGCCAGCAACAAAAATCATCAGCAGCAAAATACCCATATTGGCACTACTGGACGCCTGAGCGACAAAGTAATTATTGATCATCAGGCTCATGCCGGTAAAGGGGTTGGGGCCATTAAGAATCAGTACTCCCGAGAACACGCCGACAAATAGCCCCAATACAACATTGCGCGACCAGACCGACAGGACCAGAGTGATAACCACGGGAATTAGGGTGTAGAAACCAGGTTCGGACATATCCGCTCCAAAAATTATACGGGCTGGACAATAAGCCGCCGTATTGTAGGGTATCACCTATCGGTCGCAGACACTGCGTGATTGATCTGACTCTGATGATACAATAATTGAAAGCGACAACAAGGCTCATGAGCGTCGAGTCTACTGTTCGAGAATAGGGCGTTTATTCATTGAGCTAAAGGTTTGGAAAATTGAAAATTATTCGATGGATTATGGTCTTAATTCTACTGATGCTAACCATTTGGGGGGCTCTACACTGGTACTATGTGTACACGCCGAAAGCCTCAGAGCCAGAACTGGCCGGTGAGTACAGGCCCGATAATACGGTAGCAATTGGCGCTATCGATCGCACCTATTCCTATTATCTTCCATCGACCCTTGAAGAGAATGCCGCGTTGATATTCGTATTGCATGGCTCCCGTAGTAGTGGCGAACAGATTCGGCAAATGGCGGGTTATGAGTTCGACGTGCTTGCGGAGACCAATCAGTATATTCCCGTCTATGCCAATGGCTTTGAAAACCATTGGAACGATTGTCGAGGATCGGCAGGCTATTCAGCTAATAGACTGGATATCGATGATGTGGTGTATATAGGCTTGTTAATTGATCTGTTTGTTCGGCGTCATCAGATAGATCCAAGTAAGGTTTTTGTTACGGGCCATTCCAATGGTGGTCATATGGCCTACAAACTCGCCCTCGAGGCTCCGCAGATGATACGCGCAGTGGCCGCTATAAGTGCCAATCTGCCGGTCGATGCGAATCTTGACTGTAAGAAGTCGGGTATACCTATTTCGCTGGCTATATTTAATGGCACCGCAGATACGATTAATCCCTATTATGGCGGTACCGTAACGTTGGGTAGCGATGCTAGTAGAGGCCTAGTACTGACCACTGACGAAACAGCCCAATACTGGGCTGAGTTGGCTGGCTATGATGTGGCTGCGCCTAACCGGATTGTTGAGTATCCACAGACCGATGGTATGCCCGACACCTCTGTCGTTGCGACACACTGGCGCGGCGCCAATAATGTTGCCGTAAGCCTATATAGACTGCAGGGCTCAGGGCATGTTATTCCATCAAAAATTTATCATTTTCCAAGAATTATAGGGCCCAATGCAGGCGATATTTCTGGTCCAGAAGAGATTGTAAAATTTTTCAATCAGACGCTGGGGCATTGATCGGACAGCTAACCTTTGCGTCGTTAGTACCTTGGGTCTGACTGAAACCAATCAATTAAAACAATCAAAATAGCGAGTCTCTAAACCGGCTAACAAGGAAAAAGTATGGTTGAACTTTACTTAGAATACGAATACTGGGTTGCTGCAGTGCAGCTAGTACTGGCGATGCTCGGCATGGGTGCTGGCCTTCAACTCACTGATTTTAAGAAAGTTGTACTCCATCCCAAGGCTGTGACTGTCGGGTTGGCAATGCAGTTGGTAGTTGTTCCTCTGACTGCTCTGGGCTTTATTACAATGACCGAGTTGCCGCCGGGCATGGTGATTGGTATCGCCATTGTCGCAGCGATCCCTGGTGGCACGGTGTCCAATATTTTCACGTTTATGGCACGCGGGAATGTGCCGTTATCAATCAGTATTACCGCCCTGACTTCAGTGGCCTGCCTCGTCACCACGCCGATGATTCTAGACTTCTTAATCTCAGACTATATGACTGATAAATTCAGCATGCCTGCGACGAAAGTCGCCATCGAAATAGGCCTGTGCCTACTTTTGCCTCTAGCTTTTGGTATGGGCATTTTACAGCGTTTTCCCCATTATGCTAAGCGCTTTTCAGCTCTCTGTGTCAGAGGTTCGCTGTTGGGTATTGTCATAATAGCCCTGGGGTCTTTAGGTGCGGGCAGGCTGGATGTAACCCAAGCCGCAGTCGATGATCTTACTGTCCTGATTGGCTTTATTGTCAGCCTTACCCTAGTGGGGGTGTGGCTGACCAAAGTCTTTGGATTGAAACCAGCTGATAATAGCGCCATAGAGATGGAGGTCGTGGTTAGGAATATCAATCTCGGCCTGCTGCTTAAAGTTTCACTGTTCCCCGTGGCGGTAGGAGAAATCAATCCAATGGCGGATATGGTGCTGTTGACGATGTTTTTGTACGCCGCATGGCAGATGGCCACCGGCATCTTTTTTATTGTCTGGCGGCGCAGCCGGTCACTGTAATATCTGTTACTTGGCGATGCACTACTTCATGGGTTCACTGCCCGACTTATCACATCAGTCGTTCGCCATAGAGGCGGCGGTCAAGATACCGTCAGCGGCTGAAGTACGCCTGCGTCTGGCGCCTTAGTCAGACCGCACAGAGCGAAGGCGGTTATGCTTAAGAGCTATTGAATAATCTGCTCAGTCAGCAATTCACTGGCCTCGCCAAGCCCTCCGGCATTAGTCACCTGGGAGTACCCCAGACCTTCCAGTATTGTCTTAGCCTGTCCTGATCTATTGCCGCTGCGGCAATACAGGTAGATAGGCTGATCTTTGTCGGTCGCCAGCTCGGTAATATTCGATGCCACCAATTCTAGCTGCAGGTGCTGTGCCGATGCTAGGTGACCCGCGTTCCACTCCTCTATCGTTCTAACGTCAATAATCATGCTCTTTGCTCCATTGGCACAGGCCGCTAAATATAAAAGTGCAGTCGCCAGCATTAATCTGTTAAGTGAATACGT
>FLMP01000336.1_pt1 | contig 14353 bp, 13 predicted proteins | sample 887161 | NCBI WGS metagenome assembly FLMP01 (sample SAMEA4017660, study PRJEB14154) | seawater metagenome
GGCATAAGAGGCGCGCGCTCTAAAATCTGTTCGGCGTGAACCGGGGCCTGTAATCACCTCACGATGTTGCAAACCATACCTCATGAAAAAATCACCCGCCGCTGTTTTATATCTACGCTCTATAGTTAGCCTTATCCTTGCCCGTTGGCGTAACCCTGTGTTAGCACCAGCATCATCAAATATCAGGTAATGCCTAAGTTCAGAAGCATACTTTAATTTCTTAGAAGGGCTTTTTGAGAGTTGTGCTGCCGTGATGAACCTGTCAAAACCCTCTCCTGAGTTTGTCCGAAACCTTCCGCTCACATTTAGCTTATATGTTTTCGCAGGTTTTAAGCCTACCGAAACCTTTGTCCAAGTGCGGTATTCCGTGACATTTTGGGCGTTAGAAAACACGGATATCGCACAAAAAAATACCAGACTTTTAAACCTCATAAAACACGATTAACTGAGCTGTGCCCGCTGCGTAATCGATTTTTGCCAACTGGTGGCGAACCACAACAACGCTTAGGCTTTGTTCGAGACCTGATATTTTATCCTCAATGGTAGACTTAGACAGGTCTGTAACGTCTAAAACAACCGAAAGCTTTTTGATGGTGCTGCTTACGGGCTGTTCTATAATCAAGAACCTCTCTAAGATATAGACGAAAGCAAGAATGGTCAGGTTAATCAAGCTCAACTGCAGCCACCCCATGCTATCTGCAGATAACGCATTAATCACGGCTATCCCTATTGCCGAAAACAGGTAAGTCATCTCCTGAGGTCGCAGAGGCTCCGTTCTGTAACGTACAATCCCAAAAACAGCAAACATTCCGATCGCCATTCCGATCTGCATTTCAAACGCGCTCAGGGTGTGAGACAAGAAGAACACCACAATAGAAATGATAAAGAAGCTGTATACATTTTTCTTTGAATCCTCACTGTGCTTGCCGATAATACGCATTTGGACGATGTTAAATCCTAGTGTCAACGCAAAACGCAGTAGAAGCTCTAGTATTGGGGATTCTGATATCATTATGGATAGTGATTAGCGTTATTCCAGTAAATATACGTTTAGATGCGTACTTTTTAGTCGGGTTTAAAGACAAACAAATACGGGCTCTGCCTAATTGTATTAGATTTGTACATCACTATTTTTCACCATTAATATCTGAACAACTATGACAACACCATTATTATACATTGGGCCTGGACTTGGTGTGGGTGCCGGAATCTTGATTGTACTTGTTTTACTACTCATTGTTGCTTCTTTTGGCTACCTGCTTTGGTACCGCATCAAAAGAGCCACACGTAAAAAATAATTCTTGACAACCGCCCTGATTTATACGCTGCCTTTTTTGTCTGGACTGCTACTCGCGATAGGGGTGTTGTGGATGAAGCGTCCCTTTTTTAAGCTTGCAAAGCGCAGTGTCTCGCTGCTCAACACTCTAGTTTCCGACCTAGATGAAGATGAAAAGTTTGAAGCTGTCAATGCGCAGGTCTTCAAAACAATGGGCGCTTTAGCCCTTGTGTTGTGCATGTCTATAGTGGTCATCTGTTTCAGTACTGCTGTATATACCGGAGTATTTGGCCTCGTTTTTGAAAAAACATTGAGCTCTGGCATTAAAATGGGAGTTCTTGCGGTGGGCAGTATTGTGCCGTTCGTTATTCCGCGCAAACAAACGAGCGACTATAGTGATATAGCGCAGCTCTTTCACCGCCTAGTTTTAGACAATTATCATTTAGGCAAGCGCCTATTGGAACGTCAGGTTAAAAATTCCGAGGTCTCGAGCCATTATAGCGGTCCGTTTAGCCGGGTGCTCATTACCGGCTTAGCAAGATCAGGGACCACCGCTTTAACCAAAGAGCTGGAAAAAAGAGGTCCCTTTGCGTCTTTAGACTACAGCAATATGCCGGTTTTATTAGCTCCTCGGCTCTGGAGAAAGTTCTACAGGCCTAAACAGGTTGAAAATAAGGAGCGTGCGCATGGCGATGGTGTTAAAGTTGGCCTAGCAAGTGTAGAGGCTTTAGAAGAGTACTTCTTTAAGGTGTTGAAACAAGACTGTTATATTCTAGAAACCGGACTACAGAAGCACGCGCTTTCTGAAGAAGAGAATGCGCTGTATCGTAAATATCAAAACAGTATTTCAGGGCCTGGTAAAGTCTATCTCGCGAAGAACAACAACGCTATTACCCGGCTCCCTTCTTTGATAAAGCACAACCCTGATCTTATTGTTTTTGTCATGCTTCGCGATCCTTTACAGCACGCTTACAGCTTAATGAAACAGCATCAAAAATTCTTAGCGAAGCAAGAAAAAGATCCGTTCGTTATTGATTATATGAACTGGTTAGGGCACCATGAATTTGGGTCTAATCAACGCCCTTTTTTACTTCAAGAAAGTGAGGCAGAACTACACCTTGGGGACCCTAATACTATAGCGTATTGGCTCAAACGCTGGGTCAGCTACTACACCTATGTGCAGGAATTTGAAACCGTACACCTATTAAGCTATGAGGCTTATGCCCATGATCCTGTAGCAACACTGCACTGTATTGCTCAAGCTTCCTTTATTGATCTTGACACTACTGGATTAGGTGTTTTTTCAAAAAAAGATGTCCCCATGGACAAGGCAGGTTCAACACTGGAGACCGCTGCACATGAACTCTATTTAAAGCTGATAGGCCAATGTCGAAACGTGTCCTTATAGTAGAAGATAATCCCGATCTAGGAGCTGTCTTAACAGCGTTTTTAGCGCTGCTGAGCTACGAGTCTGAATTGACACAAAGTATAAAGGAATCCATCCACCTATTAGAGGAAGGGAGCTTGTTTGATGTTCTTATCGTTGACTATACATTAGACGATGGAAAGGGTATCGAAATAATTAATTGGTGTAAAGAACGTGTCGATTACAAGGACCTCCGGTTTGTCTTAATAAGCGGCTACGACAAGAGTCATTTCTCTTCGTCTATCATGGAGGACCCTACGATTACTTTTCTACAAAAGCCCTTTACCATGGCGAAGCTGAAGGAAAATTTAGGTTAGCACCAAACTAAGCTCTACATTCATTACACCCTAGAAATCAACGAAATGAACATCCCGGAACTCAAACATCAAAATTTTAGCATGCTTTCCAACGCGCTACTTGACTACTTAGACAGAGAAGGAGAAGTGGTAACCTACGCGAAAGATGACCTTGTGTTAGACTATGGGTTAGAAGCGAATTTTATGCCTATTGTTCTCAGCGGCACGGCACGTGTCATGCGCGTCGACAATGAGGATGCAAGCAAGGAGTTGCTCCTTTATTTTTTATCCCCCGGAGAGATTTGTCCTTGTGCGGCGTTTTCTTGCCTCCCCCATGGCATTATGCCGATCAACGTAGAGTCTGAAACTGTTTGTAAAATACTTCATATCCCGTTAGAGAAGCTCGCGTATATCGCTCGGGAATTTCCGGAGTGGCGATTGTACGAGTTGTCTAGTTTTAAACAACGCTTTGAGGAGTTGTTAAACCTCGTAGACAGCGCTGTTTTCAAGCAACTTGGTTCCCGATTATTGGCTTACATTGAAAAAAGATGCCTGCTGAACGGCCGTCAAGGGGTTCCGCTTTCAAAGGTACAAATGGCATCAGAATTAGGTACCTCTAGAGAAGTCGTAAGCCGTTTGCTCAAAAACCTTGAGCTCGAAGGAGTAATTACACAAGACAAAGCGGGGGTTCACTTGATCCCTTCGTAGCCTGCGTTTATTGTAGTATAATTTTCTCCACAAACCACTCTGAGCCTGCTTGTATGTTCAGCATATATACTCCGCTTGGCAATTGTGTGAAATCAAGTTTTTTAACCTCTAGGTGCTCTGAAACAAAGTGAGCTTTACGTACGCTCTTTCCATTCAAGTCTGTCAACTCCCAGCGCACCTCCACGCCTTCCGCAAAGTCTACCAAAAAGTCTAGCTCACCCTCTGAAGGGTTTGGGTAGAGCGCAAACGGCTTTAGTGGCTCCCTCAGCTCTTCTAACTCCATAAAGGCTGCTTTTTCAAGCTTCACATCGGAATAAATGTGCCACTCGCCTGGCGCGAATGTGATTGGAGCGGTAGCATTAGAAACCACGACGGAGTCTCCCGTGAAGTAATCATACCAAGTTCCTGTATGTTGAAAGTTCGGATAAACCGAGCCTTGGGTAACCCTGAAGTTCCCCACAACAGTGACATTCGTATCTGTGCTGTTTAGATTAATACGTTTCGCGCCTCCATTGAGCGCGTAGTTGAAGTTGTTGGTATTGAAAACACCATACTTCTTGCGCATGTTAATCATCGCTGCGGTATAGAAATATATTTTTTGACGATGTTGGTTCTGGTAATAATTCCACAGAATGGGTTTTTCACAAATTCTACAGGGGTTGTTGATTGAAACATCGTATCCAAGTTCCTCAAACATATATAACATTTTAGGGCCTGGAATCGTATACATAAATGCGCTTGTCAATATTTTTCGTTCTGCCAATGTTGCGAGTGTTTTAGTGTCGTAGCTCCCGTTAGAATTGCCATAACTCTTAATTTGAAAAGCGGTACGCTCCTCGTCATGACTCTCCATGTAGGTGATCAGGTGCTTGTCATTCCATCCTCGCTCTTTATGGATGCCCCACTTAAAATCACTATTCGCGGTATAGCCCATCGCAGCCTCGTAATATGCATGGACCACGTTTCCCCACAACATCATGCCGTAGTTGCTTAATTCCTTTTCCTCCTGGTCTGGGCCCCAGTGTTCTAATATGACATAAAAATCAGGGTTTATGTCCCATAGGGTGTCTGCCATGCGCTTGAGCGCTGAGATTCGTGTGCTTTGGTAGCTGTCAGCATTTGAGCTGTTTGTAAAGCCTTTCGTGAAATCAAACCTGATGCCGTCAATATTGTACTCGTTGATCCAAAAAGTGTTTATCCGATCCATGTAGTCCCGTGTAGGCTGCACGTTGTGATCAAAGTCATTACCCCAGCAGTTTGGCGGATGAGGACATGTTTGGTTCATATACGGATTATTCGCCGCCGGTCGGTTGTTCGTTGCGTCCCACCACATTTGAGCAATAGGGTTTAGTCCATAGGCATGGTTGAAGACCTGGTCTGCAATCACGGCAATTCCTCTACTGTGACAGCTGTCTACAAACTCCTTAAACTTGTCTGGTGTTCCGTAATACTTGTCCAGCGCCATGTGAAACATAGGGTTATACCCCCAAGATGAGTTGCCTTCAAAATCAGAATTAGGCATCAATTCTATAGCGTTAACACCCAGCCTATCTATGTAGTCTAACGTGTCTATCAATGTTTGATAATTACGTGAGGTTACGAAGTCGCGAATGAGCAGTTCGTAGATGACCAGTTCCTCCTGGTTTGGAGCTTGAAAAGTCGTGTTTTTCCATTGATAGGGTGTCTTCGCGGTTTGATATAACGTGACGTTTCCGGTGGTTTTTCCTGAAGGATAGCTCGGCATGTTGGGATAGGTGGCCGCTGATATATATCCGTCATTCCAAGGGTCTAAAATCTGCGTAGAATAGGGATCCGCTACGCGAAGATTTCCGTCTATCAGGTATTGATAATTAAAGGTTTGCCCGGCAGGAACCGTAAATTCTGTGAACCACCAGGCGCCTCCCGGAGTACGAGTCATCGCGTTATGCGTGTCAGGCATGTAGTCATTCAGTGAGGTCAGTACAAAAACCCTGTTTTTACCAGGTGCATAAAGCTTGAAAAACACCGTGGTGTCATTCAGCTCATTAATTCCCATTTCCATTCCTCCTGGGAGGACGGCTACATTAAGTACGGGTGCAACAGAATAGTAGGCTGTATCATATACTGTTGAGCTTGAGTCTGACGCCTCTAGAACTACCGTGTGTAATCCCGGTATGGTGTCGCTCAGGAAGAAGGAGTCTTGTTTGGTAGAGTCCTGGTAAACTAAGTTGCCGTTGTCGTAGACTTTCATGTCACACTTCGCTGTAGATGCAATGACAAACTCTATAGAATCATTCATCGCAATCAACTGCGTAGATTCTGGAGACATAAATTGAGCAATTAACCCGGCATTGGCAGGATATACATCATAATAAATATCAGAGCCCGATGTAGCTCTACCCACGGTCGTGCCGTTGGCATTTCGAAATACAAAGGCCATTTTTTGAACCGCTACGCCACTGCCAAACCCATAAAAGGTGGGCATGTGGTAAGTGATCTTATGTAGGTTGTTTCCCAGTGGCGTCATTAATACGCTTACATCCGCCGTACCCCAGTTTCCTTGAACATGCTTCCAGTCTGTGGCAGATGTGCTTTGATTCGTGATTAGTCCAGCATGTGCATAGACAGGTATCACTCCCGTAAGGGCCGCGTTTCCTTGTGTTGCATCATAAATAATGGTTACCGTGTCGTTTTGCGAGGGAAACGCTGGAGTAACAGAAAGAACCTGTGCGGTCATCGCCGTGGCAGCAAAGAAGAAAAACAAACAAGGGAATAGTGTACGCATCATCTCAAAATATCGTCGTTAATGACAGACTCTCAAAGTTAGGGCATATCTGTGGCGGTTTGAATCGGATTTTGACCGGTCTTACTCCGCTATTACCAAAATGACTGCGCAGTAGAAAAGAACTAACAAGACATCAGAGATATCTATATAGGACAACAACAACCTATAGCTTTCGTCAATTAACTTTGTCCGAGTTAAAACGCACCATTATGAAAATCCCTATCATCAAACACCTGGTCGACTTTGTAGAAAATAATGACGAAGACTTTATCCATGAAACCATAGAGGTTTTGGAGTCTTTAGCAGATGTGCCAACCATAAAAGATGAAGAGCTAGACGTTATTGGAGAACTCATCTCGAACATGTATGGTGCTATTGAAGTCCAAAAAGAAATCTCTAAAGGAGTGTCAAAAAAAGATGCTTTAAACGGATTTATGAAGCGGGTTCTTGGATCTATTAAGTAGTAGGTCTTGTTCTGAAAAAAGAAGTCAGGACAAGAAGAGGCCTAGTGCTTGGAAGCGAGTGTTATCACCCTGTCACACATATAGTTAATAACATCGGGGTCGTGTGAGATAAAAATCATACTGAGATCCCGGTTCTTTTTAATTCCGTTCAACAGGTTCAAGACCTGTGCTTGGACGCTAACATCCAAGGCACTCACGCTTTCGTCACAAATCAAGACTTTTGGGTTCGCTGCAAGAGCTCTTGCAATGCCGATCCGCTGGCGCTGACCACCTGAAAAGGATGCAGGCTTTTTAGTTAGGTCCTCTGCCGTAAGACCTACTTCTTCCAGTAATGCTCCAGCACGACTATGGCGCTCCTCAGCGCTTAGTTCACCTTGATGTCTTTTTAGGACAGCTCCTAAAATCCTGCCAATACGATGACTGCCGTTCAAGGCACTGAATGGGTCTTGAAAAATGAATTGGATCTTCAGTGGATTGCCTTCGTAGTCGAACGATGTGCAAGAATATTCGTTAAGCCCAACGATTGCTCGACCTATAGAGCTCTTTCCGCTACCCGAAGGGCCTATCAGCCCTAAGGTTTCCCCTTTTAATAGTTTCAGGTCAAGGTCCCTGACCACCCAGTCCATCGTGGTTTTTAGTCCCTTTTTAGTCTTGTATCCTAAGTTCAATCCACGAATACTTAACACGTTTATATCTCCCGAAGGTGGATGTAACTCTTGCTGAACTGGGGGTCCTGATCGCTCCATAAAATCTGCTAAAACTGGCAACGGGTATGGTCTTCCGTGCTTAGGTGGTCGGCACGCTAAAAGCCCCTTTGTATAGGGGTGTTGTGGGTTGTCAAAAACCTGCTTCGCGCTGCCTTTTTCTACCGTTTCTCCCTTATATAACACCTGAACCTTATCAGAAAATCTCGCGACAACTTCCAGGTCATGGGAGATGAACCACAAAGCACAGCCCTTCGTTCTAACCAGTTTTTCTAGCAACGCCAGTACCGTAGCCTCCACCTCTTTGTCCAGTGCTGTCGTAGGCTCATCTGCAATAATCAGCTCTGGCTCAAGGAGCATTGCCATGGCGATAACCACCCGTTGTCTTTGTCCTCCACTGAGTTCATGAGGATATTTAAATTGGGAGGTCTCTGGGCTGGGCAGTTCTACCTCAGTAAGTGCTGATATAATTAATTTCTTACGCTCCTTTGATGAGAGTGACGTGTGTTGAACAAGGACCTCGTCAAGCTGCTTGCCCACCCTCATGGAAGGATGTAAGGCGGTCATCGGGTCCTGAAAGATCATGGACACACGTTTGCCTCTTATTTGAAGCCACTCTTTTTGCGTGTAGCTTTCTAACTCTTGTCCAAAAAGCAAGGCTTGCTTGTTTACTACCTCAGCAGTTGGGGCAAGAAGGCCCATGGACATTAGAGCGGAAATAGACTTTCCTGAGCCGCTTTCTCCCACAACAGACACAATCTCTCCCTTCGCTAAACTGAAGTCGAAATCCTTCAGCACATGCTTGTCTCCAAAGGTAATATTGAGTGCTTTTATGTCAACCAACAGGTGAGACATATCAATTATTTGTCCACTCGTTAACTTGTTCGAGTAGCGTCTTTTCCACTTGGTTGAAGTCCTCAATCCATTTTGGACCAGACGTTTGACCGGTTCGAGCGACAACAAGGTTGTGCTCCGGAACCACCATGATAATCTGGCCAAGCATTCCTCTAGACCCGTAAATTTTTCCTTGTGTTTCCGGGTATATCCAATACCCATGGCCATACCTCGGGCTTTTAAAGCCCTGAGTCGCCATGGACAAGAATGTAGAATCTACCACCTCAAATTCCCCGACTTTTCCGTGATTCAAGGCAAACTCACCAATTTTAGCAAAGTCCAATGTGGCTGCGTTTAGACTACTGAACGCAAGCTCGATACCTCCTTCGTGATCTAGGTGCCATGTTGCGTCGGTCTCAAAACCCAGCTTGGTAAACAACTCTCTATTTGCATAGCTCGAGATGCTTTCACTTACCGCTCTGGTTAACGCTATCCCCAGCATCTGTGTACATGCGCTCTGGTATTCCCATTCTGTGCCCGCCTCAAACTTACCTGGCGGCGTACTTAAGGCCACCTCAGCGACATCGTCATGGTAATACAGTTTTGCGGTTTTTGAAAACGGGTTTTTGTAATCTTCTTTAATTTGCATCCCTGCCGTCATGGTAGAAAAATGACGCAGCGTTGGAATAGACACCCCCTCTGGGATTTTATATTCTGGAATATACTGGGTTATGGGTTCGTCCCAAGAACCTATATATCCATCTTGTATTGCAATTTGGACAAGTAATGTTATAATAGACTTAGCGACGGAAAAACTATTGCTAATGGTTTGCGCATTATGGTCCTCCCAATATTCCTCTAGCACCACCTTGTGGTCCTTTAAAACTACTAATCCGCGTGTGTCAAAACCCTCAAGGACCTCTCGTGTTTGCGTGTTTAGCGACCATTTTTCTTCCGCATACTGAAACGGCTGCGGATTCAATGAGGGTATTTCGCGCTGGCTAAAATGCTTTCTGTCATAAATATGAGCAGAGGTATGCCCGTCAAAATAGGCCCCTTTAACCCCTTTAATCAGATACCCATAAGGAGAGATCTTAAGGGAGAAGAAAAGGATAATACTGATTACTACTATTCTAAGTGCTGTTTTCATAGGGTATATGGTGTTATGGCAGGCACAAGTTTACAGTTAAATTGGCGCTGGAAATAGTACTTTATTTTATCCTTTACCTCCTCTAAATCAAGCGCCCTTCCAAGCTCTATGTGCAGAGAGGTGACTGCTTTATCCGTTATTCCACAAGGGACGATAAAGTCAAAATGTTTGAGGTCCGTATTAACATTAAACGCAAATCCATGCATGGTTGTCCAACGAGAGGCTTTTACCCCCATGGCACAAATTTTTCTAGCAAACGGAGTGCCCTCATCCAGCCAAACACCCGTTTCACCGTCCGACCTACCTGCTTTTAAACCGTAGTCTTCCATCGTGCTGATTATGACATCCTCTAAGTACCGCAGGTATTTATGAATATCGGTAAAATAGTGGTCTAAATCTAAAATGGGGTAGCCCACAATCTGACCAGGGCCGTGATAGGTTATGTCTCCTCCCCTGTTTACCGGATAATATTCAATTCCTTCTGCGGCCAATTTTTTCTCGTCAATCAACAGGTGGTCTTCCTTCCCGCTCTTTCCTAGGGTGAACACGGGTGGGTGCTCCACTAAAATTAGGTGATCAGTGGTTTCTTTTGACTCCGCAGGTGTTTTTCTATTGACCAGTTTTTGGTCTACCGTTAACTTAAACAGTTCCGTTTGATAATCCCATGCAGCGCCATATCTAACCGTGCCTATGTCTTGAAAGTGAACGTTTCTCATTTTCTCTTTTGCCAAGTCCATTGTACTCCAATTGGCAAGTACAATTGCCATTCCCATAGTCCGCTAGGACCTCCGTTTGTTCTGCTCATTTGAGGCCAAACGTAGATTCCCGCACTCTCAGAAAGCCACCACGTATATTGCATTCCCAGCCCTACACCAGCGCTTCTGGATCCAAACCGCGAACCCGAAAGGGTGGTACTCATGCTTTGCTGTAATTCGCTGTGAATGTCAAAAAGGAGTGACGATCTTGTATCTGTATTTCCGTAAACCAGTCGTTGTAATCGTATTTTACCTGTAGACGAAGCGGTTAACGGCGCCCAGTCATACTCGAAACCACAGCCTATGGCAAGCTTTTGGGTGAAAAAAATAGACGTCCCTCCGTCGACGGCTATCCCGGCGTTAGAAAGGCTTCCGCCCAATCCCTGCAAGGAAGCGTAGCCTCCTGTATAAGCCATTCTAGTCCCTTTTTGTACTCTGGGCTGCGCAAACAACACACCCGTAAAAAACACGGTGATAACAAGTAGATAAAATCGGCTAATCCTCATACTGCTAAGCTACAAAAGGCAATTATCTTTGTTACCTCTAATTAATCATTGTAGCATGGCAAGACTTTTATCTGAACAGGAACTGCTTAGACGTGAATCATTAAGCAAGCTGAAGGGCCTGGGCATTGACCCGTTCCCTGCAGCGGAGTACCAAGTTTCTCATTACGCAAAGGACCTAAACGCTCAGTATTCTGAGGGGATTAGCGGTTTTGAAAACGTTTGTATCGCCGGTAGGTTGATGACTAAACGCGTTATGGGTAAGGCGTCTTTTGCCGTACTTACCGACTCCACCGGCGACCTTCAGGTCTACGTGAACAGAGATGAGATCTGTCCTGGAGAAGACAAAACCATGTACAATGATGTTTTTAAAAAACTCTTAGACATTGGCGATTTTGTTGGTGTGACCGGACATATGTTCGTGACGCAGACCGGTGAAACAAGTCTACATGTGAAGGAATTGACAGTGCTCTCGAAGTCTTTGCGCCCTCTTCCAGTTGTAAAAACGGATGGTGATGGAAAGGTTTACGACGCGCTTACTGATCCTGAGATTCGCTACCGCCAGCGGTATGTTGATTTGATCGTCAACCCAGGTGTTAAAGATATTTTCCGCAAGCGTAATCGAGTGATTTCAACCATGCGACGTGTCTTTGATGATGCTGGTTATATGGAGGTTGAAACCCCTATACTACAACCTATTCCTGGAGGCGCTGCTGCTCGTCCGTTTATCACACATCATAATGCACTTGACGTGCCTTTATACCTACGGGTCGCGAACGAACTCTACCTGAAGCGCCTTATTGTTGGTGGTTTTGAAGGCGTCTACGAATTTGCCAAAGACTTCAGAAATGAAGGAATGGACAAAACCCATAACCCCGAATTTACGGTCATGGAAATCTATGTAGCCTACAAGGATTACCACTGGATGATGCGTTTTGTTGAAAACCTGTTAGAGGATGTTGCCTTGGCAGTGAATGGGACTACTGACGCACAAATTGGGGCTAATACAGTGAGTTTTAAGGCTCCTTATGCCAGGGTTCCTATCCTTGATGCAATCAAAATACATACTGGATTAGACCTGGCCGGGAAAAGTGAACATGACGTTCGCGAAGCGGCTAAATCAATTGGCTTAGACGTGGACGACTCCATGGGCAAAGGGAAGTTGATTGATGAGATTTTTGGCGAAAAATGTGAAAAGCACTATATCCAGCCTACCTATATTACAGACTACCCTGTTGAAATGTCTCCACTTTGTAAGAAGCACAGAGACAACCCTGAGCTTACTGAACGTTTCGAGCTCATGGTCAACGGCAAAGAGGTTGCAAACGCTTATTCAGAGCTGAATGACCCTATAGATCAACTTGAGCGTTTTGAGGACCAATTAAAACTGAGTGCAAAGGGAGATGACGAGGCCATGTTTATCGACCAAGACTTTATCCGTGCTCTTGAGTATGGCATGCCACCAACTTCAGGTTTAGGGATTGGAATCGACAGATTAACGATGATGTTAACCAACCAGGAAAGTATCCAGGAAGTGCTGTTCTTCCCTCAAATGCGCCCAGAGAAATTTGACAGCGTTGCGGGTCCTGAAGATTTTCAAGCCATCGGTGTTTCTGTTGAGTGGTCTGTACTGATGGTTCAGGCGGGCTTCCATACGGTAGCTTCACTTCTTGAACAAAAACCAGCAGGTTTGCATCAAAAGCTCAATGGCTATCGCAAGAAGAATAAATTAGACATTCCCGCACTCCAACTTGACCAGGTTGAGCGCTGGTTTAAATCTTAATCTTTAGTCTTATGAAAAGAGTCTTGTTCACGCTACGTTATATAGGGCTCACCATTGTGGGCCTTGCTATAGCCATTGCTGTAACGAGCGGACTGCACTATATGTTTGGTTTGTTTATGGAAGAGCTGCCTGTAGAAGCGCTTTCTGGCGCCAACTGGTCGGAGCGCTTGGTTATAGTAGAGGCCTATATGGCTGCTAATCCATTTGCGATTTACAGCATGATCATCTCTCACGGCATGGGTGCAGCGCTCGCCATATATTTCTCTACGAGAACCGCTAAAGTTCCTTTCTGGAGCACTAAACGAAGAGTCAAGCCTTTTAATGGGGCCATCGTATTGCTCTCGTTATGGATCTGGGGAGACCTACAAAATGATTTGTACGATATACCCGTGGGCATGGCCTGGACCTCTATCGATGTCCTTTGTACCATTGGGCTTAGTTTCATTGCCTTTTCTATCGCTGGTGGGTTTCGTAAACATGGAGGGGAAAATAACGTTACTTCAGAAGAAACCATTTATAGAGGGTAGCACCCTCAAAAGAACCGCGCCTTGAATACCTATCCGGAAGACTTATTTGAAAGCATTGAGTTTGACCTCGTTAAAAGAGCGGTATCAAAACGTGCTGTTACAGAGCGTGCTAGAGCGCGTATTTCCGGGCTCAAGCCCTCTAGTGATTACGCCGTAGCAACACGAGACCTGCAAGAGGTCCATGAAGTCCTGGGTCTTTACCTCAGTGATTTAGGGGTTCCTGCATTAGCGTCAGAAGACATCAAGCCATTTTTATTGCGCCTAAAGATTCAAGGGGCCAGTCTAGAAGGCGAGGATTTTTTGATCATAAAAAACCTCATAGAAAGCTTCAACAGGGTCTATACGTTTTTCAAGCAGCACGCTATGCGCACGCCTTCCATGCAGGACAAGCTTGCGCACTTGCAAAAAAACAAGACCGTGCCTGATGAAATTGACCGAGTTTTAGACCGTAGGGGTGTTGTGAAAACATCTGCGTCCTCTGAACTTGGCAAAATTCGTGGTGCCCTGAACAAAAAGAGGACTGCTGCAGATCGTATTTTCTATCGCGCCGTAAAAAAATACCAGGCCTCTGGCATGCTTGCAGACATTCAAGAAACCGTACACGACAACAAGCGAGTTCTGGCCATAGAAGGGGCTTATAAAGGGCAAGTTAACGGGGTCTTTCATGGTTCTTCAGCCAAGTCTTCTATCTTTTTCGTAGAGCCCAGCGAAACTCAAGAGGTCAATAATGAAATTGCTGTTTTAGAGGAAGAGGAAAAGCGCGAGGTTACCCGTATCCTTAGGCTACTGACAGCCTTTGTGGGGATCTACAGAGACGATCTACGCGATTACAGCACCGCTTTGTACCAGATAGACTTTGTAAACGCAAAAGCACTTTACGCACTGGATGAGGAAGCTTGTCTACCCCAGCTTGTGGATAAACCCAGCATACATTTAATAAAGGCGATTAATCCCGTATTGCGCTCTTTTAACGGCCCAAAAGGAAAGCCCGTTGTCCCCTTGGATATGCATCTGGATTCAGAGCGCCGTATTCTGGTCATATCTGGTCCTAACGCGGGTGGCAAATCTATTACATTGAAGACCGTTGGCTTGTTGCAACTCATGCTACAAAGCGGCTTACTGGTTACCGTACACCCAGATAGCACCATGGGGTGGTTTAATGG
>FLMP01000341.1_pt1 | contig 14253 bp, 9 predicted proteins | sample 887161 | NCBI WGS metagenome assembly FLMP01 (sample SAMEA4017660, study PRJEB14154) | seawater metagenome
AAATATTCCTCTGCAACTTTGCCTGACCGAAGAGTGGAAATAATCTTTTCAGTTGTTTTTACGTCACTAGCGCTAGCGGCGGCCCATGCATCCCGGTAAAGTTGGCTAAAGTTTTTCTTGTCACGGGTTGGGCGACTGTGACTGGAGATTGCCGTTGAGATGCTTCGCTCAAGATTTTTGAGCCCTTTCTCATCAAAGTCGTTTTCAGGGAGCCATCTGGTCCGTGATTCTCGTGCTTTTGCCATTTCAGCATTGTGGCGAGCAGTTTGGGCATCGATTTCCAGTTTGACGCGTTTGGCATCTCGGGAAGGGAGGTTGTTGAGGTTCTTTTCTCGTTGTTCAAATTTCTCCTTAGCGGTGGCTGCTTTCGCTGAAATGATTCTAAGATATTTTGGAAGGATGATTTTCGCGATATCCTCCGACTCATTGAGCGCCTCGGAGAGGGGGAAGGAATTGCTGAGTTCATCACTGGCGAGCATGGCCTGACGGTATTGTCTCCGAAGGGCAGCCAATTTTATTTTCCCCAAGGCAAGCTGAGCATCCAATTCGTATGCGTTGGAATCCCAGTCAGCTTTAGAAATCCATTCGCCACTCAGCCTCACATCTCCCGCTTCTACTCGCTTTGATTCCTCTTCAAGAGTGGAGAGCATTTTTTTAACTTTGTTGATATACTCAGACTTCGGGTATTTTTTAACAAAGCTACGAACTGGCTCAATCAATCCTTGATAATCTCCCTCTGAAAGTTGGTCAGGAGTTGGGAGAGTATCCTTGAGTGACTCATAAGGTTTGAGGTCTGGTGCTTCAGCGACAATCGATTCGACGTCATTTTTCTTGACTGTCTTGCGGTCTTTAATGGTGGCGGTGATTTGAATTTCGAGAATATAATCGGTTGCGTTTTCCTCTAATACCCTACCCTCAAAAACTTTACCCGACTTTAGGGTGATCGTGTCAGCGAGTGATGAACTCATCCCAAGTGCTGTGGTCGCTAGGATGTGAAGCAGAATTTTGTTTTGCATGCGGGGCAATCTTTATATTCCTAATGTCGCCTGCCAATCATTCTTTTTGCAAGAGTGCTTGCTGAAGAAGTTTCCGGAATTCTGCAATATCAGAAGCTTGGCCTATAATTTTCTCGCCACGAAGCAAAGTGATTCCTGTTGCTGTGCTTGGTCGCTCGAATTCGGGAAGTGGGGTGAGCAGTTTGCTTTCGTGATCATCCCTGATGACAATGAATGATATGAACTCAGGCGCATTGATCTCTCTGAGGAGGGTTTGGAATGAGGCGTTTTCGAATTGACCACTCAGAACGGCAACGAGTGGGTCATTACCCAAGCTGCAGGAGCTGATGAAATCTGTGTGGATGATGGGGAGGCGTTCGCAGGAGGTCGAAAGTGTCCTCCCGAGGCGGTTTCGCAACGAAGTGATTTTTTCATCCTCGTTGAGCGCTGCAATTTTTGAAACTGCTTGGTCAAAAAGACCAAGAGTGGACTCTGAGAAAACCATCGATAAATTGTAAAGATGTAGCGGAATGACCCGATCTTCGGCGGGAGTTTCTTGGATGAGAGGTCGTTCCTCTGTGGAAAGATGTTCGAGAGCCTCGTGAGTGAGTGCAATCGACCATTTAAGCCATTCAGGGTCGAGGGTCGCTTGATGAATGCGCACGCCAGCCAGAACTGCGCGAGCATAGTCAGCGCCTCGTGCTCGAACCTTAGACGACGAAGGGAATCGCATGAGTCTTTTGCCATCAGGTCGATGCTCATTGCGCAGGACGTTGGCGCTCGCGATGGCATCGGCCAGATCAAAGGAAGACCCTGTTGTTGTCCAATTTGCAAGCTGAGCAAGGCAGAACTGTGCTCGATCTTGAGCGGAAACCTGAGTTTCTCTAAAAATTGCACCAGTGTCTTCACGGTGTTCCTTCAGTTTGTTGATCACTTTCTCAAGGCGTAGCCTGATTTCTTCTGGAGTTGAAGATAGAGAGGTGGCAATTTCTCGAAGATCGTTAGGGTAAGACAGGTTATTCAGTCGGAAGAACTTAGAAGTTGGATCGGAGACCAAAGGAATATTACCAGATTTTTTTAGATTAAAGAGGAGTGCTGCCAGCTTTATTTCCGCAGGGTTCAGTGTTTTCTCTAGGGCAATCCAATCCCAAAGAAATACCCCTGGGACATCCTTTTCCAGTAGCGACGATTCATTGGTGTAGTTATTATTGAGCCAGTCTTCTTTGAGGATTTTGATAATCTTGGTCCCCGAATTGATAAGATTGGGATCATTGATGGCTTGGCCACAATGAATGAGTGCGGAGGCATACTGCGCCTGGGTTCCGAGATCTTTTGAGAACGCGGGGAGACTCCAATCCTGACTTCGGCGGGCGTAGAAATAGAGGCTATCGAGCGGATCATGGATCGCCCCTTCTTCGACAGCGGAAATGACGCTTGAAATGCCCTCACGAGCTCTTTTACGAATTCCTTCCGGCATCTGGGGTGATAAATAAGCTTTGACAAGTAATTCCAGGGCGCTGGAGGGGACGAGTCCACCGGCACCATCGATGCTTCGAGAGATGGGATCGTAGAGGGAGACAACCTGTCGAGCCTTTCTGAAAAAAAGGTTGTTTCTATTGATGTCTTTTTCCGCTTCGGGGACCATCAAATCAAGGCGGTTTTGGCGATTCTTCGCCTCGCGGCGGCTGTTTATTACGGCGTAATCCGAGGACTCGGTCCAAGTCTGGTTTACCATGAGGGCCCAGTTCTCAATGACCGATTTTAGATTATTTTCCTTGAAGTTCTCAATTGGGATCCAGCCGATAGGTGAAGCTTCATGACTCATCCAAATGAGCATTGGAAATCCGATCTGTTGGCGGGCTTCATTCGCCAGATAATAAGATAACAACCCAATTTCCGGGTTTGCATGGATGTCGATGATTGTGCAAACGTTATTATCTTTAAATAGAGAGAGAAGCTCTTTGTTAGCGCATATCTTGAGTGCGGTGTCCCGACATCCACCATCCAGTGATGAAACAACCAAGGCGAGAATGGGAGCTTGGCAAGATCTCGCTTTATCAGTGATCGATGAGTTCCAGGCCTGCCAGGGGATGGGGTCGTCTTTGAAGAGTCTTAAAAAATCAGTCGGGGCGTCTCCAATTTCATTCTTAAGATCGCTCAAGCTACTCACTGCCGCTCCATCAAAATACTGATCTTCGGCGATACGATCGGCCTTTGTTTTTCGTTTTTCCCCCTCACATCCTAAAAAAAAGATCACTGCAACGAAGGACAAAAGTAGCTGGATTTGAGGGCGCATAGGGCGATTGATGAGACAGAGGTTCCAAAAGACTAATAATTTTGGGGAAAATGACCAGACAAAGCCCATGAGAAATGCTTTCCTTCGCCGTTCTCTAACCCTTCAATTCTTAATAGTTGATTCCTCTTCTGTGATTACTCTTGCCATAACCAGCCAAAAGGGGGGCGTCGGAAAGACGACCGTGGCGATTAATCTAGCGCACGCCTTTGCCCGAAGCGGGAGGAGGACTCTTTTGGTCGATTCGGATCCTCAGGGGTCGGTTGGGCTTTCGCTAACGAGGCAGTCGCGTCATTTGACCGGCTTTTTCGATATGTTGACCGATCCTTCGCTGAGGGCGGGAACGATCATCGTTCCGACTCGCTTGGAGACCCTGAGCCTTGTGGCATCGGGGCACAGCAGTGCTTATGAACTTGGCGGTGGTATGATGGGAGCAAATTTACATCGGGTTCGATCCTTTCTAAGGGAGACCGAAGGCCTTGGATATGACATCTGCATCATCGATACTGCGGCCGGGCTTTTCGGAGCGACGGTTGATATCTTGAGTTCGTCAACGGGAGTTCTTGTCCCTCAGCAAGCTGAGCCTCTGGGAGTAAGATCCGTGCCTAAAATGCTCGAGGCTCTTGCCCGAATGCGTGTCGTTAATCCCAGCCTGCAAGTGCTTGGGGTCGTCATGACCATGGTTCAGCCTCATCTTGCCGAGAGTACAGAGGCTGCGGAGGCCCTTCGAAACATTCTTCCTCCGGAAATGGTCCTGCGAGCGGTCGTTCCGCGGGACGATCTTTTTATTAGAGCGAGTGCCAAGGGATTACCTGTGGGTGTGATGGATGAGGGTGCAGGGGTCTTGGCTGTTTTTGACGGCCTTCGAGCGGAGCTTGAAGGAAAGCTTACTTTTGAATCTTATCACCGCTAATCATGGAAGGGGACTCCGTCAATCAATGGATCGATGCCGGGGAGCTCCGGCAGCTAGCCGAGAGTCTTTTGGTCAAAGCGCCGAGTTTCCCCCCGACTGCGGCCGCCGAAGCTTATGGAAGCGGCTTTATTGGATATGCTGAAGTAGAATCGATCGATTCCCGTGCGGCTGATGGAATGGCACGAGCAAGTGCACTAAGAGGGCTTTCGGAAGTAAAGGGACGAGCTGATTCCCCCGGAATTATGTCGACTCAAGGGCAGCCGGAATTCCCTCAGACGATTACGAATTATCAAAATTCCCAGCTCCAAGCGCAACAAGTGGTTCAGAAGGAAGCGGAGGCGGTGTATGACGATCCTATTCAGGTCACCGAGCTAGTTCAGGCGGATCCTGTCACTCATCAATATGCTCCGGTGGAGTCTGATTTTGATAAAATTTCGGCGCGCGAACAACTTAAGTCAGGTGTTTGCCATTCGATTGAATCACCGTTTAAAATTATTAAGCAAGCGGCGAGGACGGAGCTTCCTCAAGGCAGAATCGTTCAGCAGGTAACTGAGATTCAGCAGGTGGCTGAGTTTCAGCGGGTAGGTGAGTTTCAGCAGCCTCAAGTGGCATCCATCCAAGCCATCGCCAGTTCCCACGGTTCTGGTGGTCAACCTTTGTCAAAGAGGATGGCAGCGTTTGGAGCATGGCTGAAGGAAAGTGTTCCGGCTGAGGCTTTTTTCGTTTGTGATCGAAACGGGGAGATCATTTCTGATGAGATTGGAAATGAAAAGCTAGTGAAAGTAGCAAGAACGCTTGCTCATGCTTCAAGCAGCGCTAGTCGTCAGGTCGGTGATGTCGGAGGATTGGGGAGTCCTCATGTTAAAATTGGTACCGACCGTATTCTTCAGGTGATTCCAAAGAGATCCAGATTTGGATTGGTTGTTCTGGGGGTGATCGTGCCTCACGCCTTGCCGCGTGATACCGTTACCGCGATTGCCCAGTCGCTGAGTAAGACTCTCGGGGACGATGTTTCAGTAGCGACTTAAGGAGAGTTTCAGGAGGTAGGTCGCTAAGGCGAGTAGGAGGGCGGTCAAGATCAGTAAGCTCGCGCGGCAATACCATATTGTAGTCATTTCGATTCCAAAGATCGACTTCTTTTCCGCGAGAAATACTTTGGCCTTTCGTTGGGTTCGCCCGTCTAATCGTCTGGTCTCGGCCAATTCGACGAGTCCTTCTACCCTCTGGTTTACGAAGAAATGGGTCAGAGGATTTTCTTCGAATGGAGGCTCCGAAAAATCTTCAGTCATCAGCCGTTTTCGTTCCATGATTGGGTCTTTTAAAATACTGTATGCGTGTGAGACATCTTTTGCCGAAGCAGCAAAGAGGACGCTAAGCTGATCTTTTTCATCGCTGAATGATTGGCCATTTTTAGAAGAGGCGATGCGATCGATCCTCTCCTGAAGTGGGCGACGAGTTTTTTCGAAGATGTTACTGGTTGCCTGACTCACGATGGCTCCCTCGTAGGCATATCTCAGGGGAATGAGCGTGGAGGGGACTGGCTCTGCTCCGCTGGCGCGACCTTTGGTGCCGTCATTGAAGAGGCCTCGGTTCATCTCCACGAAGGGGATTAAAGCCCCTGCGAGTAGAATTTGAGGGACGAGAATGAGGGGGATCGCCCCAAGAGCGGTTCTTTCCGATTTGGCGAGGACAGAGATGAGGAGGGCGATCGCCGTACCGCAACATCCAGTCAGCGTCATCCATCCGAGATGGATCCAAAGCATGTCATGGATTTCAAGAATACGATGAGCTACCGCGATGAAGACAAGCGATTGCAGAACGATCAAAGTGGCCAGAATAACAAACTTGGAGCCCACATAAAGAAGAGGGTGAGGGCGGCAATTTCTCTCTCTTCTGAGCACGGGCCGATCGCGCAAAATTTCTGAGGCCGAGTTTGTGAGGCCGAAGAACATCGCGACCGTGACAGCTAGAAAGATGTAGGAAGGGAGATGGAGGGCGCTGTGAAACTCGTAGCTACCCTCCGCTGAAGCGTGGAGGGTGTAAGCAATTAGAATGGAGAGGAGAGGCGCTTCCAGGAAGATTGAATAAAATGTTCCCCGATGCCGTAGCTTGGAGCTGAACGCTCGGGCAAGATGAGTGCGGAAGATCATCCATTTTTGGCGTCGTCCGTGTGCTGGAGGTTCGGGAGCGGGAATTTGATCGTCTGCCTTCGGGAGCTCTTGGTGTGTCGAAAAACGGGACTTTGATACATGATTAAGATGTGCCATGACGCGACGGTTTTCAAATCGTTCTTGCCAAAAGGTGGGAGGGAATCGTCGTTCTGTGCGCCCACTGGAAACCTGAGTTCTACGTTGGATGGGGGCTTCCAGAATATCGAAGACAAAGTCGGCACCAGTTTGTTCCTTAGAGGAAGAGTGACTCAATCCTCGGATGTTATGCTCCTTATTGGCTTCCTCGAAATAGGTAATCATGTCCGAGGGTGGGCCAAAAAATGCCATTTTTCCGCCTCGGTCCAAGAGGAGAACACGATCAAAGGATTCGAGCACCTTTTCGCTGGGTCGATGCAAAGACGCGATGACGATCTTGTCTTTTGCAAGATCTTTTAATGAGGTGACCACATGTTCGGCATCCTTAGAAGAGAGTCCAGAAATGGGTTCATCGAAAAGGAAAATTTCTCCCCCGCCAATGAGGTCGAGGCCGGCATTCAACCGTGAGCGTTCCCCACCCGAGAGACTCTTGGAATCAGCGCTGCCCACCTGACGTTCGGAGACGTGGCTCAGTCCCAGGATATCGAGAAGGTGATTTACCCGTTTTTGAATTGAAGACTTGGTTAAATGGGGTCTTCGAATGGCACAAGCATGCGCCAGATGCTCGCGGGAATTGAGTTGCGCGCTTAGGGCCTCCTCTTGGGGCATGAAGGAGATTAGGGGAGCAAGTCGACTTTGGCGTTCGTAGAGAGAAAGGCCGTTGAGCCTGACGGTTCCGGTTTGAGGGCGCCGTTGGCCGGCTAAGATTTCCAAGAGGGTGCTCTTACCGCTGCCACTTGGTCCGATAATGCAGATCATTTCACCGCGCTCGACGTGAAAAGCGAGATTGTCGATCGTTTTTCCGGCCTTCCAAAATGCGTAATTTACTCCGTCGACTTCAAGGTGGCGCACGAGATTTCTCTCCTCATCGAGCATGTTCTCTGAGAATCGGCATCGCAGCGCCTGACGACTGCTCAAGCGGATTAGGGAGCCTTCAGGAAGGGTTGCTTGCTGGACCGGGGCACCATTCGCGGTGATCGTTTGGCTGGATTCCAGAACGGTCATTTCGCCGAGCCCAGAAGATGGGTCGAATTCCAGTTCGATCACGAAGTGACCTGAGAGTCCGGGGGTTAAGAGGAGGCTGTCTCCTGAAAGTCGAGAGGGGTCGTTCGAAACGGTGACCTTTCTTCGGCCAGTTGGAAGGCTAAAGCGATGCCCGCTTTGAAGACTAAGAATACGGAGTGAATCGAGCGAAAAGACCTTGCCTGACTCGACGGTGAGACGATCGTGGTAGTCGCAGTCGTATTCCACTCCGGTGTTTAGGAATTCGCCATTAGTCGTCGCTAGCGACCCTTTCTTGAGTGCTGTGATGCGAACTCGTCTTCCGAGGGAGATTTGCGCTACTGCAGTTTTCGACCTTGAGCGACTCAAGTTGATTTCACCTCCCATAAGGTGAAGAAAGAGGGTTTGGGGAGTCTCCTGGAAAAAATAGGCAAGATCATCATACTTGAGCCGCCAGCCAGCCACAATGATTTCATCGCTGGCGCGGAACTGGATCACCCGGTTCTTACTAATGGAATACCCACGTATCGATAAGGGTTGATTCATCAGATTCCTAAGCAGAATCATGCCGCCAATCCGATAGCAGCGGAAATGATAAGATCCTTCGCTTTCATCAAGTTTGACCTCGGCCCCTGGCCCCGTTGAGAAATCGATACGTGCGAGGCCCTTTTGAGGGGGGGCATGATGTCGCTCATTTCTTGGACCACGATCCCACCCATTTTTTGGATTCCAATTGCGGTGGTTACCTCGAAGAAGCTATTCTTTGGTATCTCATCTGACTGTTCGGTCTTGATGAGAGCAAAGAGCTGTAAGGCGAAGGCAATTTTTTGTTCTTTAGTTAGCGATCGCTTTAGCAGCTGAAGATGTGGTGAAAGAATGGGTCGGTCGGCAATTGCTTGTTCCAAAAAATCACCCAACTGGGCATGGTTTGCATCAGGGAAGGCATTTCGGACAAAATCAAAAGAGATCGCGATCTCATCGGCCGCAATCTTCTTATCGGCGACGATGAAAGAGGCAAATACGGTCAAGAGCGAACGCGAGGTCTTGAGTTCGCTTAGAGCCGGAGAATTCCGTCCGATCAATCGGGCAAGGGACTGAAGTATTTGAGCTGTTTTTCCCATTAATCTTTGTTGGAAAAGATACGCGATGGGAGCTCAAGGTGCAAGAAAGGCTAATACTGTTTTTTGCGTTGCTATTCGGAGTTTCGGTAATCAGACTGCGCACGGGTCACAATTGTGGCCTAACAACCCACTTCACGCTATCGCTAGACCAAGAAATTTCCGCAGAGGAGGCGGAGGACGCCGTCGTAATCCCCAACGTGGGCCTCGCAGTAAAAATCCCACTGATGAATCAACCGAACAAAAGTCGGTTGAGATTGAGGGGACGATTTCTTCGGTACTAGCTGGAACGATGTTCAAGGTAGCACTTCCGAGCGGGCACGAGGTTTTGGCCCATATTTCTGGGAAAATGCGTAAGCGCTTTATTCGACTAGTTATCGGAGACCGTGTAAAAATGGAAATGTCTCCTTATGATACCACGAAGGCGCGGATCGTCTTCCGTCTTGGTTAATTGAGAGCCAAGTTGTTGTTCCTCCGGGAGGTATGGTAATGAGGCCTGATTCTAGTATTTTTAGGCGCTAAGCCTTTTACTATTGTAAAATATGATAGTTTGATCCTTCCTCGGTCGATAATCTTATGGGATTGGTAGATGAATTTAGACGATGGCGATTGGTTCAACGGGGGTTTTCGTCAGGCAAGAAGCGTAGAACCGCGGACGAAAAGGGGCTGTTTTGGTTTCTGAGCCGTAGTCATTCGGTTCGTTCCGGAATCTATTTGGCCTTCGCGCTCGGCTTTGCTGCGCTTATTTATGCGACCAGTGGAATTGAGGGCCTGGGGAAACAAGGGTCTCTGATGGTGGGAGGTGTGTTGTTGACCTGTGCGATCGCTATATTCCATCTCAATCATGGAGTTTCAGCCGTAAGAAACGGAAACGTCCTTCTTATTTTTGGAGGAATTCTTTTCCAACTCTGGCTCATTCATCTCACCCGCGGTATTTCCTCCAAATGGCTACCGGCAGATGCTCAGTTCCTCCTGATTCCGATGGCTTTTGCTCCCATGGTTCATTCGGTCCTGCTGGGGCAACGCGCCGGTGTTTACTCCTCGGTCTTTGCTAGCCTATTCGGAGCCTTGTTAATTTCGTCAGAAAACCGCTGGCCGTTTTTGGTGCTCAGTTTGTTTTGTGGCCTCGTTGCGGTCTTTGGCACGAGGAACGTCAGGAAACGTGGTAAACTTCTTCGGGCGGGCTTTTACGTGGGAATTGGTGGGCTTCTTCTTGGGTTACTTTTTGGTAAGATTTCAATGGTGGGCCTCAATGATGTCGTCGAGTGGCAAAGCTTCGGGCAGGCCTGTTTACTCTCGCTCGTAGTGGGGCTTGTCACCGGATTGGTGGCTGGTGGAATCTTGCCGATGCTGGAGAATGTTTTCGATCTTACGACTGAGATTACATGGTTGGAACTTAGTGATCTTAATCATCCCTTGTTGCGTCGGATGCAACTGGAAGCTCCGGGGACGTTTCACCACAGCCTCATCGTGGCAGCCTTGTCAGAAACGGCGGCGGAGGCTATCGGGGCGGATGCGATTATGAGTAGGGTGTGTGCCTACTTTCATGATATTGGGAAGCTCAACAAGTCGGAGTATTTTATTGAAAATCAGGGGGATGTAAATCCTCACGACGGGCTGACGCCGACCATGAGCGCGCTCATTATTGTCGCTCACGTCAAGGATGGTGTGGATCTTGCCATTAAGAATAAGCTCAATCCAAGAATCATCGAGGTCATCCAAGAGCATCACGGAGATTCCTTAGTTTATTTTTTCTATCGCAAGGCCCAAGAGCGTGCCGAGGCTCGGGAGTGCAAAGGTGAATCATCCAAAAATCAGGATGATCTACCAAAGGTCGATGAAAAGAGCTTCCGCTATCCTGGGCCCATTCCGCAAACCCGTGAAAGTGGTATAATATCCCTAGCAGACGCCGTCGAAAGCGCATCAAGAACACTTAAAAAACCATCGCACGGAAAAATCAAAGCTCTGGTAAATGAAATCGTTCTTAAACGGGTTCGTGATGGTCAGCTAGATGCCTGTGGTCTAAATCTTTCTGAGCTCACAATAATTCGCGAAGTCTTCTCTAAGACGCTCCGAAGCATGCTTCATTCCCGCATCGAGTATCCTAAAGACCGGGTCGAGGATCCGCCAACGGGTTTAGGGCTGGAGAAGGGGAAAGTTGTTTCTGTCGAGTCCGTCGAAAGGATTCGTCGTCAACGTCAGGGGGGCTAAAAAAGGATGGATCCTGCGATTGAGATCTACTTCGACCGCTCTCCTGGTCAGTTTAATTCAGGTGAGCTCGCAATACTCCACGAGGGGTGGCAAAAAGTTGCCTCAATCTTGAAGGGGATTGGCATTGGGAAGATCGCGATGTTGGAGGTGATGGAATTCACTTTTTTGAATGACGTTACGATGGCTGAGGTGCATCGTGACTTCCTGTCGGATGAAACTCCGACGGATGTTATTACCTTTGAGCACGGAGAGATTCTGATTGGGATCGAGGTGGCTAGGCGGCAAGGACTGCAATTTGAGCAGGACTTCCTACGTGAGCTTGCTCTGTATGGCATCCATGGAATGTTGCACTTATCAGGTTTTGATGACCGAACTCCGGATGAAGCCAAGGGTATGAAAATTAGGCAAGAAGAGCTTCTAGATGCTTACTTTCCCATTGCCGATTAGTATTCTGTTAAACTTGTCCAGCTTCATTTTAGTTTGTTTTTTCAACCTTTCTGCTTCGGCGTATTGACAGGCTCCAGATGGTTTACCAAACTCTGCCAATCCTAGGGTATGACAATCAAATTTCTGGGCTAAGCACACTGAAGACACGCCGTGTATTCGAACGAAGATTATTTAATAGAACTGTTGGTCGAAGCCGGGCATCTTGATGCCGGTTATGTCCAGGAATTTAAGGCCGCGATGGGAGATGAGCACACCATCCAGCTCATGCTCGACCGGGGGGACGTGAATGAGACCGTAATTGCTCAGGTGTCAGCTGCAAATGCTGGTGCCGAGGTCTTGGATCTCCAGAACACTTTTATCGACGCCTCACTAGCGGGCCGGATCTCTTTGGCAGATGCTAAGCGGTTCCACGCGGTGCCGGTGGGAGATGATGGGTCCTACCTCGCTATGGCCGTCGCCGATATTCTCGACTTCGAGTCTCTTGACTCCATTCCACATATTGTTGGCAGAGAAGTGACATTTTATGCGGCAACGCCGACCGGAATCACACACGCCCTGACGCAACTCTACGGAGAGGAAGCTGGCGCTGTCGATTCCAGCGCTCTTACCGTTGTTGGTGAGGCTGGTGCAGATGGTGATAGCGAAGCTCCCGTTATCAAGATGGTTTCTGGCATCTTAGTCGATGCATTCAAGATGCGCGCGAGTGATATTCACATCGAGCCGCTGGAGACAAGTCTGCGTATCCGCAATCGAGTCGATGGTAAGTTGATTGATTGCGCTAATCACCCTAAAAAGCTTCTTCCCGCGGTTATTGCCCGTTTGAAGGTGATGAGTGGGTCGATGAGTATTGCGGAGAAAAGGCTTCCTCAGGATGGACGAATTCAGGTCAGGATGGGTGGGAAAGAAGTCGATCTTCGTGTTTCGTCCGTTCCGAGTAATCACGGTGAAAGTATCGTAATGCGTATCCTTGATAAGTCTGCTCTCAACCTTGGGCTGGGGCAATTGGGCTTCTTCTCGGATGATCAAGAAACCTTTAAGGAGCTGATCGGACTTCCCGACGGGATCATTTTGGTCACCGGGCCGACTGGTTCTGGCAAAACAACGACCCTCTACGCCTGTCTGAATCAGATTAACAAACCTGACAAGAAAATCATTACGGTGGAAGATCCGGTCGAATATGAAATGGCCGGAATTAACCAGGTGATGGTAAGAGCGGACATTGGAATGACCTTCGCGGCTGCCCTACGGTCCATGCTTCGTCAGGCTCCTAACATTATCATGGTTGGAGAGATTCGAGATAAGGAGACCGCGGAGATTGCCATCCAGGCGTCACTCACCGGTCACTTGGTTTTCTCTACCTTGCATACTAACGATGCTCCAAGTGCGGTTGCTCGTCTCGCTGATATCGGAATCAAACGATTCTTGGTCGCTTCTGCCGTTCGTGCCATTATCGCACAGCGTCTGGTTCGAAAGCTCTGCGACAAGTGCAAGGCGCCAGCTACCCTGACAGAAAAGGAGCTGCGAATGCTCAGTATCGATCCCGCCTTGATGGCCGAAAGCACTATCATGGGCCCTGTCGGTTGCGAAAACTGCCGAGGAGGCGGATATCGTGGTCGAATCGGTATTTTCGAAATGTTCGTGATTGACGACGAAGTGCGTCACCTCATTAACCAAAATCTAAGCACTCCGCAGTTACGTAGACGCGCCCGAGAATTCGGAATGCGAACTCTTCGTGAAGACGGTATCCGTAAGGTGCTGGCCGGAGCGACTTCCGCTGAGGAAGTCATTGGTGTCACCATGTCTGATGCCGAGTAATTAACATCGTAAATTTAACTTTTTTTAAATGGATAATCAACAAGTCCTCGACCTTTTTGTCGGACACGGAATGGTCGACACTGCGCTTGCGCAGGACATTCTTTCCGAAATCGAAAGCAGCGGCAAGGAAGTCGGAGAGATTCTCGCCGACTACCAAGTCATTTCCTCAAGTGACGATATTTGGCCGATCATTGCCCAAGAGCTGGGCACCCAGCTGATCGATCTTGCCAACTTTGAACCTCCAGAAGCCCTTTTGGGTCTGGTGCCTGCTGGAATGGCACGTCTTCATGGCGCGCTTCCCGTTTCATATGATTCCGAAGGTATTTCGGTATGTCTCACTGATCCACTCAATCCTCAGATTCTCGAAGACCTTCGCTTTGCGATTGGTCAGGAAGTGAAGTTGATGGTCGCTCCCGATTATCTTGTGGAGCAGAAGATCAATGATCTCTACGGAGGTCAGGAAAAGGCCATGGAGGATATCCTCAGCCAACTCGATGGGGGCCTCAATTTTGAAGGAAGCGAAGGCTCGATGGAAGAAGAGGCCAATTCTGCGCCCATTATGCGCTACGTAGATCTCGTCCTTTTCCAGGCAATCCGGGAAAAGGCGTCAGACATTCACTTCGAGCCTTTTGAGAATGAATTTAAGATCCGTTACCGGGTCGATGGGTCGCTTTATGAAATGGCTCCCCCGCCTAAGCATCTCGCTCTGCCGATCATTTCGCGGGTGAAGGTCATGTCGAACATGAACATTGCCGAGCGCCGTATCCCTCAGGACGGTCGGATCGTTAAGCAAATCGGCGAGCAGCATATCGATATGCGTGTTTCCTCGCTCCCAACCCAGTATGGCGAAAGTGTCGTGCTCCGTGTTCTAGATCGGAACTCTGTGAATTTGAATCTTACTGCTTTGGGGCTTCCTCCACATATTCACGAGTATGTTATCGACACGATGAACATGCCCAATGGAATTTTCATCGTTACTGGTCCTACTGGAGCGGGAAAAACGACGACTCTTTATGCGGCACTTCGTGAGATCAATAAGATTGAGACGAAGATTCTTACGGCGGAAGATCCTGTGGAATATGATGTCGATGGCATCATCCAGATTCCTACCAATGAGGCGATTGGCTTGAGCTTTGCTCGTGTTCTCAGAGCA
>FLMP01000348.1_pt1 | contig 14143 bp, 8 predicted proteins | sample 887161 | NCBI WGS metagenome assembly FLMP01 (sample SAMEA4017660, study PRJEB14154) | seawater metagenome
GACATTTGATCTCAGTTAGAACATAAAAAAAGAGCATTTGAACAAACACTCTAGTATGTTTGGATGATACGGCCTCATCCAGTTTCAACACATGGATCGGCGTCGGCAGCGTCAGATGGGTATAAGGGACGAGGGTGGGGTCGGTGCCCGCGGCTTGCTCGGCTAGGTTGTCGAGCGTGTCACTGTCGCTGTTGTCCGATCCGCTGACAGTAGTGAGATCTGGAAAGTAGGTGAGTTCCCAGGAGTCATCGAGGCTGTCGCTGTCGGAGTCATTGACGATCTGGAGGCTGAACTCTTTTTCGAAAAAATTTGCTGAAGCGTCCGTGGTGCGCACCCGGATGGTAAGAAAGCTTTCGCTCGGGAAGGAGGAGAGATCACGATCGACGAAGAGCTGGTCGCTTTGGATGTCGAATCGGCCATTGTGGGTGTCTCCCGAACCTTCAACGAAGGAGTAGCTGAAGGTGTCTCCGGCGGTGGGATCAGTTGTGGTGAAAGACCCTGCGAGAGAGCCGACATTTGCAGCTCCGCTCACGGTGCTGCCAGAGAAGCTGATGTCGGTTGGACTCTGGGCGCTAGCGAAGCCGGCAAAGGAAATGAAGCCACAGAAGGAGGCAAAGTAAGAAGGAAATTTCATACAGTATGCCTGGAACGTGGCCCCTTCATCGGCATCTTGCAATGACAGGATTTTGAAAAATTCCTAGGGAAGAGCTACCGTCAACCTCCAGTAATGATTTGCTTCGCTTGAGGGGTCAAAATTAACGAAGCGATTTTGCAGCGCGCCTTGAGTCGCTCCTTCAGAAGTCGTTGTGATGGTCCAGGTCTCCAGATCAGGAGACGATTCTAGGATGAGCGCGACGCCCTCGGCTTGAAGATTACGGTTAAAGGTGACGATATTTTCGTTTCCGAAACCCAGAGGAAGGCTGGCGGAATCAGAGGGGTTCGAGCCGGTGGCAAACTCGATGATATTGGCTGAGCCGTCGCCATCGTCATCATCCAGCGGTCCACCCAATCCATTGCTGGCGGCATAGGTGGCGTAATCGATCCCGCTGGAGCTGTAGCTGCCGGGGTTTGGCGCAAGAGCAGACCATGAGGTGGGAAGATTGCCAAAGGCGAGCGGCGCATTGCGCTGGAGCGAGTTTCCGGTGGCCGCGAGAAGAGGCCATGGGTTGGTCGAGAGGTAGTCAACTTCATCGACGGTTACCTGCGGATTCGCGGTTGCGTGGACCAAGCCTTCCTGAAGGCGCACCGTGCCGGAGGCGGAGTCGAGCGGGCCATCGGTGGCGGGACCGATGAGGATCATTGCAGCACCGATATTGAAGGTGCTGCGGAAGGAGGCCGCGGTGGCTGGGTCGGAAGTAGGGTCGAAGGAAACGATGATGACCTGTCCACCTGCGGGAATGCTGTGGGCTGCGGTGAAGTCGAAGTCCAAGCCGCCGCGGAGTCTCCAGCGGTTCAGGTTTAAGGCAGATTCAGAATCGTTAGTGAGCTCGACGAACTGCTGACTTAACGCTCCGAGTGGCTTGTAATGCACTTCAGAAATGAAGGCAGGTCCGAGGAGTGGGCCGCTATTGGTATTTCCGAGGGTGGGAGAGGCCATGGTGAAGAGCGAGCCGTCACCATCGCCATCCGGCCAGCGACCGAGGGTCTCATTTTCACGGGCGGCAGCGAAGTCGACCCGGTCGACAAAGGAAATGGGGCCGGAGCGATCGGCTTCGACGAGCCAAATATCGTCGCCTTTCACACTGCTCAGGCCAAAGGATCGGCCTGAAACCCACTTGCCTTTTGTGGCGGTGTTGTCGAGGAAAGGCGTGTCGATCTGGAAGGCATTAGCGCTGGTGACGACAATTTCGAAGCTCTGGTTGTAGTTCGAAATTCCGGGGTATCCTGAAATGGTGATCGTCTCTCCGGTGGCGAGGCCATGGCCATTACTCACGATGGTAACAGGGGAGACGCCCGGGCTTCCCTGGTAATCGGAGACGGCGGTGGTCGCCTTGTTTTGGAAGGCCGACGAAGGCACTGTGAGGTAGCTCAGGGCAGGGATGGTCGTCGTGCCGAAACGATAGGAGGAATAGACACCTTTCGAGTCTGAGAGAAGCCAGTTGCTGATTTCGATATCGCTGGCAGTCGTGTTGAAAAGCTCGATGCTGTCCCTACCAGATGTTGGGTTGGTGCTGACTTCGTTGATGACGATCCAGCCTGTTTTCGCGGCATCCTCGCTGCCGGGACTTCCGTGGAAGGTGCCACTTGAGCGCCAGTTGTTGGGGTCGTCCGGGCTTGCCGAGGGGTCGATGATCTGGAGGGTGGATCCTCCTTCGTCGGGTCGAGAGGGCCACGAACCGGAATCATTGTAAGTGAGAGTCTTGATGATCGAGCCACTGGAATCCGAGAGCGTCAAAAGCTCGCCGTCATTGTCGAGACTGCTGGAAAAGGTTCCCACGATGCGAGGGCCGCTTCCATAGCGTGCGGTGAAGGCGTCGGTATCACGCACGAGGACTCCACGTTCGCCGGGTGCGAGAGCCTGGAATCCGAACGCGAGATCGATTCCCGCGGTGAAGAAGGCTTGCGAGAGGTTGAGCGGCTCGTTGCTCGTGTTGATCACTTCGATGAATTCGAAGAGGTCGCGGTTCTCGAGACTCAGGGGAGCGGCGGCCGCTTTTTCAGCGAGGGTCGCTTCGCGTGGGTGGTAGTTGATTTCCGTGATGGCAAGATTTTCGAAGGAAGCTGCTTGCTCGAGAAGGAAGATTCCTTGAGTGGGCGCGGACCAATCCGAACCATCGAAAATACGTGCGGTGATTAGTGAAGATTCAGTGATGGAAATGGAATTGTTCCCGGCAATTGGGCGGGTACCGATCAAGGCGACATCCACTCCGAGATCGCCACTGGTGCCGGAGGAATTATGGATTTCAATGGCGATGATATTGGTGCCTTCCACGAGGTCACCCGGGACCGTGTTGTGGACGTGGGTAATGGGCGTTCCCTCGGGGCTGGCATTTGCTTGTGCGAAATCACTATAAGAAATAGTGCCGTTTCCCAAGTTATCGCGGAAGATTTCGCGGCCATTGAGGTAGACCACGGCTCCATCGTCGCGGATGAGAGAGAAGGAAAGTTGCGTGACCGAGGCGGCGCCGGTGACTTCAATTTCTTTTCGAAAATAAAGAGTTGGGTAACGTCCGGTGCTGGGTCCGATATTGATGATGGTGGAGGCAGAGTGTCCGTTGATGCTGCTCGCAGTTATACCAGCGAGTAGTCCTGAAAGTCCTGACGGTTCTGAACCTCCTTCCCATGTGTTGACGTTGAAGTCGGGATGCTTCCAGTCGTTCTCGTTGTAAGAAGGGTGGCCCTCGACGACGTTGCTATCGGATTGCTGAGCAAGGGGATCACTGAGGTAAACCCAGCCATCGGTTCCGAATGCGGTGATGTCGAAGTCTTCCGTGCCGGAGCCGATGAAAAGGGCGGACGGGTTGACGCTGCCATCGGGAAGCGAAGGGTCGGAGCCATCAGAGGTGTAGTAAATCGTGCCTGCTTGGCCGGTCGCGGAAAGGGTGCTGCCGGCAGAGACGAAGCCCCCGGAACTGACGCCGCCGCCGATGGTGAAGCTGGGAGGCTCGAGATCGGAATAGAGCCCGTTAGTCCTCAGCCTGTTGATGACGTTGTTGGTGCGCACGGGGAAGTAGCGCGTCAAAAGGCGGTTTTGTTCCGTAAGCCAGTTGTTTCGATCATAAGGCGCGCTTCTCCGATGGTCTCCCCAGCGGGCGGACTCGGCGATGATGGCCTTATCGATGTTATTGGCATACTTCATCCAACGTTCGGCACATTTTGCCGGAGTGAGGGCACCGTCGCCGGTGAGGTGCATGCGGGCACGGTCGGCAAAGCGCATGCGGTATTCCGGAAGCGCTTCGATGCTCGTGCGGATGTTCATCGGGTCGAGCGGGACAATGTTAGCAGTGGGCGATTCGAGAACTCGCTCGCCATCCCATGAGAAAAGTTTCCAAGGCTCCATCTCGGTGGGAGAGGAAAAGGGCCCCCCTCCGGCGGCGCGCCAGTTGCCGTTTGTTTTTAGATCCTGGTTGCCTCCGAAGCGTTGAAGGAGGTGGTAGTCGATGTAGGTGTCGACATCGAGAACCTGCTGGATGTCCTCCCAATTTCCTCCGGCCACGGTGCTACGCATGCGGTTCCAGGCGGTGGAGTTTCCGTTAATGAAATCCGAGCCATTGCGGGCATCGATGAGATCTTCATCGCCGCCATTGTAGTTTGCGTAATGGCCGCTGTCCTGGCGTTCGGCGATATTGTGGAGACCCCAGTAGAGGCCATTGATAAAGAGGTGGGCAATGAACCCTTCACCTGCATCGGCGTGGCCCATGTCCTTCACCGATTCACGCATCCACTGGTCGCGGATCATGGAGCCGACGGTGCGCTGGGATGAGCTCGAGTGAATCCAGGAATTGTTATAACCGGCACGCAGTGCAATGGAGTTGAACTCGGTGACATCCGATCCGGGAAAGAGGGCCTCTCTCAGCTTTCCTGCGCCATATCGTTTCCGGAAACGGAAGCTTAGTGAGTGTTTTGGGCTCTTGCTCGGAGTCCGACTGGCTCCGCCCTGGACTCGCAAGCCACAGTTTTCTTGGAAGTCGCTCCGGGTGTCATTTTCGGCAGGGATGAACTCGGCGGAGCAGGCTTTCTCCCAAGTGAATTGTCCGGCCTGACTCTTGGATTGTGGGTTGCTGTAAATGCCACTGCCGCCGGCAAAATCATTTTTAGGTAAAGAAATCGAAATGGTGGGGACGTCGCGCATTCCTTGAAGCATCGCTTGCGCCACGCTGAGTTGGCGGTGGTTCGCGGAACTCGAAGTCGATTTTGTGATGTCGGGGTCCATGTTGTAGTCGCCTGATGCGAGTGCGCCATAACCAGCGGGTTGAGTTTGATTGAGGAAGCTTGAGTTCAGGCCGGCGGGGTCGGTGCCATTTGAGTTGGCTCCGGAGATGTCGAGGAGGACGTAACTGTGACTGGCGATGTCACTGGCGGTGAAGTTGGTGAGGGTCGCGGCACTGCGAATGACGGCGGTGGAGGAAACGGTGATCGGGCCGCTGTAGGCAGTGGCAGTTCCCGAAGGATTTCCAGTGGATGTGAGGGGCGGTGAGCCATCGGAGGTGTAATAGATCTGAGCGCCTGCGGTGGCGGTGGAAAGGGTCACTGTTTGCGCCGCTTCGTAGTAGCCCCGGCCGGGGGCAGCGACGATGGCACTGACTGCTGCTACGCCAGCAGGGTCGTTTGCTGCTCCCGGAGTGGGAGTGCTAAAGTAGACGGAAGCGCCCGTGTTGGGATGAATTCCATAGGAAACATCGGTGGTCTGATTGGGGTAGTTGCTTCGACCTTGATCGAATTCGCTGCCGATCGTTCCGTCGGGCCGGACCAAAGCAAGGAAGTCGCCTCCGGAAGAGAGTTTGAAGTTGGTGGTAGGGTTTCCGTTGGCATTGGGTTCTCCTGAGCCATTGGCGATCATCACGAGATATTCCCCGGTGCCCAAGTTCGCCCCGGCAGGGAAGGTCCACTGAGTGAGGTCGTTGGGATCATCGGTGAGGTGCCAGCCGCCTAAGTCGAGGGCAGGGCCGCCGTTGTAGATCTCGATCCAGTCGTCGAAGATTCCTGCCACTGCGATGGTGTCATTACTCGATAGGAACTCATTGATGAAGACGTCCGAGCTTGTTCCGGTGGTGAAAGTCTCTGCGGAGGCAGACCAACTGGTGCCGGATGAATTGATGGCACGAGCGCGGTAAAAGTAAGGAGTTGTTTCCTGAAGGTCAATGAGGGTGGCCTCGAATCCTCCGCTTTGGGCACCTAGAGCGATACTTTCATTCCAGGAAGCAGGGTTCGTTCCGCCATCGGCGCTCCCGTAGAAAATCGTGACGCTAGGCGCTTCTCCGCCGGTGTCGGTGACCTGGCCATTGGCCCCGGCCTGGGTGAAGGAGATCCTGGAGGCCGATTGGACTTCGAGATTTGCGACGGCTCCCCAAGAGGAGCCCATCAGAGAAAGGAAGAAGAATGTGCGTGCGACCATAACTGGAGGTTGTGACACAAGATAGTCTCTCCAGATTGATCGGAAACAAAAAAGATCCGAATTGCCCTTATCTTGTGGTCAGTTTTGATCGAAATGGAGACCGAATAATGATGGCGGAGTTAGTTCTCTCTTTGTGTCTAATGAAGGCGATGAAAGCGGAAAAGCCCACAACGATAGGGGAATATATTGATGCTGCTCCGGTGGCCGAACAGCCGCATTTACGTCGATTGCACGCCCTCGTTAGAAGCGTCGCGCCGGATGCTGGAGAAAAAATGAAGTGGAACACGCCCTTTTATGTGGGGCCACGCTTTCTTTTTGCCTTTTCCGCGCACAAATCCCATCTCAATTTTACTCCTAATACCGATGGCTTGGCTGCCTTTAGCAAGGAATTAGAATCGCACAAGACGACCCAAGGGAGTCTACAAGTCCGTTACTTGGACGACCTTCCGGAAGATTTGATCCGCAAAATTGCCGAGTATCGAGTGCGGGCGGTGCGTGAGCGCCATGGGAAATAAAGGGTGAAAATATTTCTTCAGGAACCCCTCATCCCCGACGTAACCTTTCCAATCATGAAGTTTACGATCTGCCTCTTTGTCGCCTTGCTTTGTCCAATCTCCGGAACTGCGGAGGAGAAGTTGATTTTTGAGGATGATTTTGAGCGGAGCGAGTCGGATGACTCGAAGGAGGAAATCGGGAATGGTTGGACTTCGAATAGCGCAAAGCGTGCGAAGGGGAATAAGCAGGTGGATTTGAAGGATGGGGCGATGCACATCACTTTTCATCCGGCAGCGGATCATGCGGTGTCGGTGGTGCATCCGGTGGAATTTCAAAACGGAAAGGTGTCGCTTCGCTTTCAGTTGCCAAGTGAGAAGGACAGCCTGGGGCTCAACTTTGCAGATATGAAATTCAAGGAGGTGCATGCGGGTCACCTTTGTATGACAAAAATCAGCACGACATCGGTTCAGATCAATGACCTCAAAACGGGCGTGATGGCGAATGCGATGCGTAAGGTGAAGCTGGATAAGACGATGACTCCGGAGCAGCAGAAGATGCTCAAAACCAAGACGAAGAGGTTTAAGAACAAGCTGGAAGCCGGGAAATGGTATGCGCTCGAAGTCATGATCAAGGGGGATACGATGACGGTGACGATCGACAGTAAGGAAGTGGGAACGTTTTCTTCGGAGGGGATTGCGCATCCGACGAAGCGGGCTCTCCGGGTCGCTATTCCGAAGAAGGCGATCATTGATGATTTGAAAATATACTCTCTCTAAGATCGCTCTTTTACTGACTTTGTTGTCGGTGCCTTATGGTGAGAATCCCTTCACGCGTCTTCTTGAAAAAAATTACTTTCACTCACAGATGCATGGCATCTTGATCGAGGGCGATGGTAAGTCGTGGTATGAGTCCGCCGGGTTGGGCGATATCACCATTAAATTTGTTAACGAACCTTTCGGCGATTGCTCGGCTGTGGCGAGGAAGTCGAGCGGGACCGCGCCGGGGCCGACTTTACGGTTGGCCGACTCTGGACGCGTGAGGGCGTAGGAGTGCTGCGTTGTTGCACACGTTGAGGAGCACGCTGCAGGGTAGGTTGGCTCCGGGTCGTCGAGGGAGTCCGGTGAATGACAACGGGCATTGTCTTGGTTTGTTGACGGGAAGAGCTGGATCCGGAACTTGACCCTCTGTCACTCGACTTGCGGGAGCCTGAAGTTTGGCTAATCCGATCCGGACGATATGAGGAGGAAGAAGAAGGGCGGGAGTTGCTTGAACCGCGGGATCCATAAGATGATCCGTAGGGACTTTGAGTTCCGTGTGAGGCATGGGATCCGTGTCCGTGACTGGATCCATGCGAACTCCGAACCCGGGCGATGGGGGTTGGGCAGGAGAGGGTGTGGCCGCGGCGATAGTGGCTGGGATAAACGGCGGCGGTGTAACGGCGAGGAGGCGCGCTGCAGTAGCGGTTGTTATGAACGTCGTAGTAACGGCTCGAACGGTAGTCGTAATAAGAACGGCGATAGGGATCATATCCCCAGTAGCTATTACTGGTGCGAATAATGCCGACGCTGGCGACAGAGTTGTAGCCGGAGCTGTAGTCAGAGCTACCGTAGTAACCGGTAGAATAGTCCGTGCAGGACGAGAGCAAGAAGGCCAGGCCAGCGCCTGAGAGGAGAGCAAGAAGTTTTTTCATCACACTAGTTTTAACGCAAGGAGGGAGCTTTGTATTCAACGAAAATCGCTATTTTCTGACCGCTTTATAGATTAAGGGCTTCAGGGGCATTAGAATTTTCTCCTGAATGACTGTTTCGAAAGGTTGATCTCCGGCCTCGCCGCGATGCAGCACCAGGACAGATCCGCTGGTGTATTTTCCATCGGCAATAAGAGTCTCTACCGTAGGTTTGATTTTGGAAAAATCGGAGCGAGGGAAACGAGGAGGGCGCGTCTTTCCCAAAAATTAGAATAAATTATCTCGCTCGTCAGTCGGAACTCGAGAGACCTTTCTCACTGACGGGAGCGTTATTCCCCTGTAGGTCTCCTGAAAATGAAAGCGCTCCATCTTCTTCCACCAATCCTGGCACTCGTTGCGTCGGCAGCTTGGCTCAGCAGCCAGCAGGTCAGATTGATTGACCTAGAGAAGCAAACGAAAGTGATGAGGGAAAGGATCGCTACCTTTAAGGCGCTTCCTGCAGAGATAAGAACGGAACGCAGTTTCGTGAAGGAAGAGGACTCTCTTCAGAAATTTCTACTTGAAGATGGGAGCTTCGATTGGGTGATGATCGCCAAAATGATGGGCCAATCTCAGACCAACGGGGTTCCCTTGGATATGAAAGCCTTCTTTAAGATTCAGGAGATGATCCTTGAGATGAGTGTGCCCGAGCTCGAGGAAGCATTTGTTACGATTGAGGGGTTGCCTTTATCGAATGAAATGAAGCAGGGCCTTCAGTCGCATCTCATGGGGGTCTTCGTCCAGAAAGACCCGGTCGCTACGCTTAAGCGCTTCCAAAGTAAATTACGCGATCCTAATGGGCAGATGTCCTGGCACCTGAAGAGCGCCTTTGAGAGTTGGATGAAAAAAGACCAAGGGGCAGCGATGGCTTGGTTCGATGCGCGCAAAAAGACGGGCGCTTTCGATAACAAATCGTTGGGCCCTAGTTCGAGTATGGGACGTGCTTTCGAAGTGCGCCTGCTCGGTGAGCTGATGAAGAGTGATCCGGAGGCGGTGCGGGATCGCCTCGCGAAATTTCCCGACGAGGAACGTAAATCCGTAATTACCTCCGCCGCAATGATTAATCAGGGTCGGGGGATATCGGAAGACTACTTGGCCTTGATTCGTGACAGTCTCCCGAAGGAAGAGCGTTACGAGGTCCTTGCGAATGCAATCGGCCAGCAAGTTTATAGCGGAAATCTTCCTACGCTATCCGAACAATTTAAGGGCGTGATTCTGGAGCCGGCTGAACGCATGGCCATCATCGAAAAAGTGGTAGAGAATTTTGCACGGCCCTGGAACCGGAAGCCGGCTGATCTTGTCGAAGTTTATGCCTGGGCCGAAAAGGAGGCATCAGGACGGGCGGCCGAGCTCACTGGGAAGACCTTCGCGAAGTTTGCCGGTCATCGGAACACCGACTTTCAGGAAACCTTCCAAGAGGTGATGAAGGCAGCGGAAGATCGGGACAAGCCTGAGATTTTAGATCACTTTGCCACTTCTTTAGAAGATCCACAACGCCATTTGGAGAAGCTTAATGACGAAGGGTTGAAGACGATCTATCAGGATTTATTGAGTCAAATCGAATCTCCCTCCGGCCAGTAATTGAACACTTATTTCACATGATTTACTCACTCGTTATTTCCGTCCTTATTTTGGGGGTCGCCGCGTTCTTTGGCTTTCAGCAAAAGGAGCGATCGGTGAAACTTGAGGAAGAATGGTTGGTTCTCTCCGAGCAAGGAGAGGGCTATGATATTCCCTTGGATCCTGCCGAGCAATACGCCCCTGGTCGACTTAGTAATCGGGCTCCCAAGGCTGCCAATGCCGAAGGAGTGATGGCCTTTTCCAATACGCTCAAAGCCTTCATGAAGGAGATGAAGGAGGCTCAGAAAGCAGGCGGGAACAATCAACTGGAGATGCAACAGCGGGGGATGAAGCTCATGAGCGAAATGCTTAATTTTTCGGCGGCTGATATCCAGCTGCTCGTCGATGACCTGATGGCCGATGAGAGCATCGAGGAAGAATCCAAGAATGAGCTTGTGATGATGTCGATCATGATGCTCAGCCAGGAGCAACCCGAGACGGCGCTCACCATGATTCTCGAAACGAAGGAGCGCTTTATGAAGAGTGAACAGATGAGAACGCATTTCCTCTCGACCGCGATTGCTCAGCTCGCCAAGCGGGACCCGCAAGCTGCGCTGGAGTGGATGTCGGCTCACCGGGACGCCATTGGGGAAGTGAATGATGACATCCGAAAGGAGGTCCTCGTTGCTGCGGCATCTAAGGATATTAAAGCGGCCTTCAGATTGATCGGGGAGATGGAATTTGACAATACGAGTGAGGCTTTCAGCAGTATCGCCCGCTCCACGACAGCTGAATCAATCGAAGATTTTGTCGCCGGGATTCGTGAGCATGAGACGGATAAGGCGGCCACCGAAGCGGGGTTCAATGGTCTCGCGAGCAGTCCCTTCGTAGGAGATGCTGAGAAGGCGATCGCTTTTTTAAATGAAGGTAAGCTCACTCCGGATGAGCAGAAGATCTTCCTGGATGGGCTCGGCTACTACACGCTCAAGAAAGACACGGGTCAGTGGCTCAACTGGATGGCTGAGAAGAAAAAGATGGATAGCAACGGAAAGAAGATCATCCGTGAATGGACCCGAAGTGACTTTAAGGCGGTGGGCGAGTGGATTAATGCGTTGGAAAAAGGGAAGCCGCGCGATGAAGCGGTCGTAACTCATGCTGGGACTTTGGCTGAACATGAACCTCAGGCCGCCGATGTTTGGGCGGAGAGCCTTTCTCCCGGTCCGGTCCAAAACGACCTCCGGAAGGATATTTACCGGCAGATTAGACGAAAGGATCAGGCCGCTGCTGCTGCCTATGCTAAGAAGTATGGCATCGCGCAGTAGTATTTTTCAGGTTCAGCGGATAAGGGGATTCCCGGGGATTCCACGGTCTGTTTTTGGACCGTCCGGGACTTTGATGGGAGCATTTTTTTTAGGGGCTATCTTCTTCTGCTCTTGGAAATGAAGTAGGAGATTTGAGGTGCGATTGTAGTCGTGAAGGAGGAGCTTGGCTTGGCGGGTCGTCTTATTCTGATCGGAGAGATCGATGTAGGCGAGATTGACCTCCTGGAGGCTTCGGAGGGAGGTGCCCTTGATCTCCTTGGCCAGAATGCGGCGATGTTTTTGAAACAGAGCGGCTTCGGTTTTTACGGGTTCGTTTCTTTCCAAACCCTTAATTTGCAAGTTGAGTTCGGAAGAAAAGGGGTCGCCCAGGAGTTTGGTAAACGGGAGATCACGCATTTCGCGGAGTTGATCCCACTGAGCGAGCGGATCGAGTTCGTTTGCTTCTTCGAGAGCGGTGGCCAATTCGATCTTGGCTACCATTTTGGAGGGCTTGTTGCGAAGTGCGAACCATTGTCGGAGTCCAGCGGATCCATCTTGGGGAAACTCATGCGCAAGTTCGGACCAAGTTTCCATGACGGGATTTCCTCCCAGCGAGCGATGATGGAGGAGGCCTTTCAGAGCGAAGGGATAGTTGCCATCGAGGCGCCCCACGCCAATGAAGATGGGCTTCTCGATGGTGTAGCGTTTTTGCGGTCGGGCGGCTTTGTGCAGATGACCCGCTCCCAGGATCGCTCCGCCGGCCAGGGTTGCTTCCTGTTGCAGGAGGAGATCGCTCATCCATCCACCCTTTGAGAATCCGGAAATGTAGAGTCGTTTGGGATCGAGGGCATATTTCGCGAGGAGGTAGCGTCGGACCGAGTGATACAAGGTGACCTCTTTCTTAAAATTGTCGGGAGCCAGTTTGAGTTGGCCTTGCTGGAAGTAGGTCATGCCGACGACGATCCAGTCCTTATCGCCCGTTTCCCGTCGGATGATCTGAGTGTCGGGGCGGCCATTGGAGCCATGATAAAAGAGAATGGCAGGATGCTTACGCGAAGGGTCAAAGTTTTCCGGGAGAGACACCTGAATGGCGTAGGCGAGACCGGGGAAGCGGAGCTCCACCGTTTTCGCATGCAGGGGCGCTAAAAGGGAAAGGAGGAGCAAGAGGCGCATTGGCATGACGATAGCGGGGTGTCGTCGTTTCGGAAGAACCGAATTTAAGGAGATTTTTTCACTGTATCAATACCGGAGCTTGCAAGATGATTCGGGCGTGACGGTGGAAGTGATTGGGTTTGGCTTGGCTGGGGCTTGTGTGGCTTTGCGCCTGCAAGAGCGGGGTGTTAGGGTGCGGGTGGTTGACGATGGCCTTGCAGGAAGCACGTTGGTAGCGGCGGGTCTGGTAAATCCGGTGGCGGGTCGAAACTTTGAGCCCAGTAGCAGGGTGCAGGATGCCTGGGACGAGGCGGAAGCCTTCTACTGCGATCTTGATGTTACTCTTTGGCATCCCTTGCCGATCAAGCGGCTTTGGCGAGACGAGAAGGATCGCGCGAAGTTTGAGAGAAAACGCGAAATTGTTTCTCCGTGGATTGAATCAGTGGACGAAGAGGGAGTGACTTGGAATCAGGGTGGGTGGTTGGAGACGGCACGATTTTTGACGATTGCCCGGGAGCGATTTTGTAAGAATGGGGGCATTATTTCGAGAGCGCAGGATGAGATGGATCAGCGGATCTGGTGCACGGGATCTGCGGGATTGATTCGGGGAGAGTTTGGGGAAGTGGGGCATCGCTGTGCCAAGGGAGAAATTCTCACAGTGAAAATTTGCGACTGGAATGAGAAGCGTATTCTCACGAAGAATGGCTGGCTCATTCCCTTGGGTGGAGATCTTTATCGAGTGGGGGCGACGTATGACTGGGATGGCCTGGAAACCGGTCCTAGTGATGACGGGCGAGCCCGAGTGGAGAAGATTTTGCGCGGGTTTACTCAGAGGGATTTTGAGGTGATGGATCACGTCGCGGGCGTGCGACCGATCATTCATCGAAGTGAAGCCGTCGTTCTTTTTAAGGAAGAAAAAGGGTGGATGCTCAACGGACTCGGATCCAAGGGCGTGATTTACGCGCCGAGTGTCGCGCGCGACTTGGTTGAGAAGGTGATTTCCGAAGCGGAATTGTCAGGATAGAATCAGGAAGGAGATGGCGCAGAAGAACGACGAACTAGAAAAGTGGGCGATGGATGTGATCTCCGGGAAAGCCCGTGGGGTGGGTCCCAGCGCGCTCCGCATCTTCTTGCGCTCCGTTGCCGTTCTATACAAAGTGGGTGTCAAAACGCGCTTGCGGCTGTTTAGAAAGGGTTGGAAACAGCAGCATGATCTGGGAACGATGGTCGTCAGTATTGGCAATCTGACGATGGGGGGGACTGGGAAGACGCCGGTGGTTGAGCGCTTTGCGAGAGAACTTACCGAGCGAGGCCGGAAGGTCGCTATTTTAAGCCGGGGCTACAAGAGTTCGGATTTAAAAGAGCCCCAGAGGTGGGTGCACCCGGAGACGGGGGCAGAGCGGACGAGTCCCCCAAAGATTGTCAGCGATGGCTTCAAGGTTTATCTCAAAGCGCGCTATGCGGGGGACGAACCCTACATGCTTGCCAAGAATTTACCCGGGGTCGCGGTCGTGGTGGACAAGGACCGGGTGCGGGGAGGCATCTTTGCGGTGAAGGAGCTAGGCGTGGACACCTTGCTTCTCGATGACGGAATGCAATATCTCGATCTGGCACATTCCCTTGATGTGGTTCTGGTGGATCAAGGAACTCCCTTCGGTATTCATGGTATCATTCCCCGAGGCACGCTTCGTGAACCGCCCAAGAACCTCCGGAGGGCGGATTATGTGTTCATCACCAAGTGTGATGGATCGTCGAATGAGAAGCTGAGGAAGCGCATTGCGAAATATAATCCAAGTGCGGAGATCATGGAGTGCACCCATGGGCCCAAGCACGTGCAGGGGGTCTTCCATGATG